>Ga0075931_102_pt1 | contig 96674 bp, 92 predicted proteins | sample RifGroA2_FD_67911 | JGI IMG/M metagenome (GOLD analysis project Ga0075931, IMG submission 67911) | Parcubacteria (Falkowbacteria) bacterium GW2011_GWA2_41_14
TTAGGCATAAATTCAAATCGATTTAAATTTGTTATTAATCTATGCCTAATGTTACAACGAAAACAAAGTTTTCACCAACTATTTTTGTCTATTAAACCTCATTTTAGCTAATTAGTTAGAAATAAAATCAGCCCCGATATTATATGGGACTGATTTTATATTTGCGCCGATGGTCGGGATCGGAGCTCCTCGGCGCTGACCTCGGCGCTGAAAAAGGAAACGGGGCGATCTATGGTTTACTGAATTAGAGCCAGCGGTCTGGCTTGGACCGACGACCTGCGGTTTACCTGCCTGCCGGCAGGCAGGCGATACCATTGAGCCGAGAAGAGGAATCGGACCTCCAACCTGCGGTTTACGATACCGCTGCTCTACCAATTGAGCTATCTCGGCGAATATTAGACTATATCATATCTGGGCATAATATCAATAGCCGGTTCTTCGTAGGGGTGTATCTTTTTAACCGCGGCCACTGCCGCTTCCACCAAATCTTTACGGCAGATAACTTCAATTAATTCTTCGGCAACCTCTTCTGGTTGGCCGATTTTGCCAATTGCCGGCTGCGCGCCCGACCCTGGTTTAAAGCGGCCAGTTTGTTTTATGGAACTGCTGCAATATTCATAGTTTCCCTGGATGCCGGCGCCGATCTGACCTAAGGCCTGGCGTACGGCCGCCGCCGCGGCGAGCGGAACAGCAACGCGAATTTTTACATAAGCGGATTCTTTAAGCATAGGAGCGAGTGAGCGGAATCGAACCGCCGTCTCAAGCTTGGGAAGCTCGCATAATAACCATTATACTACACTCGCAGGAGAATAGATCAACAAATATCAATAAATTTCGCGGCTGGAGCGAAGCGGAAGGAGTTGGTTTCTACAAATTTCAGAAATTTGCTCGCTACGCTCGCGAAATTAATAGAAATTTATGGAAATTTGTTGATATTTAATTTTTTACTTTGCTTCTTTTATGCTATAATTATATTTGTATGGCGAGACAAAGTCAAATATCCGTGAAAATAATATTTTCTTTTCTGATATTGCTGCTGGCTCAAATGGCCGGTGGTTTTATTTACGCGGCCGAACCGGCCAGGCAGGAAGAAAATTCGTTTTTTATTAATATTAATAAAGCTACTACTGAAAAAGGCTATGCCATAAAGCCCTTTGGCGGTTTATTTAATTTGATTTTACCCAAGGGAATTTTAAAAGACGCTAGCGGCGTGGCAATAAAAAAAGTTGATGAGCCCATGGATTTACCGTGGCAATTGGAGAAATTAAGCGAGATTTATCAGTACGAACTTTTTAATAAAGCGGCTTATAATGGCAAGAAGCCGCTGATCGTGGAAATGAAATATAATCAACCGTCTGATTATTATAAGCAGATATATTTTTATGATAACAATTATTTATCTTGGCGGCCGCTTCCCTGCAAAGAAATTTTTGCTAAAAGTTTAGTCAGATGCGAGATATTTTTTAGCTTCGCCAGACTAGCGGTTTTTGCCAATCCGAATACATTGGTAATAGGTAGGGCTAGCTGGTATAGCTATAAAAAAGGTGATTTTACCGCCTCGCCGGATTTTCCCAAAGGCTCAAAATTGCGAGTCTATAATTTGGACAACGGTAAATTTGTTGATGTGATAGTCAACGACTTCGGGCCGGAAAGGAAATTGCACCCTGATCGCGCGGTTGATTTGGAGAAAACCGCTTTTAGCAAGATTGCCAGTCTAAAAAAGGGGACTATTAAAGTTAGGGTTGAGCTTATTTCTCTTGGCGCTAAGCCAGAAAGATTATTTGGTATAAGTAATCAGGGAGCGAGGAACGAACCGGTAGTGACGGCCAAAGCGGCCGTCTTGCTGGATGAGCAGACCGGCGATATTTTATGGCAGAAGAACGCGACCAGCACTTTGCCTTTAGCCAGTCTTACCAAATTGGTGGCCATAAAAGTTTTTTTAGACACTAGGCCGAGTTTGAATAGTTTGGTAACTTATAGCGTTAAGGATGAAGAATATAATTATGAATATGTTAATAAATGGGAATCGGCCAGATTAAAATTAGCCGATGGCGATATTTTAACGGTTGAAGATTTACTTTATGCGGCCTTAGTCGGTTCAGCCAATAACGCCATTGAAACCTTAGTGCGCGTGAGCGGCCTGGCTCGCAACGAATTTATAAAAAATATGAACGATTTAGCGGCTAATTGGAGCGCTTCCTCAACGCATTTTATCGAACCAACCGGTCTGTCGCCAGAGAACGTGAGCTCGGCGCTTGATTATGCTATAATAAGTAAAGAGGTTTTTGCTCATCCGATTATTCAGAAGGCCAGCGCCATGCATAAATATAAATTTGCCACTCTGAATACTAAAAAGCCGCATACCATAGTTAACACCGATAAACTCCTGGAAATCAGCAGTTTGAACATCACCGGATCGAAGACCGGCTACCTTGACGAGGCTGGCTATTGTTTAATGGTAAGAGCGGCCGATGATAAAGACAGGTCAGTGATCGCTGTTGTTATGGGAGCCAGCAGTCGGGATAAGAGTTTTGCTGAAACCGAAGAGCTTTTGAAGTATGGATTAAAGACAATAATAATAAAACAAGAAAGCAAAAAAACAATGGGAAAATAATTATGATCAAACTAGAAAATGTCACAAAAATATATCCGCCGGATGTTAAGGCCTTGTATAAAGTTAATTTACATATTAAGCCGGGCGAATTTGTTTCTATTGTCGGCCAGTCAGGCACGGGCAAGACCACCTTAGTTAAGATTTTAATTGGCGAGGAAAAGCCCAGTCAGGGTAAAATTGTCGTTGGCGGCTGGGATATCACGAATATCGGTCCGGCCGAGATTCCGGTTTTGCGGCGGCAGATTGGCGTAGTTTTTCAGGATTTTAAGTTGCTCCATCGCAAGACCCTGTTTGAGAATGTCTGTTTCGCTTTGCAGGTTTGCGGCGAGCCGCAGAGCAAGATTAATAATATCGTGCCGCAGGTTTTAAAAATTGTCGGTTTGGAAAATAAGATGCATCGTTATCCTTTGGAAGTATCCGGCGGCGAACAGCAGCGCGCCGTGATCGCCCGCGCTTTAGTGCATCGGCCGAAGATTCTCTTGGCCGACGAGCCGACCGGCAACTTAGACTCGATTAATGCCGACGAAATTATAGAAATTTTGCAGAAAATAAATAAATTCGGCACGACAGTGCTCCTGGTAACTCATAATCGGGATGTGGTGAACAAGTTGAGAAAGAGAGTTATTACTATTGAGAATGGCCTAATTGTCGGCGATCAAGCGGTGGGGAAGTATATTCTATAAATAGAACTCACGCGGTTGGCTGAAATCAGTAATTTTTTCGTTGCGCCTGCCTGCCGGCAGGCAGGGAACTCGCTTCGCTCAAACAGTCCTCACTTCAAAAATTACTAATTTCAGCCAACCGCTTAAAAATATGTTTTTACTATCAATTTTAAGAGTCATAAAATTCAGTTTGCAGGATTTGGCGCGTAATGTTTGGCTGTCGGTTATTACGATTATTATTATAGTTTTGGCGCTCTTGTCCGTGAATTTGTTGTTAATAGTTAAAGTTTTGGGTTTAGCCGCTATCGGCGCGGTTAAAGAAAAGATAGATATCAGTTTGTATTTAAAATCAGACGGCGAGGAAAGTCGCATTCTAGCTTTAAAAAGCCGAATCAGCGATCTGGCTTCGGTTAAGGAGGTTGCTTATATTTCCCAGCAAGCGGCGGTGGAAAGTTTCCGAGCCAAACATCAAGACAATCCGGAAATTTTACAGGCCTTGTTGGAGTTAGGAACAAATCCGCTGGCGCCGATCTTAGTTATCCAGCCCAAAGACATCAATAATTATGAAGATTTGATCGTCAGTCTTAATAAGATAGAAGATCCGTTAATTGAATCAAGGAATTTTGCTGATCATAAGACCATGCTGGCTAAAATAAATGACCTGACAGACAAGGCCTCTCGCGCTGGCCTAGCCCTTAGTTTGCTTTTTGGTTTAATAACGGCTTTGGTGGTCTATAATACGGTGGCAGTGGCTATCTATACTCATAAGCGAGAAATTGGCATTATGAAATTAGTCGGGGCCTCGACTTGGTTTATTCGCGCTCCTTATCTAATCTCCGGTATAGTTTACGCCGGTCTAGGCGTGGCGGCTATTATAATTATTATTTATCCGCTCTTAAGTTTTTTCCAGCCGTATTTAGCGGTATTTTTCTATGGTTTTAAGATAAATATCTTAGAATACTATAATAATAATTTTTTGACGATTTTCGGTCTGGAATTCTTAGTTGTAACCTTGATTAATTTTTTAGCCAGCTTGGTGGCGGTAGGCAGATATTCAAAAGTTTGAAATCCACCTTATGAATTGATAATTATTTGCTTTTAAATCGCCTAAACATCCATTTAGCGATTTCTATTAAAACGATATTGAGAACGCCGACTAAAACAATACCAAATACCCAGCTTACAGGTAATGCCGCCGTATCAAAAAGCGCTTGCAGGCCGGGGATATAAATAGCCGCCGCCATGAGGATCAAGCCAAGCGCGATCGCGCCAGTAAGATATTTATTTGAAAAAAGAGAATATGAAAAAATGCTTTTTTCCAAACTCTTTACCGAAAGCGCCAGTATAAGCGTATAGGTGCCGAAGGCTCCAAAAATAAAGGTTTTAACAATAGTTGAATCAAAGCCTAATCGCAATAAAATCAGATAAACGACAAAAAGAAGAGCGCTGGTGAATACGCCGATTACTAAAATTAAAAATTTCATCAGCGGATTAAACAACGCAATATTATTCCCATTTGGTTTCTGCGAAAGGCCATCCTCATCTTTTTCGAAAGCAAAAGCAATGGCTGGGAAGCTATCAGTAAAAAAATTCACCCACAAAATTTGGAGCGCGTTTAAAGGCAGTGGTACGCCAGCGAGTATTGAACCGCCGATCAAAATTATGCCATCGGTAGTATTTGAAAGTAAATAAACCAAGACCTTGCGTATATTGCCGAGTATTTGCCTGCCTTCTTCAACCGCCGCAACTATTGTTTCAAAATTATCGTCTAAAAGCACCAGATCAGCCACGCTTTGCGACACCTCCGTTCCCGAACCCATAGCGATGCCGACATTAGCTTGCTTAATACTCGGCGCGTCATTAACTCCATCTCCGGTCATAGCGACAACTTCACCTGATTCTTGAAATAATTTTACTATCCGCGTTTTATCAAACGGCGTAACGCGCGACACCACGGTTATAAAAGGCAATCTTTCTCGCAAGGATTGGTCGGTTAATGTCGCGAGCTCAGAAGCGTCAAGGACAGACTTCTCATCCGTGTTCAGGCCTATCTCTTTGGCCACGGCAATGGCTGTTCCTTGATGGTCTCCGGTCATTATCACGGTTTTTATTCCGGCCCGCCTGACGCGATCAATGGCCTGCTTAATTCCCGATCTAACCGGATCTCTAAAAGTTAAAATTCCGGCAAAAGTTAAATCAGAAAAATCCGAATCTTTAGAAAGAGAAAAGTCTTCCGTGTGTCCAATTTTTTTAGTGGCTAAACCCAAAACTCGTTCGCCAGACGAAGCCAATGAATTTATTTGATCCAAAATTCTTTTTTTATCTTGTTGGCCAAGCGATGATTGAGCTAATAAAATTTCAGGAGCTCCCAACAACACTATTAGATGTTTATTGGCATCTTTGATAAGTGAAGTGGAATATTTTTGAACCGCGTTAAACGGCATAGTTTGCAGTACATGAGACTTGTCGGTAATTTCCGCGAAGGGGATTCCCCGAAGCGCGGCCGATCGTACAAGCGTGGCCTCCATAATTCTCCCGTTCATCCGCCACAAATCCGGGGTATCCTCGGGATTTTCAACCAATACATTGGCGTTGGCCAGAGCGTAAGCGAGCAATTGTTTTTCACTCAAATTATAAGGAATAATTTTTGAAAGCATCATCTTAGCCATAGTCAGAGTACCGGTTTTATCAGTCAAAATAACGGTCGTTCCGCCCAACGTTTCGGCCGCGATAAGCTTTCGCACCACGCCTTTGCGTTTAGCCATTGTTTCTACCCCGATCGCGAGAACTACTGTCATGGAAATTGGCAAACCTTCCGGTATAGCCGAAACAGCGATAGCTACTGACGTTAAAAACATTTCCAGCCACGGTTTACCGGAAAGTACGCCTATAACAAAAACAGCCAGCGTCAGGAATCCGAGCAATACGCTAAGGGAAACGCTAAACTTAATTATGGCTTTTTGCAGTGGCGTTTTTTCGTTTTCAGTTTTTGCGATGAGTGAGGCGATTTTACCCAATTCCGTGCTGGCATCAGTCCGGCAAACCATGGCGGCGCAAACACCCTGAGCAACCAATGTGCCGGCAAAAATCATTGAATTTTGATCGGCGATATTCGCCGATCCGGAGACACTATCGGCTGATTTCACAACCGGCGAAGATTCGCCCGTTAAAACAGCTTCGTCAACTTGAAAATCATTAACAAAAATAATTCTGGCGTCGGCCGGCACGCGATCGCCTTGAGCAAGCCGGATGATGTCTCCGATTACTATTTCCTCGGCGTTTATTTCCCGCTCTTTTCCTTCTCGTATCACGCGGGCTCTTTGTTTAAGATATGTCTTAAGTTGAGCAAGAGCGTTCTCGGCCTTGTTTTCCTGCCAAAAACCCAAAATAGAATTCACCACTACGGCAATAAAAATAAAAACAGCGTCGCGATAATGGGAAATGCCGAGCGTAACCATGCCGGCAACGATAAGAATAAGGATCAGCGGGCTTTTTAACTGACTGAGAAAAATTTTAATTTTGCCGGTTCTTTTTGATGTTTCAAAAGTATTTCTGCCAAACGCGTTAAGACGATCTTCGGCCTCTTGCGCGGATAAACCGCTTTCGGCGTTTGTTTCCAAAATTTCGGTAGTTTCTTCAACCGACATTTGCCAAAATTTTTTGTTTTGTATGTTTGAATTCATAAGATTAATTTAAGCGAGGATTTTTGCCAAAGAAAATACGAGCAGTATAAAGCTGAACAGGAAACGATTTTGGACAGTTTAAAGTTGGTTCGGGGACCAGGATTCGAACCTGGATTAACGGCTCCAAAGGCCGCTGTCTTACCATTGGACGATCCCCGAGCGATGTTGAGATGGTTATAAACTAAGTAAAATCCCGAAAATTCGGGATACCATTATAGTAAAATATTTTTTGATTTTTGTAAAGTTGTCATGGATTTTTTTTTGAGCTATGATATAATATGAAGTATAAAAAATAATTAAATTATATGCCAGAGAAACTGCCAGAACAATCTGATCTATTTAATAAACCAGTCGCCAAGGCGCCAAAAAGAATATTCGATGAAAAATTTATGGAAGAAACTTTTGGCGAGCATGAAGCAGCGACGACAGAAAGGCCAGATAAGCCAAACCAGGACGAATCTATGAGCCGGCCGGAGAGCCATCCTAGACGAAAATTTAGACCACCATATCCCCAGGGGTATGATGGTAATCCTGTAATTACGAAAGACCTCGAGGAGCAGAAAGAATAAGTTATGATAACTATGAAAATGAAAAAATATTTTATAATTAGTTTACTGTTTTTAATTGGCGTTAGCGCGGCTTGGTTTGTTTATAGTTCCAACGCTGTCACTAAAGTTATCGCCGATACTTTACGCCTGGACGATCAGGAAGCGACTATTAGGGCGATCAATAAAGTTATGCCGGCGGTGGTAAGCATAATCATAATTGATCAGCAAAGCTCTATTACCATAAATTTAAGCACTGGCCAGAAAACTGAGACTAAGAGCAAAGTGCAAAAGGGTTCGGGCACCGGGTTTATTATTTCTCCGGACGGCCTGATTCTAACCAATAAGCATGTGGTTGGAGCGGCTAACGAAAAAACCGCCGACTATCGGGTAATTTTGAATTCAGGCAAGCAATATTATGCCCAGCTAATCGGCAAGGACCCGATTAATGATTTAGCGGTGTTAAAAATTTTTGATAAAAATCTGCCCTTCGTGCAATTGGGCGATAGCGATAAATTGCAGATCGGTACGACTGTCGTCGCCATCGGCAATGCTTTGGGCAGGTATCAAAATAGCGCCACCAAGGGCATAATTAGCGGATTAGGCAGGAACATTGAGGCCTCGGATCAAAGCGGCAATCTGGCCGAGACCTTGGATAATGTTCTTCAAACCGACGCGGATATAAACCTTGGCAATTCGGGCGGGCCGTTGGTTGATTTGGCTGGCAATGTTATAGGTATTAATGTGGCTATGGATCAAACCGGTTCAGCCATCGGTTTCGCCATTCCGATTAATGACGCCAAACCGGTGATAAAGTCGGTGCGTGAAATCGGCCGTATTGTTAGACCGCGGCTCGGCATTAGATATCATATGCTTACTCCGGAAATAGCCGGAGAATATAAATTGGCCAAAGATTCGGGCGCCTGGATATCAACTAACGAAACTGGCGGGCCGGCGGTGCTGCCGGATTCGCCGGCCGCTAAAGCCGGCTTAATTCCTGGCGATATCGTCATGGAAATAAACGGCATAAAAATACAAGACAAAACCACTTTGCTATCGGTCGTTCAGAAATATAAGCCGGGCGATAAAATCGGCTTAAGAGTTTGGCGAGGCGGGAAAATTATAATTTTAACGGCGGTTTTGGATGAATTTAGATAATACACGAAAGAAACGGATAATAGTCCCTTTAACAAAGGGGCCGCCCGAAAGGGCGGGGGATTTATGCCACGGGAATAAAGTTATAAATCCCCCTAACCCCCTTTGTTAAAGGGGGCGAAACTCACTATGATAGAAATAAAAAATTTAACAAAAAAATTTGGTCAAAATTTGGTTTTAGATAATCTTAGTTTTTCCGTGGCCAAGGGGGAAATTTTAGGATTCCTCGGTCCGAACGGCGCTGGTAAAACCACGACCATGAAGATTATCACTTCTTTCTGGCCGGCGACATCAGGCAGCATTCTCATTAACGGGCTGGACACGGTCGGTAATTCATTGGCCACGAGGAGCAAGATCGGCTATTTGCCGGAAACCGTGCCGCTTTATGACGACATGAGAGTTTTTGAGTATTTAAAATTTGTGGCCCAAATCCGCGGGTTGGCAGAAGGTAAGATAAAGCCGCGGCTTAAGCAGGTGGTGGCAACTTGCGGTTTAACTAAGGTCCTGCGCCGGCCCATTGACGAATTGTCCAAGGGCTTCCGCCAGCGCGTCGGTTTAGCCCAGGCCATCATGCATGAACCGGACATTTTAATTTTAGATGAGCCGACTACCGGCCTGGATCCGAACCAAATTATGGAAATCCGCGATTTAATTAAGACTATCGGCCGGGAGAAAACCGTGATTTTTTCCACCCATATCTTAAGCGAAGTTAGCGCCACCTGCAACCGAGTAATTATCATTAATAATGGTAAAATTGTCGGGCAAGGCAGTCCGGCCGAGTTGATAGGGAAATACGGCAACCTGGAACAGGCGTTTAGAGAATTAACTAAGTAATTAGACCCCTTTAATAAAGGGGTCGCCCGATAGGGCGGGGGATTTTAGGGTGTTAGAATGAATTAACTTAAATTCCCCTAACCACCCTTTGCTAAAGGGGGCAATTAAGCTATGAACAAATTACAGTATCTCAAAATTATTTATATCCTTTTCAAAAAAGAATTAATGTCGTATTTTAATTCTCCTATCGCCTATGTTTTTATCGGCGTGTTTCTAATTGTGGGCAATTGGTTGTTTTTTAATACCTTTTTTCTCGTCGGCCAGGCCAGCGTCAGAAATTATTTTTCGTTCTTGCCCTGGATTTTTTTATTTTTAGCGCCGGCTCTGACCATGCGTCTGTGGGCCGAAGAAAAGAAAAGCGGTACGATTGAATTCTTATTAACTTTGCCCATAACCGATTGGCAGGCGGTTTTAGCCAAATTTTTAAGCGCTTTGGCTTTTTTGACTTTCAGTTTATTACTTTCCCTGTCTATACCGTTTTCCGCGGCTTGGCTAGGTAATTTAGATCTAGGCCCGGTCGTTGGCGGCTATTTAGGCGCTTTATTTTTAGGCGGCTCGTATTTGGCTTTGGGTCTATTTATTTCCAGCTTGACCAAGAACCAAATTATCGCTTTTATTTTGGGTTTAGTGGCTTGCTTTTCCGCTTTTATTATTGGCGCTGATTTTGTTTTAGCCAATTCGCCCGCCATCTTTGTCCCCATCATGAAATTTCTCGGCCTGGGTAGCCATTTTAACAATATTGCCAAAGGCGTCTTAGACAGCAAGGATATAATTTATTATTTGTCGTTTATATTTTTATTTCTCTGGTTGAATGTCAGAGTAATAGAGAGGCGGGCCTGGAAATAAGTTATGAAAATAAATCGTAAATTTTTAAATAAAATAAATTCCATTACTTTGATAATTATCGTTATCGGTATCTTAATCATGGTAAATTTTTTTTCCTCTAATATCTTTTACCGTTTTGATTTAACTCAAAATAAGGATTATTCTATTTCAAAAGTAAGTAAGAAAGTGGTGGCCAATCTTAAGGATATTGTTAATATTAAAGTTTATTTTTCCGCCAGTTTGCCGCCGCAATACATTAATTTAAGGCAAGAAGTGGCGGATATTCTTGATGAATATGCTAATTATTCTGGCAGCAAAGTTAAAGTGGAATTTATTGATCCCGGCGGCGATGAAACCGTTAAGCGCGATTTGTATCTGGCCGGCATACCAGAATTGCAATTTAATGTTTTGGAAAAAGATAAATATCAGGTGGTTAATGGTTATTTAGGCCTGGTAATTAAATATGGCGAGAAAACCCAAGCTCTGCCGGTGATTGAGAATACCCGGGACTTTGAATATCAAGTCACCTCGGCTATCAAAAAGATCACTAATGATCAGATTGCTAATATTGGTTTTTGGCAAGGCAACGGAGCGACGACGGCAACGGCCAATAGTGCGGCTTATAATAAGCTCGGTGAGATTTACAATGTCTCGGTGGTAGATTTTACGGTGGAGAAAACCATTTCTGATAATCTGGATACTTTAATTATCATTGGCCCCAAAGAGAATTTTAAAGACGAAGAGCTAAAGCCCATTGACGGTTTTTTGATGAGAGGCGGTTCTTTGGTCATTTTAGCGGACGGAGTAACCGTGGGACAGGGGTTGCAAGCTAAGCAGAACGATATTGGTTTAAATAAAATTTTAACCGGCTATGGAGTTAAGCTTAATAATAATTTAATATTAGATGTTAATAATGGACTGGCCTCGTTCAGCCAGGGCTTCGTTACTTTTTCAACTAATTATCCGTATTGGCCCAAAGTCGTAAAGCCGGGTTTTGATCAGAATAATGTTGCTGTAGCTCGGCTGGAAAGTTTGGTTTTGCCCTGGGCGTCTTCAATCGACTTAGATTCAAACAAAACAAAAGATTTGAAGATCTCCTTTTTGGCCGAGAGTTCGGATCGAGCCATGGCCGTAGCCGACAATTTTCAGTTATCGCCGCAAGCGGAGATAAAGAATGGCATCAGGCAGAAATTTAATTTGGCCGTGGCCGCAACCGGCAAGTTTAACAGTGTTTTTAATCAACCAAGCGCCGGATCTGGCCATTTAGTCTTAGTCGGCGACAGTGATTTTATCAGTGACAATTTTTTAAGAAATTATCCGGATAACTTAGTTTTTTTTCAGAATGTAGTTGATAGTCTGGCTCTAGGCGATGATTTAATCGCCATCCGCTCCAAAGGCATAACTGAACGGCCGCTTAAAGAAATAACCGAATCGGTTAAAGCGGGGATTAGATACGCCAATATCTTTGGGCTAACCGTCATCGTTATATTATTCGGCTTAGCCAGATATTTTTTAAGGAGAAGGACGAGAATTGAGGATGAAATATAAAAATGTAAAGTGCAAAAATCAAAGTGTAAAATGACAATGCAAAGTGTAAAATGTCTCATAGCGTCATTCCGGCCTACCTGCCTACCGGCAGGCAGGCGAGCCGGAATCCAGAGTTTAATACTATGAATAACAATAAAAAATTTAAAATTAAAAAATGAAAGAAATACTTGATGACAACAAAAAGAGAGAAGAAGCAATTACTATTCTCGAGTCCGCTCCATTAGGTTATACGCGATTATCAGACATGCGTCTAGAAGAAATGGTTGCTTTGTGTCCAGAAAAAGATTTAAAAAGACTTTCTGATTATATTTTTAAGTCTTATTTTGAACAGTTCGGCGTTGAGGTTGAAATTGCCTTTGTAAAAGAACCGCCAAAGGATAATGACCACGCCGCGCATGTTAAAGCCTACTTAAAAGCCAAAGAATTGCCGACCGAAGTTAAATTTGAAGAGTTAAGACTGTTTAAAATCAGTAAAGATAGCGATATTCATGATGGGCATTATTATATTTCTTACGATACTAAGGACATAGCAGGCTTAGATCGTATTTATGGTGACGCAATTTGGTTTGGAGCTAAAGGGCTGGAGTATGAAAAAGAAAACAGATATTCAGGAAGAAAAATAAAACTAAAAGTGCAAGACGGATTAAGACATCACGGCAAGCAATCTGGCGGCGCTAACAGTTGGGAAATAGAAATAGTGGCGGAAGATATGAAAAAGAAGAATTATCTGGAGGTTTTTGAAAATCCTTCCCATAATAACGCTGAAAATATTTGTCGCGAACTTGTTAAGAGAGCCGGCGCTTATGTAATGGAAAAACTTAAAATGCGATCTGAAAAATTTTAAATTTTGCATTTTTAACTGTCATTTTACATTTTGAGATTTACATTTTAAATTAATATTTATATGTCAAAAAAAACTTTAACATTAGGAATAGTCTTGGTTATGTTGATAGCTTTGGCCTTTTTTTATCAGGGGCCGCTTAAGAAATGGCAGAATAATTTAGGCAAACCGAAGAATATTCTAGCCAAGATTGACATAAATAAAATTAATAAAATTGAAGTTATTTCAGGCGGCGAAATAACCGTATTATCTAAATTGGGAGAAAAATGGAAATACAATAATTCTAAAGATTTTTATGTTAATTCGGCGATTATGGCTAAAATTTTGGAGAGCTTAAACGCGGCGAAGACTTCAGAGCTTGAATTGATTAGCAATAATCTGGGAAGAAAAAATGAATTTAAAACGGACAATACTGGTTTAACGGTGAAAGTTTATCAAGCCGACAAAAAAATTGTTGATTTTATCGTTGGTGACGGAGCTGGCGACTATGACAGCTCTTTTATATCAACCTCGGAATCGCGAGCCACTTATTCAGTTAAGCTCGATTTAAGGGGCGCTTTCGAGCAAGCGGAATGGCGAGATTTAACGATTTTTTCCACCGCCGAAGAAAAGATAAAGAAAATTCGGTTTCAATACCCAAATCGCGAATTTACCGTAGAATTTAAGGACGATAAATGGGGCGGGATTTTACCCGAAAAATTTACGGTGAATAAGGGAAAGATTGATAAAATAGCGCAAATTATGTCCAATTTAAAAGCGGTGGAAATTCCCGAACAGACATTTGAAAATACCGGGTTGGAAAAGCATTTGATTATTGTAGAAGCTGCGGGCGAGGCCATTGATAATGTTTTAATGATTGGTAATAATCGGGACGGATTATATTATGCTAAAAAAGGCGAGAGCGATAATATCTATTTAATAGATAAATCAGACCGCGACGAATTGGATAAGTGGATTTGGCAACTGAAATAGGCAAGAGCACAAGAAAACAGTCATCTAGCGATGGCTGTTTTTAGTATTGGTGATTTTTGGATAGAAAATATGTTAGATGAAGATGTTGGTTTTTCGCTTACGATGAAATTTGGGCGATTTTTTGAAAAAATCGCTACAATTTCATATGCGCTCAAAACCAGCATCTTCATCTAACAACCGATATGTAATTAAATTACTGGATTAATAGTTTATATAGGCCTTCCGTTTGGCCGATTTTCCCGGAGAAATAAAGAACATTGCCTTTGCCGTTTAAGATCAGAGAGTTAATCAAATCAAATTTTACTAATTCGGCGGTATTTTTTCCCCTCCCTTCGTCCAGTTCGATGGCGTTGATGGTTTGATCGGTAGAATATATAATATAATTTCTGTTGGGGTGCATGACGGCGCTATTAATGGTTTGGCTGATTCTGGTTAGCAAAGTTTTATTTTTTGTCTCCAAATTGTAAAGCCAGATTTCAAAATCATTGATGTAGAGTAAATTACTATCGCTGATCCAAGAAGCGGTTCTGACATTATTTATGATCTCCGTTAAAGGTGAATAATAATCAGCCAGGGGATTAATCAGATAAAGGATCTGGTGATTATTATCGTAAAGATTAAGCAAACCGTGGCTCGGGTTGATAAAAGAATAATTGGCCGAGGTCGGTAAACCGATACTTTTAATCTGTTCCCTTGAAGTCATGTCTATAACTTCTAGCAAATTAGCCGTTGTCTTGGCTTGATTGATTAAATATAAATAGCGGTCTTTAATCAAAAAATCGCTAATCTCTCTGTTACCAATTATTTTGCTTGGCAGATCGGCGCTGTCTAGTTGATAGATTGAAGTTTTATCCTGCCAATATAAGATATTATCCCGCCATTTATAATTAAAGCTAGCGGGCGCTTGGTTTAAGTTAATTTTAACCTTTAAATCGTCTAAATTATAAAGATAATGATCAATTACCAGTTTTTGACCGTCTGCGGACCAAGCGATATTCTTTCCTTTAAAGTCGTTTTGCTTGACAGTCTGGCTGGTTTTGTCGGCGAGATTAAAGAAAGTAAGCTGGTCGGCAGACAAGATTAAGGCCCGATTATCACCGGCCGATAGATTAATAGATTCAAGATTGGCCGGCAGAATTTGCACCGGCAGGCTATTTTTAAATAAATAAATATTCTCAACGAAGGTAGAAGTTCCAGGATTGACAGTTAATTTTTTTTGCCAACCCCAGTAGCCGTCAAGTTCAAGAGAGAGATCATACTCTCCGGGCAAGAGATTTTTGATTTTTGCCGGCGTAGTAATGAAACGGTTTTTATTAAATAGAATATTTATGAATTTTTTTTGGACTTGGCCATTGATAAATATTTTGGCGCCTCGCGGGTTAGAGTCAATGATAAACATGCCGGTTTTTTGGATAGCCAAGCCGTTTTTACTCAATTTAAAGCCTGCGGCGTAGAGTATGATGGCGGGAGCGATGATTAAGAATAACAAGATAAATATCAGACTAAGCATTCTTCTGACTTTTAATGTCATAGGTTATTTTGGTTAATCCGTTTGATATCCGCGCCCAGCTTATTCAGTCGTCCGCAGATATTTTCGTAGCCGCGGTCGATTGAATATGAATTATAGAGAATTGATTTGCCCTTGGCCGCCAGCATGCAGATCAGTAAATTAATGGCCGGCCGTAGAGCCGGGGGGCAGATTATTTCCGCCGGTCTTAATTTAGTCGGTCCGGTAACGGTGACGCGATGAGGATCATGGAGCATAACATTCGCCCCCAGTTTATTTAATTCGGTATAATAGATGGCTCGATTTTCATAAACCCAGTCATGCACCAGAGTTTGGCCGTTAGTTTGAGTTAAAATTGGTACGAACAAGGGCAAATTATCAATATTTAAACCTGGAAAAGGGCGTCCGTAAATTTTATCAGGCAGGGCGTTTAATTTGGCAGGCACGATCTCTATATCAACCAAAGAGAATCGGCCGTTGGCGGATTTATAGGGTTGGCTGATTTTCATGGTTTGGCCCATGAGCCGCAATTTTTCCAATTCTAAGCTTAAAAATTCTATCGGACAATGCGTGATTTTAAGTTTTGAACCGGTGGTGACGGCGATAGAGATAAAAGCCATAGCTTCTATCGGGTCGGGCATGATGGGATAGTTTATTGGCTGGAGTTTTTTTACTCCTATAATTTGGAGTTTAGTCGTGCCGATACCTTTAATTTTCGCCCCGGCCTGAACTAGAAAGTAGCATAAGTCCTGAACCATATAATTTGATGAGCAGAGATTTATTTCGGTTACGCCGGGGAGCAAGACGGCGGCCAGGATGGCGTTTTCGCTAGCCGTATCGCCGGATTCATACATAGTAAATTTAGCACCCTTGGCCTTACCTCGGTTAACATAGAATCGCTGGTTGACTTTCTTTACTTCGATGCCCAGATGGCCTAGAGCAATGATATGCGGGTTGATCGTTCGACCGCCTAATTCGCAGCCGCCGATCTTCGGCAGAGAAAATTTTTTAAACACGGATGCTAGAGCACCGATTAAAAGAATGACCGATCGGGTTTTTTTATAAGACTCGCGATTGATGGTTTCCAGCGCAAGTCGGCCGGAGTTGATAATTTTCAGTTTATTGTCAGGAAGCCAGGTTACTTTTAGGCCGATAGAGGTTAAAATTTCGATGATGCGATTGACTTCTTCTATCCGCGGCACGGCCGAAAGAATGGTTTTTCCTTTAATCATGGGAGTAGCGCAAAGTATGGCTACGGCGGAATTTTTAGCCGAATTGGTTTTAATCGTGCCGCGGAGTTTATGGCCGCCGTTAATTATGAAGTTGGACATAAAATTGGAATTTAAGATTTGTAGTGAGTTTAAAATTTTTACTTTTTTTGTCATTCCCGAAGCCGCAGGCTGTCGGGAATCCAGAGGTTGGTAGTAAAAACATGTTTTTTCCTTTAAACATCACATAATATAAAAGTTTTAAATTAATTAATGGGTGAGGAGGAAAGAAGTTTATGCTACTTCCTCCTGGATTCCCGCCTGCGCGGGAATGACAAGATAAAATTATCATAGCTTGAATCGGGTATTTTTTCAAGGCCTTACTCAATAAAAAAGCGTCCGAAATCTTGATCTCGGACGCGGTTGTATCGGGGAACCGCCACAGCGCTTCATTGCGCGTCAACGGTGTAAAGAGCTGACACTTCTTTCTCCGCCGCGAGCCAGTCCTCCAGCGATTGGTTCTCCTTTCTTTCTTGCCACAGGCATCTCGCCCGTTCCGTTCTCTCTGCCAGAGAGGGGATGCGGCCTCTTCCCTTGAGAAACAGGCCCCAGGCGTCGCACCAATTGTGGTGCTTTCTGTCCTGTTCGTTGCGACTCCAGATGGCATGCGCTGCTTCTGCCACAAGTTGATTGAACTCAGGGCGACTGATCAGCGCTTTTACGGCGCGTGAGATAATATTGGCAGTAATGACCCCATCTGCCGTCAGATGACAAAGGATTTCGGCATGGCGTTTGTGCTCTTCGCAAACGCTCACAATGATACGTGCGCCTCCGTCGTTGCACAGGTCAGAATCATAGCAAGTCCCTGGCCTGAACATTGAAATGATGCGTTGTTTGGCTGCTACGCATTGCACGATGGCATTGATATACCAGCAGCTGCTATAGATTCGTTCGGTTTTGTTGCCGCAGGCAAAACACATCGGGCGTGTGTTGTGTGCGCTGTAGCGTTCGATGCCATCATGGTAAAAGTACTCGCCTTTAGAAGGCCTTCGATCTGCCAGTTCGGCATTACTTGCTGTTTGGATTTCAGTCATAGCTCCTTATTGGTTGAATTTTTCAGTTATTCCCTTGTTTTTCCTCCGCTCCCATACTATCAATTTAGCTTAATCCAGTCAAGCTCGTTAAATTTGGCAAAATAGATTTACTTATGGTAAGATTAAAAAGTAAATATTAACTGTTATTTGCTATGTATAATATTGTTCCTTCAACTGACATGCCGTCGATAAAGAAACGCCGTAAATTCAGAATCTTGGGCGTTATTTTATTATGTCTGATTATATTGTCTATCGCTTTCGCCGCTGGTATGCTGGCGGCGCGAAGGAATGAACTGATAAAATCAGCCAGCATTAAAGAAGCGAATTATGCCGGTAAGATCTATAATAAATATGTGACCGCGCCAGCCAATAAATTAACGCAGGATGTGGATTTTAATTTATTTTGGAATGTCTGGGATTTGCTTAAGGAAAAGTATGTTGATAAAGACAAATTAGATGATAAAAAATTATTCTACGGCGCGCTTAAGGGTTTAGTCGAGTCGGCCGGCGATCCTTACACGGTGTTTATGGAGCCGAAACTGGCTCAGGAATTTGCGAGCGACCTGGCCGGAACTTTTGAAGGCATTGGCGCGGAGATCGGTAAGAAGAATGAAGTTATAACTATTATCGCGCCGCTGGCCGATATGCCGGCGGAAAAAGCCGGTCTTAAATCAGGCGATAAGATTTACGCTATTGACGGCCAGTCAACCGCCGGTTTGGCGGTTGATGAAGCGGTCAGTAAAATTCGCGGTCCCAAAGGAACCGAAGTTACGCTAACTATTTTTAGAGACGGCTTTGAACAGCCCAAAGATTTTAAAATTATCAGGCAAGTTATTTTAGTTAAAAGCGTTAGAACAGAGATGCGCGATGATGGCATCTTTGTTGTTATTATAACTAACTTTAATGATGATACCTCGACCCTGTTTAAGCAAGCCGTCCAGAAGGCGGTGGCGGCCAATCCTAAGGGATTAATCTTGGATTTAAGGAATAACCCGGGCGGTTACCTGGAAACGGCTATTGATGTGGCCAGCGAATGGATTGACAAAGGCATAATCGTGACCGAACAATTTAGTCCGGAGAAAAAGAATGAATACTTAAATCGCGGCCGAGCCAGATTAAAAGATTTTCCGACCGTTGTTTTAGTTAATCAGGGTAGCGCCTCGGCTTCCGAAATCGTGGCCGGCGCCTTAAAGGATTATAAGCAAGCCACCATCATTGGCAAAAAGACTTTTGGCAAGGGCTCGGTGCAAACTTTAGAAGATCTTCAAGACAGTTCTTCGGTGAAAATTACCGTGGCTAAGTGGTTAACGCCAGCTGGTTATAATATTAACGGACAGGGGATCGCGCCCGACATTGAAGTTGATTTAACCGCGGATGATTATGAGAAAAATAAGGACCCGCAAATGGATAAAGCGGTAGAGATATTGAATAAGAAATAAAATATAGCCCCTTTAATAAAGGGGCGGCTCCGACCGAAGGGAGGAGCGGGGATTTATAAATGTGAAAGAAAGTATAAATCCCCCTAACCCCCTTTGTTAAAGGGGGCAAATTCATATGACAAACAAAAAAACAGGCAAGGCGGTAAAATACATTTTTGTCGTCGGCGGTGTCATGTCCGGCGTGGGCAAGGGCATTACTTGCGCTTCTATCGGCCGAATTTTAGTTTCCCGGGGCTATAATACCAGCGCCATAAAGATTGATCCCTACATCAATGTTGACGCCGGCACCATGAATCCGGTGGAGCATGGCGAAGTTTTCGTTACCGAAGACGGCGACGAAACCGATCAGGATGTGGGCAATTATGAAAGATTTTTAAACAAAAATATCCATCGGGAGAACTACCTGACTACCGGCCGAATTTATTCCGCGGTTATAGCTAAAGAGCGCAATCTTGAATACGGCGGCCGTTGCGTGCAGGTGGTGCCTGATATTCCTAATGAAGTTATCAAAAGAATAAAGCAGGCTGCGGAAAAAGATCAGGCCGAGATAATGCTTATTGAAATCGGCGGCACGGTCGGCGAGTACGAAAATCTGCTTTTTTTAGAAGCGGCCAGAATGATGCGCTTAGCCGAGCCGGCCAATGTTCTATTTATTATGGTGTCCTATCTGCCAGTACCGTCAATCATCGGCGAGATGAAAACTAAACCAACCCAGCACGCGGTTAGGTCATTGAATTCCGCCGGGATTCAGCCGGATTTTATCATTGCTCGCTCGGTTGCCAGCATAGACGCGCCGCGTCGCCGGAAACTAGCGGTTTTTTGCAATATCCAGGAAAGCGATGTCATTAGCGCGCCGGACATAAAATCAATTTATGAAGTACCAATTAATTTTGAAAAAGATAATTTGGGCGAGAGAATTTTAGAAAAATTCGGCTGGCCGCGCAAGAAAAAAGATTTAATTGATTGGCGTAAAATGATTAAGAGAATTAAAGCCGCCAAGAAAATTGTTAATATTGGCATAGTCGGCAAGTATTTTGCCACCGGAGATTTCTGTTTAACCGATTCCTATATTTCCGTGATTGAAGCCATTAAGCACGCCGGCGCGGCCAATCATGTTAAGCCGATTTTACACTGGCTTAACGCCGAAGATGTGGAGAAACAAGGTGTTAAGATTTTAAAGAAACTGGACGGCATTATCGTGCCCCAGGGCTGGGGATCGCGCGGCGCCGAGGGTAAGATTAAAACCATTAAATACGCGCGCGAGAATAATGTGCCTTATTTCGGCTTATGCTACGGCATGCAGATGGCCGTGATTGAATTCGGTCGCGATGTCTTGGGCTTTAAAGGAGCTAATAGCGAGGAAGTTGATTCTAAAACCGCTTACCCGGTAATTCATATTATGCCGGGGCAGAAAGAGTTAGTCGCCAAGAAGCAATACGGCGGTACGATTAGATTGGGCGGCTGGCCATGTAAAATCGTTCCTGGCACGCATTTAGCCGCGGCTTACGCTAAATTAGGCAGGAAGGGGACTATCTCGGAGCGCCACAGGCATAGATACGAGTTTAATAATAAGTATCGCGAGCAATATGAAAAAGCCGGCTTTAAGGTGGCCGGTACTTCGCCGGACGGAAAGATCGTGGAAGCCATAGAAATCACTAAGCATCCTTTCTTTATCGGCACGCAATTTCATCCCGAATATATTTCTCGTCCGCTGGATCCGCATCCTTTGTTTGTGGAGTTTATAAGAGTATGTGGGAAGGGGAAATAGGACATTTGACATGGCAAAAGCAAAGAAGTATAATATAAATATAATAATTAATTTTCAATTATAAATATGGCAAGAAACATGACAATTGACGAACTGGCCGGGATAATAAAAGGAGAATTTGATAATGTTGGCGGAGAAATTAAAGGAATTAAAGGAGAAGTTAGAGAAATTAAGAGCGAAATGATGAAGGGTTTTAAAGAAATAAAAGACGACCACGAAAAACTTGAGTTAAAAATGTCCAATGTGGCTTATCGTTTTGAGCTGGTTGAATTGCAAAAACGAGTGGAATTTTTAGAGAAGAGGGTTTTAAGAAAATAAAGAGCCGATTTTTAAAGGGAAATAATATCTGATAATAAAAAAGCACGCGGCTTCGAGAGCAGCGTGTTTTTTATATAAAAGATTAATTCTCTACTTCTGCGGAATAACATTGACGGTTTTAGCGGTCACCAGTTTACCGGTGTAGTTTTTGAATTTCTTGGTGGTGAAAGTGACCAATCCGGCTACCATAGAGAATAGGGTATCGTCTTTGCCTTTCTTTACATTCTTGCCCGGCCGGTACTTAGTGCCGCGCTGGCGGATTATAATGGAACCCACCTTGGCGTAGCCGCCATCTTGAATTTTAACGCCTAACCGTTTGCTTCTTGAATCGCGGCCGTAGACTGTGGAGCCGCCAGCTTTCTTATGCGCCATATTAGAGTAATTTTCAATTTTCAATTTTCAATTTTCAATGAAAGAAAATAAAAAATATGAAAAGTTTTAAATTTGTTAATAAATAAAAAATCAAAAATATAGCTATTTTTGACTATTTCAATATAACAAATGGTTATTTGAGTGTCAACTTGACAGATATAATTCAATATGTTAAAGTATTAAGTTAATATCAGCTCTTTATAAATCGCTGATTTTTGCTAGTCGTAAACTGCTCCGAGTTTCTTCGGTGCGAGGAAGTTCAGGGCAGTTTACGACTAGCAAAAATCAGCGATTTTAAGGAACTATATGCCAATTGAATACCTTAACATATTAGGTTGTGATTTGTCAAAAGACTAAGATGTCATGTGTTTGACAATAATTTATGGTATGTTATCATGGTAATACCGACTAATTTAGTAGGATATTAAAAAGTTAATTATTTATATATAAATTATTTAATAAATTAAGATAATTAATGTCTCGCAAGACGTAATTATTTGGCCGGAGGAAAAAAATATGCTTCAAAATTTCATAATAACTTTTAGAGAAACATTGGAAGCCGCTTTAATTATTGGAATTATTTTAAGTTATCTGGCTAGAATAAAGCAAACAAAATATAATAATGTTATTTATATAGGCGTGGCCGCTGGAATAATCGCCAGTATTATTGGCGCCCTGATATTTACTGAAATTGCCGGCGGGTTTACCGGTCGAGCGGAACAGATTTTTGAAGGCGTTACCATGCTGATCGGCGCGGCGCTTCTAACTACCATGATATTTTGGATGATGAAGCAGAAACATATAGCCAGTGAATTAGAGCATAAAGTGTCCACAGAACTTAATGAAGCGCATAAATTTGGTTTATTTTTATTAGTTTTTGTCGCTGTTTTAAGAGAAGGTATAGAAACAGTTATTTTTTTGGGAGCGGCGAGTTTTGTCTCAACCGGCAATAGCCTGACCGGATCTTTAGCAGGAATTGCGGCTGCGGTTCTTTTAGGATACGCCATCTTCGTGGGTTCAATGAAAATTGATCTAAAAAAGTTTTTTAATATCACCAGCGTTCTGTTGATTCTTTTTGCCGCCGGTTTGGTGGCGCACGGGATTCATGAATTTGAAGAAGCCGGTATAATTCCCATAGTTGTAGAACATGTTTGGGACATTAATTCAATTTTAAATGAAAATGGGCTGGTCGGCAGTATGCTAAAGGGACTGTTCGGTTATAATGGCAACCCCTCGTTAATTGAGGTGTTGAGCTATATTATTTATGTTATCTCCGTCCTTATTTTCTGGAAAAATATAGAAAGAGTACATAAAGTAATATAATGATATGATTTTCTCTACTCGTTCAACCTACGGCTTAAGAGCCATGATAAATTTAGCTAAGCATGCCAAGCTGGGTAGTTTGGCTTTGGGCGCGATCGCCAAAGAAGAAAAAATTTCTCTGAAGTATCTGGAACGGCTGTTTTCTAATTTAAAAAAAGCCAGCTTGGTTAAGGCGGTTAAGGGCGCGTCAGGCGGCTACGCTCTGGCCAGGAAGGCGAAACAAATTAATATTTATGATATAATTAAAGCGTTGGAAGGCGAATTCAATCCTTTCCATTGCACCGGCAAGAAAGAGAAAATTTATTGCAACCGCTTGTGCAAATGCGAAGTTACCTATGTTTTATCCAGAGTGGAACAAGCCATTAGTCGGAGCTTAAAAGACATAAAATTAGCCCAATTATTATGAAAATTTTAGTTATAGTCATAAGCTTATTGATGTTTGCTCCGCCGGCTTTAGCTGAAATTAGATTAGATAGTGATAACGACGGCGTTTCTGATAAAGATGAAATTGAAATTTATCAGACTGATCCAAACCAGGCAGATACCGACGGCGACGGCTATAATGATTGGCGGGAATTAAATAGCGGATTTTCTCCTCTGAATCCAGCCAAAGTGAAATTGGAAAATAATGATACCGACGGCGACGGCTTATCCGATAGAATGGAATTAAATTTTCATACTGATTTAACTAACCCTGATACTGATGGCGATGGTTATGAAGATGGCGCTGAAATTAGTAGCGGCTATGATCCTTTAAATCCGGCGAAAGCAAAATTAATCAAGAAAATTGAAATAAACACGGGTAAAGAACAAAAATTATATTATTTTTTGGGCGATGTCCGAATGGGAGAATTTAAGATTTCTTCCGGGAAATCAAGCTTGCCCACGCCTAAAGGAAATTTTAAAATAGACGGTAAAGCGCTGCGCGCTTGGTCGAATTATGGGCTGTGGATGCCATATTGGCTGAGTTTAAGAAACGGGTACTTCGGCATTCATGAGCTGCCGGTTTGGCCTAACGGAGCCAAAGAGGGAGCCAATCATTTAGGCACGCCGGTTTCTCATGGCTGTGTCAGGTTGGGCGTCGGACCGGCTAAATTTTTGTATGATTGGGCGCCCATCGGCACGGCGGTAAAGATATATTAAATAGCGTAGCTTATTCCCCAGCCCTTTAGGGTGGGGTTTCCTTGCAAGGGAAAGGTGTCGGAAAACCGCTAAGGTTTTCTGACATAATAAGATAAACAGAGTGTATTTTGATAATGCCGCGACCACGCCAACGGTTAAGGAGGTTGTGAAAGAGATGGCGCCTTACTTTTTTGAGATCGCCGGTAATCCATCGGCTTTGCATCTGGACGGGCGTAAAGCAAAAAACGCGCTTAGCCTGGCTCGGCAAAAAGTCGCGAAAATAGTTAACGCCGATCCGGGAGAAATAATTTTTTGTGGCAGCGGCACGGAGTCGGACAACCTGGCGATATTAGGCGTAGCCAGATTTTATAAATCAAAAGGCAATTACCTTATTTCAACTAACATAGAGCATCATGCCGTTTTGAATTCGTTTGAACACCTGGAGAAAAAAGAAGGTTTTAAAATATCTATTTTAGAAGTAGAAAAAAACGGCATTATAAATGCAGAAAAAATTTTAGCCAATATCAAAGCGGGGACAATTTTAATTTCCGTGATGTACGCTAATAACGAAATTGGCACGATCCAGCCGATCAGGCAAATCGCCAAGCTAATTAAAAAGTGGAAAGCGGACAATAATCGCGGGCCGCTAGAGCCGCCATTTTTTCATACCGACGCCTGCCAAGCGGCTGGCTATCTGGACCTGGACGTCAAAAAGCTAGGCGTGGATTTAATGACCCTGAACGGCAGTAAAATCTACGGGCCTAAAGGCGTGGGTATGCTCTATCTTAGGCGCGGCCTGAATTTAGAGCCGATAGTTTTTGGCGGTGGCCAGGAAAAGGGCCTAAGATCAGGCACGGAGAATTTGGCCGGCATCGTTGGCTTTGCCAAGGCGCTCGGTTTGGCGCAAAAAAACCGAAAAAAAGAAACCGCGCGGCTTCTCGCACTAAGAGATTATTTTTTTAAGCGAATTTTAAAAAATATATCAAAAACTTTTATTAATGGCGATTTAATAAACAGATTGCCCAACAATATTAATGTTTCAATTTTAGACATAGAAGGCGAAGCGGTGCTTTTGTATCTTGACGAAGCCGGCATCAGCGCTTCAACCGGTTCGGCTTGCGATTCGTCGCGGCTTGAGCCATCGCATGTAATTTTAGCCCTTGGCCGGCCCTATGAATATGCGCATGGCAGTTTACGTTTCACTTTAGGTAAGCAGACGGTTAAAGAAGAAATTGATTATACCGTGCGGGCGCTTAAAGAGACAGTAGAAAAATTAAGGCAGATTTCTCCGTTGAATATCCAAATTAGAAACAAGCAGACATTGGTGGGTAAGAAGGTTTTTATCCAAAGCGGCCGGCCTCATTGGGAAAGGAAAAAATTAAGTCCAGACCCATAATATAATATGACTCAAATTAAAAAGAAAATTAATTTAAGAAGCGATGTGATGAATCAATCTACCGGCCAGTCGTGGGTCTATTCCGATATAGTTAAAGATCATTTTTTTAATCCGCGCAATTTACTTTTAGAAAATCCCCGGACCGGAGAATATGACGCCGTGGGCGAGGTAGGCAGTCCGGCCTGTGGCGATGTTATGAAGATGTGGCTAAAGATAGACAAACCAAGCGACAAAATTAAGGATTTAAAATGGCGGACATTCGGTTGCGGTTCGGCGATTGCCGCCACTTCTATGTTTTCTCTAATGGTGACGGAGGGGGATGGCCTGAAGATTAATCAGGCCATAAAAATCAAACCTCAAGACATCATGAAAAGATTAGGCGGTTTGCCGGAGAGAAAAATTCACTGTTCGGTGCTCGCTGATAAGGCTTTCAGGAAAGCGATAAATAATTATTTTAGAGACAGCGGTCAGCCAGATAGGATTATCGTGGAAAGCGGAAGAATTATAGATAAGCGATTAAATATCACTGATAAAGATATTGAGGAAGCCGTTTTGGAAGGCGCGCGCGATTTGGCTGGGGTGCAGAAAAAATTAAAAGCGGGAGTAGGGGATAAAGAGGCGATACCGGAGTTGGAGCAGCTTATAAGATTTTACGCGGAAAAATATTACGGCAAGGAATGAGCTGATAGTTTCTAATTTAATAAATTAACAGAACTTACGCGCTTAAAAAATATCTATTAAGGCAGTTGGCTTATATTAGTTATTTTTTCGTTGCGGAACTCCCCAGTCCCAGTTTAAGAAACTGGAGCTGGGTCAAACAGTCCTCACTTCAAAAATAACTAATATAAGCCAACTGCTAATAAACTGCGTAAGTACTGAAATTAAATAAATTTATGTCAAAACCAATAGACCTGCTTATGGACGAGCACAAAAATATTTTGCTGGCCATAGACGGCTTGCTGGACCAGGCCGCTAAAGATGAAAAGACCGGCCGCATCAGCGCTGATTTTTATCGGGCGGGAATTGATTTTATCAGGAATTACGCGGATCGATTCCATCATGCTAAAGAGGAAGATATTTTATTTATTGAATTAAATAAAGACTCCGTTAAGATGCATTGTAACCCAACCAAGCAGATGTTGTATGAACACGATTTAGGCCGTCAGCATGTTAAAGAGCTGGCAACGGGCGTGAAGGAAAATGACTTGGCAAAAGTTTTGGCCGGCGCCAGGGGCTATGGCGAGTTGCTTAAGGACCATATTTATAAGGAGGATAATATCTTGTATCCCCTGGCGGATGAAGCTTTAAGCGATGGAGCCAAAGATGAAATGCTGGCAAAATTTGAAAAGATAGCGCGAGAATATTCGGGGGCGAATAAAAAATATGAATTATTTTTAAGCGGTTTAAACAAATAACTTTATCTAGATCGTGCTAGTTGATAAATTTAGTCCAAACTTTACTATTTACCACTAGCGCTATTTATAACCTTAGACCTATGGCGAAACAAAAAAATGTGGAGGAAAAAATAAAGGAAGCGATTGAACAAATTCGCCCATCGCTCCAGCTGGATGGCGGCGATGCGCATTTTGTGGATTTTGACGCTAAGTCAGGCGTCTTAAAAGTGGAATTAATGGGACATTGCGCGCATTGCCCAATGTCGACTATTACTTTAAAACAGGGAATTGAAGCGGAAATAAAAAGAGAGGTGCCGGAAGTGAAAGAAGTCAGGGCGGTGCAGATGTAAAAATTAGGCATGAAACAAGATAACACAAAATCAATTTATTTACAGAACTTACGCGCTTAAAAAATATCTATTAAGGCAGTTAAAACGCTCCCTAACTTTTGGGAGCGTTTATAGTACCGTTGGTTGGCTCGTCTTTAGCGAAAAGGGCTGATTATATTGTCTAATTTTTTAGGTAGAGTTTTTTTCGTCAGTTGATCTATGATTGAATTAAATTTTTCCATATCCACCGCGTAGGGAGCGACTTCTTTCCGGAGGATAACAATCTCCTTGGTTTGGGTGATGGTCTGATAGAAATTTTTATACAAAAAAACTGAAATTAAAATTAAGATTATTACGGTTGAAGAAATAATAATTATTGTCAGCCAGTTGGAGATTTTTTTTGCAGTAAAATTTATTGGTTTTTTCGTTGCCATATTATTTCCAATAAGTGTCCGCAGTGATGGATAAATTAATATTGCTGGGTTCCTGCTCGGAAGCCGAAGTTTCCCGGTCGCTATTTTTAATGCTTGGCGCGGTTTGTCCGCCCCTGGGAGAAGATGATAGCTCCAACGATTTTATATTTATATAATAGTTTAAAGACTCTAACTTTATCAAATATTTTAGCTGTTTAGTAAATTCCCCGTTAGTAAAAAGCTGCAAACTATTTTTTTGGAATTCTATATTTTCCGCGGTGTTCGGCGGGCTTAAATTTATTTTTTGGCTTATTTGAGTTTCATTGGCCTCATTTTCTAGAGTAGTAATAAATTCCAGCTCGCGATTTTTGTTGATAAAGATTTGATCCAGCGAACTTAGCCTAGGTTCGATTTTCTTTAAATTCTCCGTCAATTGCCTTAAACTATTGCCTCGGATATATTTTTTTTCCAGATCGATCACTTGTTCTTCTATGGCTCCACCCATGGTTTTAATGTCTTTGACGGTTGGGACAACTATAAAATAAATTAAGCCGGAAATTATTAAAACAAAGCCAACGAGCGTGGCTATAATTTTATTTTTTAGATCAAATTTTTGATATTTATTAAATATCATAGTAGTTTAAGCGAAGTTATGGTCGCAGCTGATACGGCTTTAGCCGCCCGATAGATTTTTATAAATTAAGCAAGTTCAGTTTGGCGTTAATTTCAAAATCGATGTTTTCTTTCTCTAAAATATTTTTAATGGGGAATTCAATCTCTTTAAAATAGGCCGTGGCCTTCATTTTTTCTTTAAAGTTAAGCAGACTGCTCCGCAGCCCGGCTCGGCCATTAATCTTTATGGTTTGTTCCAGGGAGTCAAGTTTGACGTAATAAAAATTAATATCAGCCGGCGTTATCTCGGCCAAGCTCTTGATCAAATTTGACCAAGGAATAAATTCGGTCTGGATTTTTGCAATAAAATTTAATTTATTGTTTATTTCCCGGATATTGTTATTGTAACTCTGATTGGTTTTTGTCACCAAGGTTGTTTGACTGATAGTATCATTGAATTTCGACTGGAGGATTATTTTAGCAGCCAAGAGAATAATGGCGATGGCGATGGTAATAATTATCAAAGTTAAGTTGATGGTTTTAACAAAACCGTAAATATGGCGTAATCTAATTTCTTTTTTCTGCTCCGCAGAAACCATGTTTAAGGTGAGCATAGTAGATGATAATTTATTAATATTCGTCGATGAAGAGACCTCTTAAGCCAAGTCCGATGGCAGTTGCGTAGGTAGAGCTGGAATTTTGTTGAATGGATAAATTTTTTTCTTTATCGCGCGAGCTAAGTTTGGCCGTTTTAAGGTCAAGCGCATGTTTTTCCACAAACAATTCAGCAAATTTATTTTGCTCCTCATTTATATTAACCAAAGCGTTGGCTATCTTAACTTCAATTGATAATTTTTGGCCAATAATTTCTGTCAGATTGGTAATATTGGCGCCGCCGCCGCTAAGCAAAATTTGATTTAGCGGGCCGTATTGGCTAAAATAATTTTCATAGTATTGTAGCGCTTCTTTAATTTTGGCTATTAAATTTTCTATCGTCTCGGCCAAAATCTCCTTAATTACTCCGTTGGCCTTGGTTTCATCCATGCCGCAGATTATCTTAGCTTTTTCCGCCTGTTCTTTGGTCAGGGTCAGCACCTTAGAAATTTTAGCGGTAATTTCTTCGCCGGAGATAGGCACATTGACGGTAAAGAGGATGGTATTTTTTGAATAGAATATCATGCAAGTATGATCAGCGCCAATATCAATCAGACCGTAATTCAGGCCGGTGGCCGGTTTAGTTTTCGCTCCGCTAATCGTTAGTTTGAAATCAGGCAGCTCTTCTTTAAGTAAGCTCCGAGCGATGGCTATTGGCTCGATTTCCAGCGCTATTGGCGATAATTTTGCCTCATCAAGCATGGCCGTGTATTGGTTAACGATCTCCTTGGGCGCAGCGCCAATCAAAACAAAGTATTTATCGGCTAGGTCTTCAATCACTTGCCAATCATAATAGATCTCGTTATTGGTAAAGGGAACATGTTTTTCAATTTCACCGCCGATAATGTCCGTTAGGGCATTCGGCGATTTTTGGATCTCGATTAATTTAATAAAAGTTTTTGATTCAGGCAGGCAGACAACTGCCTCTGCGGAACTGGTTTTGCCGAACAGGGGAGAGGACACAATTTTTTTAATGGCCTTAATTAACTCTGGTTTATCCTTTATTTCTCCCTTGGTAATAATGCCTGGGGGTAGATTTAATCTGCCTAAAGCTTGGATGGTTATTTTATCTCGGACTTTGTTGAGCTGAACCAATTTTAAAGATAAATCAGAAATATCTAGACCGATCGGGTAAGTTGAACTGTTAGTTAAAAGCATATAATAATCATCGTGGGAAATTATTTGATATTCTCCCGAATTCTTTTGGCTCTTTTTACATTATAGCATAATTGGCGGTAAATTAGTATTCATCCCAAGATATAAATTGATATTGGCCGGTAGTAGGGAATGAAGGCGGAGGCGAAAAAGTAACTTGAGGGTCATAGATGGAATTAGTATGATCATAGCCGTCCACGGTATTTCCGCCGTTATCCACCCAGGTCCAGGTCCAGACCTGATTAGTAATAATTCCCCCAAAAACTTCTATACTATCAGTTATGCGGCGCGGATAATATATATTTCTAAAAACTCGGCCATTTTGGGCTAAGAGGGTTGCGTCAATCACTAAATTAGTGGGCGCGTGCTTAGGCACCTTAATATGTTTTTGGGCGATTAAGCCCAAGACATTGGTTCCGTCTCTGGCTAAATAATTAATATTATTATTTATGTAGATAGTTTTTCTTTTATTGACATTATCGGGCAGATAAGCCGCGACTAAGGTTGCCCGGCCATTTACCGTGCCTTCCACCCAAACATCATCTTCTATATAAATTGCTCCGTTGGCCGGAATATTTTTATTGCTGACAAAAGTTTGTTTATTGATTTCTTCGCTTAAATAAACATAAGTAGTCCAGGCATCATTCAGTTGGTAAAGGGTGGATTTAAGCTGGGTGACTCGGTAAACATCAAAAGTGCCGTTGGGCAGAAAAATTATATGATAACCTTTGTTGCCGGCAGTAGTGGCAGGCAAATAAACGCCTGAAGAAGTAGCGTTATTTTTTAGTTTGGCAATGTCTAAAGTAATATTATTAAATTCAACTTTAGTTACGGGGAAATCCCAAAGCGAGTAATTTGGGCCGCTACCCCAAACTGCCGGGCATTTACAGCCGCTGCCATTAATCCAGGCGCAAGGGTTTGGACAATACGATACTGAACAGTCGTGATTGTCAGTGCAGTAATAATCCGATCTGGTTGAGGTAACTAATGAATCATTGGCGCCATCCATTCTGATGCCGCCGTTAGAATGAAGTTCTCCGCTTACCGATTCATTGGCGCCGAACCAAACATCAGAGTCAGTTAAAAATGAATAATGAGCCAGCGAAGCTATGCCATAGCGGACCTCAATTGTTCTTTTAATATTAGGGTAGTTGGTTAGCCAGCCGGTTGATTTTATTTTAACAATAGTGGAGCCGTTGGGCGGCGGAATAATTTCTAAGCTGTAATAACCGGTTATATTGCCGGACGGGGAAGCATAAGCGTGCAGGTAGGGGCCGAAAGGCGCGCCCACCGGGCCAGGATCAGCGCCAGTGCCGTCATAAAAATCATTTTGGGCGTGCGCTAAATGCCAGGTATAATAATTAATGCCGGCCTCAGCCACATGCAAGGCTTCAGTTTTCCCGTATTGTTGCAGATAAAGTTTATTTTGATATACCCCCAAACTTGCCAAGCCGCTGATAAATACTAAAAAAATTGTCATGGCGCCCAGAACGGGCAAGAGCATTGTTCCTTTCTCGCAGCCGGCCAATTTATTTAAAGTCAGCATATATCTATAAATTATCTTTAAGGTTTCTAATCTGAACGTTAACTTCAACATTAAAATTTTTAGGGGCTGTTGCCGGCGTTACGTTAATTTCGGCCAAAATTTCTATTAGTCTTATGCTTTGTTTATCGCTAGTCGGGTTGGCTATCAGCAAGTTATTTTTATCGTAGTATAAGAAGATTGGCTTGGCTTGATTATTAACATAATTTGACAAGATTGACACTGCTTCATTTTCGGCTGGGTAGCCAATCGGCGAGCCGGTGGCGTGAATTAGGCCCTTTTTTAAATTATTATTATCTAAAAAGTATCTGATTTTTTCCGTCAAGCCGTCGGAGTCGACATCGCTATAAAAAGTAAAGGTCTGCGGTAAAACCGTATCAAGCAGATATTCGCCATTTTCAGCTCGATTGGCTTTTCTTATTTCTTTGACCATTATATCTTGGGCTTTTCTGGCGTTTTGTACGGCCAGGTCTTGTTCGTAAATGAAAGCGCTGGAGCGAAAGCCCTGAATGATAAAATCGGCGCTCATAATAATAAAAATTGAAAAAATACCCATCACCACCATTATTTCGATTAGACTGAAGCCGGCTATTTTATTTTTTTTATAATCTAAGCGCATAGCTCAATTTCAGTTATCTAGATATAAAATAATTTCGCCGGAGGCGTTGGGTAGCAAATTTATTGGCTGCTCCGGCGATGTCATAATAATATTATAAGCGCTGTAACCGGTTTTCAGGCTAAAACTGTAAGAGTCCCATTCTATATTTGATAAAGTTAATGAGCCCTGAGAGTCAGTGGAGTGGTCCTTTAAATATTTATAGATAATCGGGTTATTGCCAATCTGTTTGGCTCCGCTTACAACCAGCGGAACATTGGCGATGTTGGTTATGGCTCCGTAAAGATCAACTTGGCTGGCATAAATATCAAAATCGCCGTTACGATCATCCTGCCAGGCGGCATAGGCATTATTATCAAACGGATTGATGATGATTTCGGGATTATTCTGGCTTGATGACCCTGAATTTATATTAATTTTTGGATCATCAGTCCAGAGCCGATTACCGTTGGTATCAAGTTTTTGCGCGTAGATATCCTGGTTGCCGTTGCGTTCGTCAACCCAGTTAAGGTAAATATTATCAGCGGTTGTTATGGCCAGACTGGGAAATTTCTGATTATAATCAGTATCAGCGGAAACAATAATATTGTCAGGCGACCAAACCGCTTGGCCGCTGGAATTATATTTTGCCAGATAAATATCACCGTTGCCATTGCGTTCGTCAGTCCAGGCGACATAGAGATAATCATTATTATCTAAAGCTATAGCCGGAGCATAGCTGGCCGAGGCGCCGCTCTGAGAATTAATTTTGACATCATTAAGCCAGCTGGCCTGTCCGGTTGAATCGTATTTAGCCGCGTAAACATCTGGCTGGCCATTGCGTTCGTCAGTCCAGGCGACATAGATATTATTTTGCGAGTCCAAGGCAATCGCCGGTTCGGACTGGCCGGAATTATCAGTATTTTTATTTACTTTAATTTCATCAGTCCAAAGCTTATTTTTGTTATCGTCATAACTTTGCATGAAAATATCCAGGTTGCCGTTGCGATCATCTTGCCAAACCGCAGTGATAATTTCTGAACCGTTGTTATAAAGAGCTAAACGGACGTTAGTTTGATCGGCTGAATCGGCGCTAGTATCTATTTTTTTAGGTCCGCTCCATTGTAAACTGCCGTCGACAGTTGATCTTTTTATCAAATAGCCATCCTGGTTGCCGTTAGAATTATCATTCCAGCTGATATAAGCATAACTGCTTGAGGTACTAACTTTAATATCAGGCCAGACCTGATTATTGGCAGAGCTGATTAAAATATCGCCGGCCGGCCATTGGGCTTGGCCGGAAATATTATATTTTTGCCAATAAATTTTCGAGCCAGAACCGGAGCGATAATCCTGCCAGGCGATATAGAGATTGCCCGCGCCGTCAGCGGCTAAATTAGAAGCGGTTTGGTCGTCCGCGGCCAGGTCGGTATTTACTTTCCAGTTAGTCGGTAAATTTTGGTGGATGGTTTTAATAGTAAGATTGCTAAGCAAATCTATGGCGAAGCTAACATCAGTTTTTTGGCCGGTTAGGACCGTGGCATTGGGCTGGGTTGGGTTAGGGTTGGAGACGGTTCTGGCCGTAGTCGAGCTGGTTGAGTAGCCTGGTTTGGAGACGGTTATTTCATAGCCTTCGATTGACGCTGGCGCGCCGGGAAAATTCAATTGGCCGCTGGCGTCAGTAGTGGCAGCGAAGTTGATGGAAGGATTTAAAAGGTTATTGCTGATCTGGACATCGGCTTGATCTATTGGCAGTCCGACAGCGTTAAAGGCTATGATTGATAAAACGCCGCCGCCGACGCTAGTTTCCATGCCTGGCGGGGCGATTTTTGTAAAAACGAAGATTTCTTTTTGGCCAAACCTCCCGACCCAGCGAGCTCTAATTGACACTTGTTTATAATCAGTTGGCAAAAGATCCGGCGGATTGCCGTTTGAAGTTCCGTCAAAAGGGTCATCAATATATTGAACCAAAGTGTTAATATTAAATATTCCATTATTCTCTGCCACTGTTTCATCGTCTAAAATTGGTCCATGAATTATCCCGGCGACCGTGCCAATTTGATCGTAGGGCAAGTTTTTTATTTTTTCCATTTTTTTATCGGCCACCATAATAGCGCCCATGCGGAATTTATTTTCCGCCGCCAGGTTCAGTACATATTGGATTAAGGAAAATACGGCTAAAAATAAAACTAAAAGAATGCCAATGGAAATTATCACTTCAGCCAAAGAAACGCCCGTTTGATTTTTTAATTCGCCGGTTGGATAAAGATGCATAGCTGTTAATTAAATAGCTGAAGTCAAAGCGTACATGGGCATAATAACCGCTACTGCCATAGCGCCGACAACCAAGCCGAGGGTCAAAATTAGAACTGGTTCAATTATTGCCGGCAGATTATTCATGGTTTGGTCAATTTCTCCTTCGTAAAATTCGGCTAATTCTTCAAGCACATAATCAAGTTCTCCGGTTTGTTCGCCAACAGCAATCATTTGCACGACTACCGGCGGAAATAGTTTTGGATAATCGGCAATAATTTCATTGATGGTGCCGCCCTTCTTAATCTTATCGCCCATGCCCAATAAGGCCTCGCGGTAATGGATATTGCCTAAAATTTGCGCCGTAATTTGAAAACTTTTTATAATCATGATGTCAGTTTTTAAAAGCGAGCTAATGGTGCGGGCAAAACGCGCTAAATTTATTTTTTTGATAATCGGACCAAAGATCGGCAATTTTAACAGCAGAGCATGGAAAATATGCTTGCCTTTGTCGGTTTTTATTGATTGGCTGAAAATTAATATGAAGATAATAGTAGCGATTAAATAAAGCACGCCATGAGCGACTAGCGAATCGGAAAATTTTATCAAAAGTTTGGTAGGTAGGGGCAGTTCGGCGTTGAAATCCTTAAACATGACGGTGATTTTTGGCACCACCACCATCATCATAAAAGTTCCGATGCCGAACATGGCGGTTAAAATTACCATTGGATAAGTTAAAGCGCCCTTGACTTTTGAAACTAACTCGTGGTTTTTTTTAAATTGAATATATAATTTTTTTAAGACCTCTTCTAACTTACCGGAAATTTCGCCCGATTCAATCATATTGATAAATAATTGGCCAAAGATTTTTTCGTGCGGCCTTAAACTTTCGGTGAAACTTATGCCTTTTTCAACACTTCTCGCGACCCCGCTTATTATTTTAGAAAATTTTTTATTTTTAGTTTGTTCGGCTAAAGTTTTAAGCGCGGCCGATAAAGAAATACCGGCCTTAAGCATTATCCCCAAGTACTGAACGAAAAATAATTTTTCAGAAATTGGAATGGAAGAAAATTTTTCTAAAAAACCGTTAATCGCGCTCAGCCTATTCTTTAGCCGGTCAATTGGCGGGGTGGTGGCTGCGGTTTTTTCCGCTTGGTTTTTTGATTCGTTTTGTGGCGGTAAATTTATCGGCATATGCAATAATTTAAAATTTTAAATTTGAAATGAATGACAAATTAATAAATTCTAAATTTAATCATTTAAAATTGATTTAAAATTTATTTTATTCCTTAGTTACTCTCATAATTTCTTCAATCGTGGTGATGCCGTTCTTGGCTTTAATAAAGCCGTCTTCAATTATCGTCAGCATGCCTTGTTTTTCCGCTTGTTTATTCAACTCGGACGGCGAGGCTTTTCTTAGAATAAGTTCTGACATTTCGTCAGTAACTTCCAGGGTTTCATAAATGCCCATTCTGCCCTTATAGCCGGAGTTGGAACATTGTTTGCAACCTTTACCGCGGTAAAACAGCAAGGATTCAATGCCGCGCTTGGCATCAACAATAATTTTTCTTTTTTCCATGGTTTGCAGGATATTCTCCAGATCAAGCTGTTTTTTTAATTCGCCAACTATTTCTTTGTCCAATTTATAGCTTTGGATGCAATTGGGACAGATTTTTCTGACTAATCTCTGGGCAATAATCAGGTTAGTGGTTGAAGCCACTAGAAAGGCCGGCACGCCCATATCGGACAGCCGGGGCAGGGTAGTGACGGCGTCGTTAGTATGCAAAGAGGAGAGAACTAAATGGCCGGTCATGGCGGCGTGAATGGCGATTTCCGCTGTTTCTTGGTCGCGGATTTCTCCGACCATGATGATATTCGGGTCTTGCCTTAAAAAAGCTCTAAGCCCAGAAGCAAAAGTATAGCCGATTTTCGGGTTGACCTGGGATTGGTTGACATGCGGCATGCGGTATTCAATCGGATCTTCAATGGTGATAATATTAACTTCTGGCGTATTTAAGATATTCATTATGGTATAAAGAGTAGTGGTTTTGCCTGAGCCGGTGGGTCCGGTGACTAAAGTCATGCCATGCGGCTTAGAGATATTTCTTTTGATGGTTTCCAGAGCGGAAGGCTGAAGCCCGAGCTGCTCCAGAGTTAAAACTTGCGCTTTCTCGTTCAATAAGCGCATGACAATTTTTTCGCCGTCAAAAGTTGGGATAATAGAAACCCGGAAAGATACTTTGTAATCTTTAGCATTTACTTTGAACCGTCCGTCCTGCGGCAGGCGATGTTCATCAACCTTTAAGTTGGCCAATATTTTAATCCTGGCGACAATGCCCGGCTGGACATTTTTTGGCAGGGTCATGACGGTTTTTAAAATGCCGTCAATGCGGTAGCGGGCCAGAATATCTTTTTCCTCCGGCTCAATATGGATATCGCTGGCGCCTTCGAAAATCGCGTATTCCAAAAATGTATCAACGATTCTGACAATGGGCAGGTTTTCGGCCAATTTTTTGAGGTCGGTTTCGTTAGGATTAAGATTTTCATTAGCTAATTCTTCAAATTCGGCTTTTAAGTTTTTATGGTATTGTTTTAAGGCCTCGGCAAAACTTTCCGGAGCAGTTAAATATATTTTTGGCTCAAGGTTGGTTTTCTTTTTTATGAATTCAAAGATTTCAATGTTTTCCGGATCAAGGCAAGCGATTTTTATTTCCTTGTTATCAGCGGCAAAAGCGATGATCTGCTGGGTTGAAGCAATCGGTTCAGGGATGTTTAAGAGAATGTCTTTTCTAATAGTCTGTTCTTTTAAATTAATAAACGGCACCTTAAAATAATTGGCCGCGTTTTCGTATAATGAGCCGGAAGTGATAATTTTTTTTTCAATTAGATAATTTTCCATGTTTTTTCCGTATTTCTCGGCTTCCTTAAGGAATTTGTCAAATTCTGGCGGCGACATGATATCAGCCGCTTGCAAAATTTTTTTTAATTGTTCGTTAGATAGCATGGGATGATGAAGTAAGAAGTTAGCAACCTGCCGGCCGGCAGGTAAAAAGCGATAATAGTAATTATTCTTATTATAACATAAAATCATAAATAGAGTAAATCGCCCCAAGATTTTATTTTTAAGGCAAAGTATGGTAAATTATAGATATGGTGATTGATCGCTATAAATTAGTAAACTATTTTCATCTTAGTCGCGCCAGATTAGCTGAAGTTGTTTTATATTTAATCGGGCTTAGTTTTGTGCGTCTTTATATTTTATTTCTCTGCGCCTTAAATGCCATTAACTGGCTCTTGGCCTATTATGTCAATGAAAATGTTAGTCAGAATCTGGTAGTTTTGCATTATAATGTAAATTTAGGGGTAGATTTAATCGGTAATGTCAGCGATATTTATATCATTCCCACTTTGGGTTGGTCTTTTATTGTGATAAATTTTCTTTTATTATTGAATGTTTACCGTCGCGGCCGATTTTTAATTCATTTATTATTGGGTTTTTCTCTGTTGATTAATCTCTGCCTGATTGCCAGCACAATTTCCATATATTTAATTAATTTTCGTCTAAAGGTCGATGAAATTTGGGCGATTTTTTGAAAAAAATCGCTACAATTTCATATGCGCTCAAAACAAACATTTTACCCCATAGCCAACCGCTAATTAACCGCGTGGACAATATCAAATTCTATGTTTGATTTTTACATCATTAAAATTTTGCTGCTAACCGCTTCGGCTTTTATTTTTGCCATTCTTTGGACACCGCTTTTAACCCATTATTTATATAAATACAAAATGGGCAAGCAAATTAGAAATAACGGCAAGACGCCGATTTATTCTAAGCTACATGCCCATAAAAGCGGTACGCCGACCATGGGCGGCATTTTAGTTTGGCTAACGGTTTTAATTCTGGCTTTGGTATTTTATTATTTGGGGAAATTTTTGCCTTGGGAGATTTTTAAACAGCTTAATTTTCTCTCCCGGAGCCAGACTCTTTTGCCCCTAGGCGCCTTAGTAGCCACGGCTTTAATCGGTTTATTTGACGATTGGCTGGATGTCAGGGGCAAAGGCATCTTGGGCGGCGGCGGCTTAAGAGTTAAACATCGTCTGTTAATTTACACGATTATCGCCGCGATCGGCGCTTGGTGGTTTTATTTTAAATTAGATTGGGATGTTTTCCATGTGCCCTTTTTAGGCGATTATCAGTTGGGCTGGCCCTATGTATTAATTTTTATTTTGGTGCTGGTGGCTACCGCGTTTTCCGTTAATGAAACCGATGGCTTGGACGGTTTGGCCGGCGGCGTGCTGTTAATTTGTTTTGTTGCCTTCGGCGTGATCGCTTTTTCCACCGGTAAATATGATTTAGCTGCTTTTTGCGGCGTGATCGCCGGCGCGCTCCTGGCCTTTCTCTGGTTTAATATAGCTCCGGCGCGCTTTATTATGGGCGATACCGGCGCCATGAGTTTAGGCATTACTTTAGGCGTGATCACTATGCTGACCAATTCGGCCTTGATTCTGCCGATTATCGGCTGGGTTTTTGTTATTGAATCAGGCTCGGTGATTTTGCAGTTGTTGTCTAAAAAAATTAGGGGTAAAAAAATATTTATTTCTTCGCCGATTCATCATCATTTTGAAGCTCTGGGCTGGCCGGAGACGAAAATCGTCATGCGTTTTTGGGTTATCGCCGGCCTGAGCGCGGCCATTGGCTTGATGGTGTTTTTGTTGGATAAGAATATTTAAAGCTCATAGCTCATAACTCGTAGCTCGCAACTCGTTTTATTTTGTCATTGCGAGGATTCGCCAGCTGGCGGAGACGAAGCAATCTCTGGTAAGAAAGAAAAACAAGTATCAAGGGAATGCTTTGATTGATAAATTGAATTTGGCTTAGAGAGATTTGATTTTAGAATTGGTGAAGTGTTTCTGATTAGAGATTGCTTCGCCGCCTTGAGTACAAGGGCGGCTCGCAATGACAATAATATAATTTTTACATTTTTAACTAAAATTATGTTTTCACTCATTGGTTGGTTTAGCAAATTAATAAGCTCAAGCAATAAACATGGCGAGCCAGATAAGGCCTTATTAATTATTGTCGGAGCGATTATTGTTTTTGGTATTATTATGCTGGCCAGCGCTTCTTCGGTTATCGCCTATAACACTTACCATGACAGCTATTATTTTTTAAAACATCAATTTTTTGGTTTGGTATTAGGTTTAGCGGCGTTTTGGTTTTTTTCCAAAGTTGATTATCGGATTTGGCGTAAATACGCTTTGTGGATGCTGATCGCTTCTATTGGTCTCTTACTCTTGGTTTTTATCCCGGGACTGGCCGGCACCTGGGGAACATCCCGAAGCTGGATAAATGTTTTTGGCTTTTCTTTACAGCCGTCCGAATTCGTTAAAATAACCTTTTTACTTTATTTGGCCGCCTGGCTGGAAGGCAGAAAGAAGCAGCTCGCCGAAGTATCGCGCGGCATCGGGCCATTCGTAGTTATTCTAGGAGTTATCGCGCTACTTATGATATTGCAGCCGGATGTGGGAACTCTAACTATCATCGCCTTGGCGTCCCTGGCGGTTTATTTTATCGGCGGCGGCAGTATCAAGCATCTGATAGTTTTAATTTTATTAGGGTCAGTGGGCTTAGTTATTATGGTAAACATCTATCCTTATCAGGCCAATCGGTTTAAGTGCCTTTTAGATCCGTCTTTTTCCAAACAAGAAATTTGTTATCAGATTAACCAATCTTTAATCGCCGTTGGTTCGGGCGGTTTCTTCGGCCGAGGACTGGGTGCTTCCAGACAGAAATTTTCCTATTTGCCGCAAGCGCAAAACGACGCTATTTTCCCGATTATCAGCGAGGAAACCGGTTTTATTTTTTCCGTGGGCTTAATTTTATTATATTTGGCGTTGTTTCTTAAGGGCGTGGCCATCGCTAAAAAAGCGCCGGATGATTTTGGCAAAATTTTAGCCGTGGGCATAGTTAGCTGGATTACTCTGCAGGCCTTGATAAATATCGGCGGCATGGTTAATATTATGCCTATGACCGGCGTGCCCTTACCCATGGTGAGCTATGGCGGTTCGGCCATGGTGGCGGCCTTGGCGTCTATCGGCATATTGGCGAATATAAGCAGACAAGCAAAATAGAATTATGAATTATGGATTCTAAAAATAAAAAACAAAAAATCCTTTTAACCGGCGGGGGAACCGGCGGATCAGTGACGCCGCTCTTGGCCGTGGTGGAAGAATTTAACCACCCTTCCCCCCTTTATAAGGGGGGCAAATACGAATTTCTCTGGCTGGGCACGAAAGACGGTCCGGAGCGAGTCATGGTGGAAAGAGCCGGTATTAAGTTTAAGACAATCGCGGGCGGCAAATGGCGCAGGTATTTTTCTTTAAAGAATTTGGCTGATATTTTTAAAATTAAATTAGGTTTCTGGCAAGCGCTCTGGCTAATGCTAAAATGGCGGCCTAATCTAGTGATGAGCGCCGGCAGTTTTATAAGCGTCCCCGTAATTTGGGCGGCTTGGCTTCTCGGGGTGCCGATTTTAATTCATCAGCAGGATGTTAGGCCCGGGCTAGCCAATAAATTGATGGCGCCATTTGCTAAAACCGTAACCGTGGCATTTGAAAAATCTTTGGCTGATTATGGCCAGAAAGCGTTTTGGACGGGCAATCCAATTAGACAGAGTATGAAACTCGCGATTCGCGACTCGCGATTCGCGACTCATTTTAATATTCAAAAAAATTTGCCAGTGGTATTAGTCGTGGGTGGCGGCACCGGCGCCGAGGCGATAAATAAGTTGGTGCTGGAAGGTTTAAACGACTTAACTCAATTTTGCCAGGTGATACATGTCTTTGGCAAAGAGAAGGGAATTAGGATAGGCATCATAAATTATTTTGCTTTTGAATTTTTAGACGCGGAACGAATGGCCGAGGCGCTTAAGCTGGCCGACCTAGTAGTAACGCGTGCCGGCCTGGGCTTCTTAACCGAGTTGTCATATTTGGGCAAGCCATCAATAATAATTCCGTTGCCGGATTCTCATCAGGGAGAGAACGCCCAGATGTTTAAAGATGCTGGCCTGGTTTTCGCACAGAAAGATTTGACGCCAGAAAAGTTTACGGGTGCGATAAAAAATTTGGTCGCCGATAAAGAATTACAGAAAGAATTAGGTGAAAAGATGGGGCGGGTGATGAAAGCCGGAGCTAACGAGGCAATGGTAAAGATTATTTTGGAGTTGTTGGCATCTAATAGAATTTAATTTATTTTGTATGTTTAAAGAATTTCAGCCAAATTTAGAAACAAGACTTTCGGAAAATCATAAACAAAAAGCCTATGAATTAATTCATGATATAAAAGATAAAATTTCTTTTTATCCGGCCGCTAATATAGCTGGTTATGATGACGAGGAGGCCTGGGGAATAAGAAATGAACTGATAGAAAAAAATCCAGATGGCGTCGTCCAGGGATTGGCCGGCATTACCAGCGAAAAAGCATGGAGAATCAGAGAGTCGTTAATTACTGTTTGTCCTCATAGCGTTGCCCGCAGTTTAGTCGGCCTGAATGATGACGCGGCTTGGCAGATGAGAGACAGACTTTTAGAGCTGATTAGTAAAGACGGAGTTGCCAACGGCTTGGCTGAAAGCGTGGCATTTATAGATGATGACCGTTCGTGGAAGCTACGGCATAAATTAGAAAATGTTTGCTTGTTAAATGTTTTGGAAGGATTAAACGGTTTGGACAGTCGGCGAGCTTGGGATTTTAGAGAAAAATATAAAACTAATCACCCCAGAGAAGTCGCGGCTAGCCTGATTGGTTTGAGTAATGATAAGGCGAGACAATGGAGAAAGGAATTTTTAAGTAAGGGTCAGATTGAAGGCGTTATTTTAAGCCATTTGGGAAGCGATAGTCCCGAAGCCTGGAGTTTGAGAAAGAGACATCTTAAAGAATATGCCTTTGCGGTTGGGACGAGTCTATCCGGATTAGAAAACGAAGCATCTTGGGAGTTAAGGAAGGAGCTAAAGAAAAAAGCGGAAAAAGAAAACGATTCACGTGTTTATAAAGGGTTGGCTCAAAGTTTAAGTTCCTACATGTCGGCGGCCTTAAAAATGAAACGATAAATAAACATTAATCCTTATGAATTTAAAATCAAAAATCAGGGAAATACCGGATTGGCCGAAAAAGGGGATTAATTTTAAGGATATTACGACTTTATTGGAAGATAAGGCGGCTTTCCGTGAGGCAGTTGATCAGTTAGCCGCGCCATTTCTGGGCCAAAAAATTGATAAAGTGGTAGGGATTGACGCGCGCGGATTTTTACTGGCCGCGCCAGTCGCTTATAATTTAAACGCCGGACTGGCCATAGTTCGAAAAAAAGGCAAGCTGCCGTCGCGATCTATTGAGCAGGAGTATACTTTAGAATACGGCAGTAATATTATTGCGGTTCATGAAGACGCCGTCAAGCCGGGTGAAAGCGTGGTATTAATCGACGACTTGTGCGCTACTGGCGGCACGGCTCTGGCGGCCTGTGATTTAATAGAAAAACTGAGCGGGAAAATTATTGGTGTGAGTTTCTTGGTTGATTTGCCGTTCTTAGGTGGATCGAAGAAACTAAAAGAGCGGGGACTGGCTGTGCGTTATTTAGTGGAGTATAATGTTGAATAATAACCTAATAAATATGAACAAAATTAAAATCGCCATCATCGGCGGCAGCGGTCTTGATGACCCGGGCATTTTAAAAAATGCTAAAAAAGTTAATTTAGCTACGCCTTTCGGCGCCACGGCCGCGCCGTTAATTTGCGGTCAGATTGATGGCGTGGACATGGTGGTTTTGGCGCGGCATGGCATAAACCATACATTTATGCCGACTAAAGTGCCGTATCGGGCCAATATTTGGGCCTTGAAAGAAATCGGCTGCACGCACATTATCGCCACCACGGCCTGCGGGTCGTTACAGGAAAAAATCAAGCCGCGCGATTTGATATTTTTGGATCAGTTTATTGATTTTACCAAGCACCGCAACTTGACTTTTTTTGAGGATAAAGTTGTGCATACGGCCATGGCCGACCCCTTTTGCCCTGATTTAAGAGAAATTTTAATTAAAACCGCTGAGGAGTTGAAGTTCGCGCATCATAAACAGGGGACTATTATCACCATTGAAGGCCCGAGGTTTTCCACGCGCGCGGAAAGCCGTTTCTTTAAACAAATGGGCGCGGATGTCATCAATATGTCAACCGTGCCGGAAGTAATTTTGGCGCGCGAAGTCGGCATTTGCTACGGCTCCGTGGCCATGGCCACGGATTATGACGCTTGGCGGAAAGATGAGAAAGCGGTTACTTGGGGAATGGTTATGCAAGTTATGAAAGACAACACTAATAATGTGGTGAAGCTGTTGTTAAATATAATTCCGAAAATAGCCCTGGAGCTGGCGGACGAGGAATGCGAGAATTGCGGATACATCCGTAGCGAAAAAATTACTAATTGCAAGCCTCCGCCTAATAGGTTTTATATATATATGGATTTAAACAAAATAAAAAAAATTTACTTGATCGGAATTAAGGGCGTGGGCATGACTATGCTGGCGCAGTATTTGGTCGGTCAAAATATAGATGTTTCCGGATCAGACGGGCCGGAAAAATATATGACTGACGCGGTTCTAAAAAAATGCGGCATAAAAATTATTGAGAAATTTGACGCAAAGAATATCCCCCATGATGCCGACTTGATAATTTATTCCACTGCCTATAATGCCGAAACTAATGTTGAAGTGGCTGTGGCCTTGGCTGGCAAAATTAAGATTATGACTTATGCCCAGGCCTTGGGCGAAACGTTTAATCAGAAATACGGCATCGCGGTGGTTGGTTCGCACGGCAAAACCACGACTACGGCTTGGCTGGGCTATGTCATGAAAATGTCCGGCCTCGGGCCTAGCGTAATGGCGGGCGCGCCAGTGCCGCAATTTGACGGCTGTTCTATATCCGGTCAAGCGGATTATTTAGTGATTGAAGCCGACGAATATCAGAATAAGCTTCAATATTACCAGCCCAAGGCCGTGCTTTTAAATAACATTGATTATGACCATCCCGACTTTTTTCCTACCGCGACTGATTATGAAAATACTTACATAGAATTTATTAAAAAAATACCGGCTAAGGGTTTTTTAGTGGCTAATTTTGATGATTCCTTAATTAGAAAAATCGCTCAAGTGAATTGCCGAGGCAAGGTGATAACTTACGCTATAGACGAAACGGCGGATTATGTCGCTTTTGATTTAAAGGCCAATAACGGTAAACAATATTTTAAAGTTAAATTAGAAGTAGAAGATGAATTAGACGAAGAAGAAACCAGGGTTGAAGAATTGGGCGGCTTTTCCATTCAGCTCGCCGGCCGGCACAATATATTAAATGCTCTAGCCGTTATCGCCACAGCCATTGAATTAAACATAGAATTATTTAAAATCAGAAAATATTTGGCAGAATTTACCGGTACGGCCAGGCGCATGCAAGCGCTTGGCGAATTCAGGGGCGCGACCGTCATTGATGATTACGCGCATCATCCCACGGAGATAAAAGCCACGGTGAGCGCGGTTCGGCAAAAATACGGCTCGAGGAAGCTAATGGTGGCTTTCCAGCCGCACACTTTCAGCCGCACCAAAGCTTTATTTAACGATTTTGTAAAAAGTTTTGCTCAGGTCGACGAGTTGATTATTTTGGACATCTACGGCTCGGCGCGCGAAAAGCCGGGCGGGGCGCATAGCCGAGACTTGGCAGAGAAAATAAGAATTAGAAATCAGGAATCCCTCCGTCGCCAAGGATTTGGAGGACAAGCAGGAATCAGGCAAACTGTAAAATATATTTCGACGCTAGCCGAATGTGAAAGATATTTAAGGGACCGGGTTGAGAGAAATGATGTGGTGGTATTAATGGGAGCCGGCGATATTTTTAGGGTAGGGGAAAATTTAGTAAAAGGGTGAAATTTATGATTAGTACATTTTTTTATTAATTGTAATATTTTTTCTAATTTTACGTATCTTTATATAGGGGATAATTTTAAATTCCTTGTTTTTGTTTTATTGTTTTATTTATGAGTCAGGAGAAATTGAATCTAAAATTAGACAAGCAGCCGATTAATATGCGCCAATTTTGGTTACGGCTATGGCGTTTAATCGCGCCTTCGCATCAGCAAATTATAAATTTGTTTGTTTTAATATTGATTGCCGAAGGTTTTCAATTCGTCGGCCCTTATTTATTTAAAAGAATCATTGATTTATTGGCAGTTTTTAAGGTTGAAGATATTAGCAAGGTAATAATTTTAATTATTCTCATACTTCTGACCGATCTGGTCGCTAACCTGATAGATTATTTCAGCGACAAAAAGATTTTTGTCATTACCGTGGAAGCGGAAAAATATTTGTCAATTAACGCCCAGAGAAAGATGGTTAGTTTGGGCTTGAGCTATCACGAGAAAGAGAACACCGGCAATAAAATTTTTAAAATCCAAAGAGGCATAGACAAAATCGTCAGCTTGCTGGAAAATTTTTTCTGGGAAGTGGGGCCGACGATTATTCAGACGGTTTTAACGGCTATCATATTATATTTTTTTGACTGGCGCTTTGGCTTGATTTTTACTCTGTTCGCTCCGATTTTTGTCTACCTAACCGCCAAGTTAAATAAAAAAATTGCTCCCTTAAGGATGTCGCGCCATGATATGTATGAAAAGGCCGCCGGCAAAATGGCCGAGACCATCATCAATATCAATACCGTCAAATCGTTTGTTCAGGAAGAGCGGGAGGTTAGAGAGTTTAAAAAAATTAAACAGGACACCAGGCGAATCGCGCTCTTAGAATTTTTTAAACTGTTGAAATTTAACTACGGAAGAACGGCGGTCATAACCGCCGGCCGAGTTTCCATCATACTATTCGGAGTTTATTTAGTTTGGAGCGGCGGCCTTACTATCGGCAGCTTAGTTTTCATTATTACCATATCGGAAAAAGCCCTGATCTCTCTGTTTAGAATTTCCCGGCTTTATGACCGGATTATGGATTCCAGCGAAGCGATTAACCGGTTGTATATATTGGCCAATCAGCAACCGGATATTGCCAATCCGGCCCAAGGCCTAAAAGTAAACGCCATCGCCGGTAAAATTGAATTTAAGGATGTGATCTTCGCTTATAAAGGCAGTAACCTCAAAGTTCTAAATAAAGTGAATTTTAAAATAAATTCCGGTTGTATTACGGCTCTAGTCGGTCCATCAGGCGGCGGCAAGACGACGGTCGCGCGCTTGATTTACCGCCATTATGATCCGGCGAGCGGTCATATTTTACTGGATAATAAAGATTTAAAAAGTTACGACTTATCCAGTTTCCGCAAGTTTCTAGCGATCGTGCCGCAAGAGGTGGAAATTTTTAACGCTAGCGTCACAGACAATATTTCTTACGCCAATCCGGCCGTGGGCGCGCAAGCGATAGCCGCGGCCGCCAGAATGGCCAATGCCGAGGAATTTATTGATAAATTAAAGAGCGGTTACGAGACTTTAGTGGGAGAGCGCGGCATTAAATTATCAGGCGGCCAAAGGCAGCGGCTCGGCATCGCTCGCGCCGTCTTAGCCAACCCGCGGATTTTGATTTTTGACGAGGCCACTTCCAACCTTGATTCTAAGAGCGAAAAATTAATTCAGGAAGCTTTGGAGAAAATCAGGAAAGACCGGACGGTCATTATTATCGCCCATCGGTTAAGCACGATTAAAATGGCCGATAAAATTATTGTTTTAGAAGACGGCCAGGTGGCCGAACAAGGCAGCCATTTTGAATTAGCGAATCTTGATGGCGGGCTATACAGCGAGCTGTTAAAATTGCAGCGCCTGGGAGATGTTGAATGATGGGACCGGCGCTAACTAGCTGATTTATTATATTTATAACCAAGAGAGACAACAAAGATTAAGCCGCTTGGCCAACTTCGGCCAAGTGGCTTTTTTGTCGGTTTTTTGTTAAGATATATTAAATATGGCAGCCAAAATAATTGTTAATATTTTACTCATTATTACGTTGGGCATAGCGCAAATATCTTTTATTAGCGGTTGGTCCGCGCCATATAGCGACTTGAATTTGGTCTTGGTAATTTTAATTTTTATTTTAGGTTTCGCGAGCTTTAATCTGGCCGTCTGGTGGTCGTTTGGCGTCGGTTTTATATTAGAAATTTTTTTCTTTCTGCCGTTCGGCGCTTATCTAATAAGTTTAATCCTCACGATTATTATCGCTAATTTTTTGCTGGACTATTTTTTTACCAACCGTTCGCTTTATTCGTTTTTGGCCTTAGTCGCTTTGGCTACCGCCGCCTCCGAGCTGATAATTAATTTCATGGCTTATATTTTTATTGAAGCAAATAGATATTTTTTTCCGGTCGAGCCCGCCTTTTGGCTTTCACTCTTAGAGCAAATCGGGTTAAATTTATTACTGACTTTTTTTATTTATTATCTGGTTCATTTTTTTGGCAGAAATTTAAGGCCGGTTTTTTTAATGAAAATTAAAAAATAAGTCAGGTTATAATAGAATTTATGCGGTTAACTGGCAGTCGGCTGGAATTAGTAATTTTTTCGTTGCGCCTGCCTGCCGGCAGGCAGGGAACTCCCCCGCAAATGCGGGGTCAAACAGTCCTCACTTCAAAAATTACTAATTCCAGCCGACTGCCTTGACGAATATTTATTTGTATATTTGTAGTAAGATTTGTTGATTTGTATCCTTATGATTTTTATAAAAAAACAATTTAGGAGAAGCGATCCTTTTGTCATTCAGGAAGGCAGTATAAAATCGCGTAAATTAAAAAGAGATTTGGGCGCTTGGGAGTTGGAACAGCCGTCGTCTTCGTTTTCCGGCAAAAAAGAAACTATTGGCCGAAGCTTTGACGTCAATAAAATTTTTAAAATAAATTTGGCATTATTACTGTTCTTTGGCTTTATTCTCGGCCGCGCCGGCTGGCTCTCTATCGCCCGCGGGGGCTATTATCACGAACTGGCCGAGGGCAACCGCATTAGAGTGGAAAGAATAGAAGCGAAAAGAGGCGTAATTTACGATCGCTTCGGCCGGCCGTTGGTTAGAAACTCGGCCAATTTTTTACTATATTTTGTGCCAGCCGACTTACCTAAGGATAAAATTGAACAAAAAAAAATTATCCAGAGAGTAAGCGAATATTTAGGCAATATTAAGCCGGATGAGATTGTGGATTCTTTGGTTAAGATTAAATCCGGCTCCTTAGAATCTTATCAGCCGCTCTTTATCGCCGATAATATTGATTATGAGAAAGCTTTGGCGCTTTATTTGGCGGCCGATATTATGCCGGGCGTAATTTTAACCAATAAGACCAGGCGCGAATATAATTTATTTAGTTTATCTTTATCTCATATTTTGGGCTATACCGGGAAGATTAATGAAGCGGAATTAACTAAATTCGGCCAAGAATATTTACCGATTGATTATATCGGCAAAACCGGCATGGAAAATTTTTGGGAGAATGAAATGAAGGGTCTGAATGGGAAAAAGCAAATTGAAGTGGACGCCTTAGGCAAGGAGAAAAAGATTATTAATCAAGCGGCTGGCCAAGACGGCCATAATTTAGTTTTATCAATTGACATTGAATTGCAGAAAAAATTGGCAGAAGCGGTTATTAGCGCTTTACAAAAATTGCGGCTTAATAAGGCCTGCGCCATTGCCTTAGACCCGAATAATGGAGAAATTTTAGCCATGGTCAGCTTGCCTAGTTATAATAATAATGATTTTGCTCGCGGCCTGACGCAGGCGGAGTATGCCAGTATTGCCGAGCACCCGGATCAGCCATTATTTAATCGCTGTATTGCCGGCGAATATCCGTCCGGTTCGGTTATTAAGCCGGTAGTGGCGGCCGCGGCTTTAGAAGAAGGAATTATCAATGAAAATACCAGTTTCAATAGCGCCGGCGGAATTAAAATAGACCAATGGTTTTTTCCGGACTGGAAAGCCGGCGGGCATGGTTATACTAATGTTCGGTCGGCAATCGCTAATTCGGTTAATACTTTTTTCTATTATATCGGCGGCGGCTATCAGGATTTCACCGGTCTGGGGCTTGATCGCATGGTTCGCTATGAAAAATTATTCGGTCTGGACGCGCAAACCGGCGTGGATCTCTTGGGTGAAGCCAACGGTTTTTTGCCGTCCAAGGAATGGAAAGAAACCACCAAGGGTGAAAGATGGTATATCGGCGATACTTATCATTTGGCTATCGGCCAGGGCGATCTTCTGGTTACGCCTCTGCAGGTCGCGGATTATACGGCCGTCTTCGCCAACGGCGGTTCTCTATATCGGCCACACTTAATTAAGCAGGTTTTAAATCATCAGGATCAACTAATCGGCGAGGTAGAAAATAAACCCATCAGGAGTAATATGGTAAGCGCCAAAAATATTGAAATCGTCAGGCAAGGCCTGCGCCAGACTATAACTCAAGGCAGCGCGCAGAGTCTGCAAGATGTGGTTGTGTCAGTAGCCGGCAAGACCGGCACGGCGCAATGGTCAACCGTTAAGCCACCGCACGCCTGGTTTACCGGTTTCGCGCCTTATGATAAGCCGCAAATTGTTATCACTATTTTAATTGAGCAGGGCGGGGAAGGTAGCGCCGTGGCCGTGCCCATCGCCCAGGAAGTTTTAGATTGGTATTTTAGCCGGAAATAAAAATGGGAAAATGCTTAATATTTTGTATATAAATTAGCACTCTCTTGACCCCGCCTAACTCGCTAACGCTCGTAAGCGGGGCAGGCAAGAGTGTTTTTTTATACTGTAAATTAGCACTCTCTTGACAAGAGTGCTAATGTTTTATATAATGGCAATATAGTGAAAATTTATGAATAAACGTCAGGAATTAATTCTAAAAACTATTATAAAAGAATACATAAAGACCGCTTTACCCATCGGGTCCGAAGGCTTGGTTGAGAAATATAATTTGGACATTTCTTCGGCCACGGTCAGGAATGAAATGGCGGATTTGGAAGAAGCCGGTTATATTGCCCAGCCGCATACTTCGGCCGGCCGCATCCCGACCGAGAAGGCCTATAATTTTTATTTGGAAAATTTAAGCGAGAAGAAATTAAGCGATAGTGAAATCAAGATTTTTAAAGAAGCGCTCATAAAAAAAGAAGAAACAGATTTTAAGCAAGCGGCTAAAATTATGGCTAAACTTTCCGGCAACGCGGTTTTTTGGGCCTTTCATAAGCATAATCTTTATTACACCGGTGTTTCCAATTTACTTCATCAGCCGGAGTTTTCCCAGCCGGATATGGTTTACGATATTTCCGGATTGATTGATCGACTGGATGAAATTATCGGCCAGATTTTTAATGATTTGAAATTCGGGCCGCAGATAATGCTGGGCTCAAAAAATCCGTTCAGCGCGCATTGCGGCGCGGTGATTTGTAAATACCGCTTAGGCGATGACATTGGTTTAATCGGCGTTTTAGGGCCAATGCGGATGAATTATGAAAAGAATCTGGCATTAGTGAAATTTATAAATGATATTTTAATTGAAAAAAAATAATATGGCAGAAGAAAAGAAAGATCTAAACGAGCAAAGCGGCAATTCTGAAAATAATGCCGTCAATGTTCCTGACGAAGCCAAGGCCTTGTCAGACAAGTCTAGCGGTGCTGGCACCGCGGCAGATAATAAATCAGATGAGAAGACCTTAGAAGAAAAATATAAGCGCGCCCTAGCCGATTATCAAAATTTATTGAAGCAAACAGCCAAGGAAAAAATGGAATTTGCCTTGTTCGCCAACGAACTGATGCTCAAAGAAATTTTGCCGGTTTATGACCATTTAAAAATGGCCGTAGAACATCACTCGGGCGAATCAACGGATGAATGGATAACCGGCGTGAAGCATGTGGTTAAACAATTTAAGGATGTTTTAGAAAAAATCGGCGTAGAAGAAATAAAAGTGAAAGATAAAGAATACGACCATAACATTATGGAAGCGATCAGCAATGAAGAAATAGAGGATAAAAGTTTAGACGGCAAGGTGGCTAAACTGGTAAAAGCCGGCTATAAGCTGAACGGCAAAGTCATAGCCGCGGCCAAGGTGGTAGTATATAAAGTAAAGTAATTTTGAGTTTTGAATTTAGAATTTTGAATGAATGATTAATTTTGAATTTTAAAATTAGAAATTTATCATTAAAAATTCAATCAAAATTAAAAATTAGAAATTAAAAATTGAACCAAAGTTAAAAAATAACAAATTTATTTTCACATTAAATTTTGATAAATGAATTAATGTGGGAAAGGAAAACTATATGCCAATCATAAAATGGACGCCATTCCTTGAGCCGTTCGAGGACATGGACAAAATGTTTGAAGATTACATGCCAGCGCGCGGCGGTTTTACCGGCCTGGTGCCGGCCGTGGATGTTTATCAGGATAAGGATAAGGTCTATGTGGAAACGCAACTGGCGGGAATTGATCCGGAGAAAGTTGATATTTCCATTGAAAATGATGTCTTGATCATCAAGGGCGAAAATGAAAAGACCAGCGAAGTGGAAGATAAAAATTATTACCGCAAAGAAATCAGACGTGGCAGTTTTTATCGGAGCGTGCCTTTACCGTCGCATGTCATCGGCGAAAAGGCCTCGGCCGAAGCGGTCAACGGCATTTTGAAAATTACCGTGCCTAAAGCGCCGGAGGGTAAGCCGAAGACGATTAAGATAAAGACGGGGAAGAAGTAAGAAGTTTAGCCCCTTTAACAAAGGGGCCGCCCTTCGGGGCGGGGGATTTAAGGTTGTCATTGCGGACTTGATCCGGCATCCATGGATGGGCAGTAGGAATGTTTTTACTCCGAGGATGTGGATTATAAAAAATGTAAAGTGTAAATATCAAAATGGAAAATAATTCATAGCATTATGAAAAATAATTTAGATTTCCAAAGAGAAGGGATATTGGCTTCAGCGAGAGAAAAACTCACTAAAGGTTTTGAAGCGGGCAAAAAATTAGAGATACACGATGCTATATCTGAACTTGGGGAATCTGACAATAAAGAAGTTTATGAAAAAATGGCTAACAATTTGCCAGAGCTTATAAGGAAAGCTTTGCCTGGTAGTTTTGTTTTAAGTCCTGAATTAAGAAAAGAAATTAAGGGTATTTCTGAAGTATATTTTCGTTTAGGAGAAAAGATGGTTCCGCTTTATACCGCGTTTGCTGACTGGATTCACGAAAAAATAGGAGCAAAAGAAAATGCAGTCATTATTTTTGAAGGCAGGGACAGTCTTGGTTTTCTTATTGCCTATAAACGCCGATATGAAGGCAATGGGACTAAATGTTTATTTGCCCCCACGAGCAGGGCGGCTGTGATATCTCATTATATCGATGAAACCCAGACAGGACAGACGGAGAAAGAACAGGATAGAGTAGTTGATTTTTATAAGCTCAAAGAGCTTGCCGGTAAAAATCTTTATTTCGTTGATTTTGGTTTTCGCGGCACGATCCCTAGGTTAGAGCAGCTTATTTTAGAAGAGTATGAACAACCTCGGCCCAAAAGAATTAATGTTTTACTATTTAAAAAGAGAAAGAGCCCGGTTATGTATGGCGAGAGTAGCCCAATGAGAGATAAGGCTTTTAAAAAACTTGGAAAAACCGAGTTAAATCAAATTGATGAAAAAAATTTGAAAAATGTAGAAGGTTTTTTAGATGGCGCTGAAGCCTCGGGTGGCCATCTCAATATTTCACCAGATAGCGAAGAAGGAGATGATTTTTACATGGTTTTGCAAGAATTAGCCTCATATATAAAAGAAGCGCGTGAAGATGCACTAGTCCGGCCGAGCGAGAGAACGCCGCATGAAACAAGTCTGGCCATAACTTCAGTCCAGGCACTAATTGCAAAATATTCATTTTTTAATGGTCTTAAGGGGAGCAATCTAAAGGATCAAACAACTTCAAAGGAAGCTGCGGTTGATGAGGTTAATTATTTTTTTAAATTATATAAAAAATATCCTGTTATTTTAGGTATATTAAAAGATATAAATTGGAATATAGGTACTTCAGAAAAATATAAAAAATTAATTGAGGATATAAATCAAGATCTATTAGCGGGTGGTATGAATAGGATTATTACATAGCATTTTAATTAAAATTAATAAATAATTAAATTTGTCATTTACGAGAAACGATCATGCCCTCCTTGTAAAGGAGGGGGAGGGAAGGATTAAATCCCCCTAACCCCCTTTGTTAAAGGGGGCAAAAGTCCCCTTTGAAGGGGGACATAACTCTTCGCGAATGACAATGAAAAAATATTATGTCAAAAATTTTAGGAATTGATTTGGGCACAACTAATTCAGCTATGGCCATAATTGAAGGCGGACAGCCGAAAATCATTGAAAATGTTGAAGGCGCGAGAACCACGCCGTCTATCGTCGCGATTACGAAGAATGGCGAACGATTAGTGGGGATGTCGGCCAAACGGCAGGGCGTGACCAATCCGGCCAACACGATATTCTCAATTAAACGGTTAATCGGCCGGAGTTTTGAGGACGAGGAAGTCCAGCGCGATTTAAAAGCCATGCCATATAAGATTATTAAAGCTAATGGCGGCGTTAAAGTGAAAATCGGCGGCAAAGAATACACGCCACAGGAAGTTTCGGCCATGATTTTGGCTAAACTCAAAGCCGACGCTGAAGCGAAAATCGGCGAGAAAATTACTGAGGCCATTATAACCGTGCCGGCCTATTTTAGCGACGCGCAAAGGCAAGCTACTAAAGACGCGGGCAAAATCGCCGGTTTAGATGTTAAACGGATAATTAACGAACCAACCGCCGCGGCCCTGGCCTATGGCTTTGAAAAGAAAAAGGGTCAGCAAATCGCGGTTTATGATTTAGGCGGCGGCACTTTTGACATATCCATTTTGGATGTAAGCTCGGACACGGTAGAAGTTAAATCCACTAACGGCGATACGCATTTAGGTGGCGATGATTTTGACCAAAGGATAATTGCCTGGATAATCGCGGAATTTAAAAAGAGCGATGGCGCTGACCTATCTAAAGATCCCTTGTCTTTGCAAAGAATAAAGGAAGCGGCCGAGAAAGCCAAAATTGAACTTTCTACCATGCCGGAAACCGAAATCAACCAGCCGTTTATTACGGTTGATCCCTCTGGCCGACCCCTGCACTTGGTTATGAAGATGGCCAGAGCCAAGCTGGAAGAGTTGACCGGCGATTTAGTGGCCGCGACCATCGCTCCGGTAAGGGCGGCGCTTAAAGACGCGGGGGTGGATATTAAAGATATTGAAGAAGTGCTCATGGTCGGCGGCATGACCCGTATGCCCTTAGTCTTAAAAACCGTTAAAGAATTTTTTAAGAAAGAGCCGAATTTAACCGTTAATCCAGACGAGGTTGTTGCCGTGGGCGCGGCCGTTCAGGCCGGCGTTCTACAAGGCGATGTTAAAGATGTCCTGCTCTTGGATGTTACGCCTCTGACTTTAGGCATTGAAACTCTTGGCGGAGTGGCCACGCCCTTGATTGAAAGAAATACCACGATTCCGACTTCAAAGTCCCAGGTTTTTTCCACCGCGGCCGACGGCCAGACCAGCGTGGAGATCCATGTCTTACAGGGCGAACGCCCCATGGCCGGCGACAACAAGACTTTAGGCCGGTTCATTTTGGACGGCATCCCGACGGCGCCGCGCGGCGTACCGCAGGTTGAAGTGTCTTTTGACATTGACGCCAACGGCATACTAAACGTTAAAGCCAAGGATAAGGCCACCAGCCGAGAGCAAAAAATTACCATCACGGCTTCATCCGGGCTATCTAAGGAAGAAGTGGAAAAGATGAAAAAAGAGGCCGAGCTTCATGCCGATGAGGATAAAAAGAAAAAAGAACAGGTGGAAATTAAAAATCAGGCCGAAGCCGTGGTTTTTCAGAGCGAAAAATTAATTAAAGAATCGGGTGATAAGATAAAGGCCGAAGATAAGAAAGAGCTTGAAGAAAAGATTGAAGCCCTAAAAAAGGTAAAAGACGGCGACCCTTCGACAGGCTCAGGGCAGGTACTTGCTGAAATAAAGAAAGCCATGGACGAATTGAACGCGGTCGCGCAGAAAATCGGCGCGGCTATGTACTCCGCCTCCGCTAAAGCTTCGGCGGACAAGCAATCTGAAGCTGGCGCGGGGCAGGCGAATGGCGGCGAAGCCGGAACCGGCGAACCGAAGAAAGAAGAAGGGCCAATTGAAGGCGAGTTCACGGAGAAAAAATAAAAAAGCGAATAAAAAAAACCGCGCTACTAACTTGTAGCGCGGAGCGAAAGCTAAAGGAGCGAAAGTCAACACACGCACGAATGCACATTGAAACCGCTCTGTTTGAGTGCATCCACAATACCAACGAGCGTGGTACCTCCTTTTGGGAAAACAGCTAAATGGTAACCAGGCCCTACTTGTGTGCCAGTAAGTGCTTCATTGGCAAATTTGGCCTTTAATGCTTCCCAAACTTGGTTGACCGCACTAAAATTGTCCTCGGTCTCGGTTCGGATTCTGATGGGAAGGATTTCGAGAAAACCGTGCCCCCGAAGCATAGGGCCGTCATTAGAGGTTATCAGAACAGTTACAATGCCACCGTCGGTAAGCTGTACGACCAATGATACACGCAAATCCCGCCTCATTTGCTTTTGCTTTTTGAGCGAATAGCTCAAAGCGATTACAGCCACTACCAGGATGCCAATTATTAGGCACACTATTAGAGTTGAAAGATCCATCTTGTTCCTCCGTATTGAAAAGTTTTTGCTTAACCTCCTGATATCTATTTACGATACCAGTACTAAAAAGCTGGTTAGCTAGGTTCGGTTATCAATATATTGGCATTTCATTATTTTTTTGTCAAGGCGGTTGGGTAAATAAAAAAGTTTTAAAAAAGCCAAAAAACAAAAATATTAAGGCAGTTTTTAATAAGAGTAGCTATCGCTTCGAACCAGAGATTGCTTCGTCGCCCAGCCCCAGTTTCTTAAACTGGAGCTGGGTTCCTCGCAATGACAATTAATAAATAATTTTTGATTCCGGCTCCGGAGGCCGGAATGACAAAACTAAAAAAATGAGCAAAGACTACTACAATATATTAGGCGTGAACAAGGGCGCCAATCAGGATGAAATAAAAAAAGCTTTCCGGAAAAAAGCGCACGAGTGCCACCCGGACAAGCCCTGCGGCAATGAAGCCAAGTTCAAGGAGCTTAATGAAGCTTACCAGGTTTTAAGCGACGAAAAAAAGCGATCACAATACGACCAATACGGCCAAACCTTTGAGCAGGCCAGAAATCAGGGCGGACCTTCCGGCTTTGAAGGTTTCGGCGGCGGCCAGGGTTTTAACATCAACATGGATGATTTGGGCGATATTTTTGGCGGCTTGGGCGATATTTTCGGCTTTTCCGCCCGAGGCGGACAGGGGCGGCGGCAAGAACGAGGCAGAGACATAGAAGTAATTTTAAATATTGATTTTAAAGAAGCTTGTTTCGGCGTGGAGCGGGAAATCAGCCTAAGAAAAACCGTCAGTTGTTCAAAATGCAAAGGTTCGGGCGCCGAACCGGGGAGCGGATCCGAGACCTGCTCGACCTGCCGCGGCACGGGCAAAGTAATTAAAACGCAGAGGACGATTTTAGGCAATATGCAAGTTCAGGCTGTTTGCTCGGCCTGCCAGGGCGAAGGCGTTATTATTAAAGAAAAATGCCGGCATTGCAAAGGCGCCGGCATAGCCAACGAAATAGCTAGTTTAAAAATTAAGATTCCGGCCGGCATTGATAACGGCGAAACCATGAGATACGCGGGGCAGGGCGAGGCCTCCGCCAGAGGCGGCTCCTTCGACAGAACTCAGGACAGGCAAGCCGGAGATTTATACATAAAAGTCAGGGTCAATCCGGACAAAAGATTTACCAGAGAAAATTTTAACATTTTATCAAGAGCCGAAATCGGCATAGCTCTCGCCTCTTTGGGCGGAAAAATTGACGTGGAAACCGTCGATGGACCGGTGGAATTAAAAATTTCCGAAGGTACGCAATCAGGCCGGGTAATCCGGCTTAAGGGCCGGGGCGTGCCCCATGTGCGCGGCGGCGGCCGGGGCGATCATTTGGTGGAAGTAATAGTTAAAACTCCGACCGGTTTATCGCGCAAGCAGAAAGAGCAATTAAGAGAGCTGGGGATTTAATTTAGCCCCTTTAATAAAGGGGCCGCCCGACAGGGCGGGGGATTTATGCTATGGCAAAAATTATAAATCCCCCTAACCCCCTTTGTTAAAGGGGGCTTAATTATTATGCCAACTTACCATATAATTACTATCGGCTGCCAGATGAATATATCTGACAGCGAAAGATTGGCCAGCCGGTTAGAGCAAGCCGGCTTTAAAAAAACCGATAATAAATATGGGGCTGATTTGGTTATCATAAATACTTGCGGCGTTCGCCAGTCGGCGGAAAACCGGATTTACGGTTTAATTCCCGGAATAAAAAAAGAAAACCGGAAAGCCAAAATAATTTTAACCGGTTGCTTAAGCGAAAGAAAAGATGTTCGGAGAAGATTGAAAAAGTATGTGGATGCGTGGTTGCCGGTTAAAGAAATTTTAAATTTTAAATTTAAAATTTTAAATTATCAACGACGCGGAAATGATAATTTTGGAAACCAAGATTATTTATCCATACAGCCAAAACATGACTCTAATTTCAGCGCTTATGTGCCGATCGGCAACGGCTGTGATAATTTTTGCGTTTATTGCGTCGTGCCTTACGCGCGCGGCCGAGAAGTTTATCGTTCGGCCCAGGAAATATTGGCTGAAGTCAGGGGGTTAGTGAAGAGGGGATATAAAGAAGTCGTTTTGATTGCTCAAAACGTTAATAGCTATAAGTCGCCAATCCCCCCTAGCCCCCCTTTATCAAGGGGGGGAGATTTTGCCGACTTGCTTAAAACGATAAATGATATTCCGGGAGATTTTTGGATAAGATTTTTATCCAGCCATCCTAAAGACATGTCGGACAAATTGATAAAGGCCGTGGCTAGCTGCGAAAAAGCCTGCCCGCAGATTTATTTGCCGGTTCAGGCCGGAGACAATTTAGTGCTAAAAAGGATGAACAGGCAGTATACCAGAGCAGATTATATAAAACTGGTTAAGAAGATAAGAAAACAATTAAATCTCCCTTCATCCCCCTTTATCAAGGGGGTAATATGGAAACCTCCGGTATCAATTACCACGGATATTATCGTGGGTTTTCCGAGCGAAACAAGAAAACAATTTAATAACTCGGTAAAATTATTTAGACAAGTCGGATTTGACATGGCTTATATTTCCGAATATAGTCCTCGACCGGGCACGGCCGCGTTTAAATTAGTGGACAATGTATCGCCTGCGGAAAAGACCAGACGGAAGAATCAGCTAGATAAAATTTTACGCCAGACGGCTCTGGCTAATAATAAAAAATATATCGGTAAAACCGTTAGGGTTTTAATGGAAAATCAGACTAAGGTCGGAAAGTGGTTTGGTAAGACCGCGACCGGCAAGGACATTAGGTTCTCGGCCAAATCATCAATCTGTCGAGCCGGTAATTTTGTAAAAGTAAAAGTAACCGGCGCTAAAGAATTTTGTTTAGCCGGAAAGGTTTAATTATTATGTCTCATGATAAGCCAAAAATTATCGTGGTTCTCGGTCCGACCGCTTGCGGGAAAACTAAATTGGCAATTGAATTAGCCAATAAATTTAACGGCGAGATTGTTAGCGCTGATTCCCGGCAGGTATATAAAGGCCTGGACATCGGCACGGGTAAAGATCTGGGCGACTATAATGTGCCATATTATTTAATAGACGTGGCCGATCCCAGACGGCAATTTAATTTGGTTAAATATCAAAAATTAGCTTTCGCGGCCATTGATGATATTTTACGGCGCGGCAAACTACCGATTCTGGTTGGCGGCAGCGGCTTATATTTGCAGGCCGTGGTGGATAATTTTCAACTAGCCGACGCTAAAAGAGATTTGGCTTTGAGAAAAAAGGCCGAAGAATTAAACGCCAAAGAATTATTCAGTAAGTTGGATAAACTAGCGCCAAAGATGGCAGCTAGGTTAAATAACAGCGATAGAAATAATCCGCGCCGGCTGGTTCGCTATTTGGAAATCCTAGGGCAGGACAAAGACTTTAAAAGCCAAACCGGCAGGGGAAAGTATGAGGCATTAATAATCGGCATTGATTGTCCGCGCGAAGTTTTAAAGAAAAAAATCACCGCCAGGCTGGTAGAACGGCTGGAGCAGCAGAAGATGATAGAAGAGGTTAGGAAATTAAGAGCAGGTGGTTTGGGCTGGAAGAGATTAGAAGATTTTGGCCTGGAATATAAATTTATTTCTCTATATTTACGGAAAAAATTAAGCTATGACGAGATGGTGGAGAAGCTGGATATCGCTATCTGTCAGTTTTCCAAGCGGCAATTAACCTGGTTTAAGCGCTGGGAGAAACAGGGGGCTAAGATAGCGTGGCTGAAGAATAAAGGTGGCGTCCTGACGAAGAGGCCGTTTTTGGCCTGACGGAAATACCAAGCCCTGGGGTCGGCGTCAACACTTCTCTCAATTTCATCGATGCGGGGGAGAGGATGCATGATGATTGCTTCCGACTTCATCCTGGTTAAGGTGGCGGGCCCGATGATCAGGCGCTTGCTTGCCTGGCGAACTTTGGCCAGGAGGGCGGGGTTTTTCTTGTACCGCTCATCTTGAACACGGGTTTCGTAAAGGACATCGGTTGCCGGTAGAACTTCGTCCAAACTTTCGGTTTCGTGAAACTCGATGTTATGTTTTCTCATGTATTTCTTGACATCCTCCCTCATTCTGACCGGGCCGGGCGAGACCAGATGGATGATATTGCCGGGGAAGTGTTTGGCTATCAGGTAGCATAACGATCTGACGGTTCGACCGTGTTTCAGGTCGCCTACCATGGCGATATGCAAACCCTGGATTTCCCCGAATTTCTCCCTGATGGTGAAGAGATCAAGCAGAGCTTGGGTAGGGTGCTGTCCGGTGCCGTCGCCGGCGTTGATGATGGGTATTCCAGCTCGCCTTTGCGCTTCCTCCAGTTCGCCCTTCCTGTCATAACGGACGACGATGATATCGGGCTCGTAACCGCCGATGACTTCGAAAGTATCTCCGATGGTTTCACCCTTGGCGGCGGAAGAAAAGACTCGGGCGCTATCCGTGCTGATTACGGTGCCGCCGAGTTTAGCCATGGCAATTTCATGGCTGAATTTGGTACGGGTGCTGGGCTCGTAGAAAAGGACCACCATTAGCTTGCCCCTGAGGGCTTGCGAATCAAAATGACCTTGCTTCACCTGGTCGGCGGCGGCGAAAATGGCGTCAATCGTCGGTCTGGTCAATTGTTGGACCTTGATCAAGCCATGCCTCCGCAGATAACCGTTGCCGTTAGTTCCGTTTGTGTTTTTCATGATCCATTCTCTTGTAGTTGGGCGTTGTTTGTTTGATGGTTAACCGTCATTAAATTTGAAGGTTCATTGGTTTTGTTGTTTTAGGGTTGGTTTTTTTACGCCTTAAAAAATTCCCCGTTCTTGCGAACGGGGAATTTTTTAAAAAATAAATTTTCCTCTCGGGCAATTGCCCAAGCGAACAGGTGATTTCTTTTTGCGGTGTTGAAATTTATTCATTATTATGATTTTACCATATCCTAAAAATTTGTCAAATTGGCTAATTTTAAGGCTATTTTTTCAATAAATCATTTAATAAAATTTCCCTAACGATCTTCGGGTTGGCCTTACCTTTAGTCGCGGCCATAGCCTGGCCGACGAAGAATTGCAGGACATTGGTTTTGCCTTTTTTATATTGCTCAACCTGCGCTTGGTTTTTTAAAATAATTTCCGCGATGATTTTTTCTAAAGCCGCTTTATCATCAAGCTGTTCAAGCCCAAGATCAGCCATAATTTGCGTCGGATCGCCGCCCTGCTTATACATTTGAGCGAGAATCATTTGGGCCGCTGAAGAATTAATTTTATTTTGATAAATCAAGCAGATAAATTCGGCGAAATTTTCTGGCGTAATTTTATTATTACGGAGGCCGGAACCGTCAGTCTTAAGATGTTTAAATAATTCGTTGATCAGCCAGTTGGCGGTTGTTTTCGCTAATTTATGTTTTTGCCTTTCCCAATTATCGCCGTGGGCTTCTATCCAGGCTCTCAACTCGGAAACTACCTGTTCGGTGTATTTAGCCAAGTTTTGGTCGCCGGCCAGAATCAGGCTTTCGTAATCGGAGAATAAATATTCTTCTTTAAAGCGCTTAATTTTTTGCGCCGGCAGCTCATTCATTCCGGCCCTAATTTTATCTATCCAGGCCTGGCTAATCTTTAGCGGCGGGATATCCGGTTCAGGAAAATAACGGTAATCGGCCGAAGTTTCTTTAATTCTCTGGCTAAAAGTTACGCTCTTGGCATTATTCCAGCCGCGGGTTTCCTGAATTAATCCTGAGCCAGTCGAAGGATCGCCGTTGGCTACGGCCTTAATTTGCCGTTTGATTTCATAATCAACCGCCTTTTCCATATACTTAAAAGAGTTGATATTTTTCAATTCAACTTTGGGGTTTAATTTATAGTCGCCTTTTGGCTTAATTTGGCCATTGGCATATTGCCATTTGCCCCGTTCCTGAACGCTGATATTGGCCTCGCATCTCATTTCGCCTTTTTCCATGTCAGCATTAGAGATATCCAAGAAACGGAGAATTTGCTGGTAGTCCCGCGCGAATTTTTTAGCCGTGGCGGCCGTCTTAATTACTGGTTCGGTGACCAATTCTACGAGCGGCGTGCCGGCGCGGTTATAATCTACCAAAGAATATTTTTTTTCGGCCGGGTGGATCAATTTTCCCGTATCCTCTTCCAGGTGGATGCGGGTTATTAAAATTGGCTGGCCGTCAACTTCCAGAAAGCCGTCATAAGCGATCGGCAAGTCGTATTGAGAAATTTGATAACCCTTAGGCAGGTCAGGATAAAAATAATTTTTGCGGTCAAATTTAGAAAGTTCGTTGATTTTACAATTTAAAGCCAGGCCCAGAAGGATGGTCCATTCCACGGCTTGTTTATTAGGCACCGGCAAAGTTCCCGGATGCGCCAGGCAGATGGGGCAGACCGTGGTGTTGGGTTCTTGGCCTTGCGCGTCGTTGCTGCATCCGCAGAACATTTTTGATTTGGTTTTTAGCTCGGCATGGATTTCCAGGCCGATAATAACATCGTATTCCATGTCTATATTTTAACTCAAAGCTAGCTAAATGTAAATTGGTTTAGCTCATTAGCAGTTTAAGAACTTGATTCCAAATTTTATCATGAATTTGCTTAATCGATTGATTGGCGTTGATTATGACCCAGCCGTATTCATAGCCAAGCCGCAGATGCGCGATTCTGGCTTTGGTAATAAACCGATTATCGGTTTCATGCTGATGGTTATATTCGATTGATTCAAGAAAACGCTCGCCGTCAAAGAGAAAGGCCAGATCTTCTTTAATTAAGCCGGAATTTATATATTTTAAAAAGTTTTCATTGACGCCGGCGGCCAAACCCCAGGCAAGGCCGGTGCCGGTATAATCTTCGGCCACAATATTTATGCCTTGCGCTAATTTTTCCACTAAGGTTTTTTCAAATTGCAGGCGGTTAAAAGCGTAAAGAATTTGCACCTCCCTGGCCGAGAGATTGTATAGATTATTCTGCCTTAGGTAGTTGTTTAAAATCGGACCCGAGGGCGCTAGGTCGTAGACCGGATATTTTAAATACTCGGCCTTTAAGCCGTGTAGCTTAAGTTTATCAACCAATATTCTGGTCTGGGTGGTTTTACCTAGATTATTGATGCCATATAGAACGATGAATTTTCCCGGATAATTATTATCCATAGACGATAAAAGGGCGCTCTTGGCGCCCTCCTTGTTTAGATTTTATTTTTATAAAGTTATTCCGTTTTCGAACCTTTGTTAATCAAAGGACAAACCGTTTTTAGATCTTTATGCAATTTAGCTTTTGAACCTTGGTTGATAATAGTAAAATCAGCCATGGCAATCGGGCCGCCGGTATGCAGGCCGCTGATTTCCGCGTAATCTCTTTTTTTGGCCTGCTCTTCGGTATATGGTCGATTGACCATCTTAAGGTCATTTTTCTTATCCCATTTTCTGGCGGCGAGTCTAGTGTATCTGGTTTTTGGAGAAGCGTAGACCGCGATGACGGTTATTTTTTTTCCATACTTTTTTTTAAACTCCACATATTCTTCCCAGCTATACAGACCGTCAACCACGACTAGATTTTTTTTCAGTAGAAGATCTATTCTAGGAAAATTAAGCGAGGCATAGGCCGCCATACCGTATTTTTTCCTAATCGCCTCCCTGACCGGGCGTTCGCTGGCTTCGCCCGGCGCTAACCCTTTTTTTCTCACTTCATCAAGCGTAAGCTGGCCTAAGCGGATAGGTTGAAAGCCCAAATCAATAAAGAATTTTCCCACTTCAGTTTTCCCCGAACCCGGCAGGCCGACAATAGCGATAACTTTTTTATTTGTTTTCATACTTATTTAGTTAATTCCAAAAAAGCAATGTTATAGCCGCTGGCCGTTAATTTTTTTTCCGAAGCCACGGTTTTGAATTCGCTGTAATCCGGGAAAAAAGTGTCGGCTTCCTTGGGTTCGTCGTCCACGACCGTGAGATAGAGTTTATCGGCCAGGGGCAGAGCTTGCTTATAAATTTGTCCGCCGCCGATAAAGAATATTTCCTTGCCTTTTTGCGCTTTACCCAATTCAATTGATTCTTTCATAGAGTAGGCGACTAAGCAATTCTCCGCTTTAAAGTTTTTATCCAGCGTCACAATAATGTTAACCCGGTTAGGCAGAGGTCGGTCATTCATGGAATGGAAAGTCCTTTCGCCCATGATTACCACCTGGCCCGAGGTAATTTTCTTAAAATGCTTCATGTCTTCCGGAATATCATAAAGCAGCTTGTTTTTAAAGCCGATGGCGCGGTTTTTGGCGATAATGCAGATAATAGAAATCATAATATACGATTGTCATTGCGAGCGACTGCAAGGAGCGAAGCAATCTCACAAACATATATTGGCGTCGGAGATTGCTTCGTCGCTCCACTTCGTTGCGCTCCTCGCAATGACATAAAAATTTATTATTTTTTCAATTTATTTTTAACAAAGTCTTTCCAGTTGCCGGTGGCCAGGCCGCCGGTCGGCGTCAGTTCGGCTTTAATCGGCGGATGCGCTTCATAGTTTTCCAGCTTGGCATGTTCGGGCTGGAAATCATCAATGGTTTTAACGCGTTCGTCAATCGTTAAAGTCGGGAACGGCTTTGGTTCTCTGGTTAATTGCTCTTTCACCTGTTTAATATGGTTGCTATAGATATGCGCGTCGCCAAACGAATGGATAAACTCTCCCGGTTTATTGCCGGTAACTTGAGCTAGAATCAGAGCAAGTAAAGCGTAGCTGGCGATGTTGAACGGCACGCCTAGGAACATATCGGCTGTTCTTTGGTATAGCTGCAAAGATAATCGGCCGTTTTTTACATTGCACTGATACATATTATGGCAGATCGGGAAGCGGCAGGCCTCTTCCGGCTTGGCCATCTGGTATAGGTATTCCGGATTCCAGGAATTTACCAATGCGTTATGGGCGTCAGGATCTTTTTTCAGTTCTTGAACCAGCCATTGCACCTGATCAATGGCGCGGCCGTCTTTGGCCGGCCAGCGCCGCCACATTTGGCCATAAATATTTTTAAGCTCGCCGTATTTTTTAGCGAAACCATTATCAGCGGCGATTTTTTTAATGAATTCCTCCTGCGTTAGTTCCGGCTCCACTCCCCTGGCCATTAGCTCTCTATAAATTTTGTATGGATAGTCGTCCCAAATATGGACATTATTATCCACTAGAAATTTTATATTGGATTGGCCGGATAAGAACCAGTAAAGTTCGTAAAGCACGCCTTTCCAGAAGACTTTTTTTGTTGTTAAGAGGGGAAAACCTTTGCTTAAGTCAAAGCGGATTTGCCGGCCGAAAACGCTATAAGTAATAGCGCCGGTGCCCTTGTCTTCCTGCTTAACGCCATTATCTAAAATGTCCTTAAGTAGATTTAAATATTGATATTCGGGGTGGATTTGACTCATATAATTAATATGCTTAAACTTGCGTTTCTTTACCCTCGGTGGCGACTCTACCGCCTTGCCATTGGCCGCGATATTCGTTACCCGCGCCTAAGACTTCATGAAAAGTAATATGCACGACGCGCGCGCCAAAGGAAATTTTAATGTCGCTCTGGCCTAAATTGCAGATACCAAACGTTAGTTCACCGCAGTAGCCGGGCTGGACGATGCCGTTAAATAGCCCTAAGCCGGAACGGAACATAGTAGTTCGGGGAAAAATTATGCCGGAGAGAATAGTGGGCAGATTAACTTTTTCCATGGTTTTAATTAAATAGTATTTACCCGGCTTAAAGATAAAGAAATTTTCCGTTTCCGGTTTTGCCGAATCATGGGCGCCGACTAATTTAATTTTCGGCGTATCCCTCTCCTCAACGCCTAAAAAGCCCGCCTGTTCTGAGCCAGTCGAAGGGCCATCCAGCTCGTAAATTTCACCCAAGCGCAAATCAAAACCCGCGCCTTCGGGGCTATTCATTTCCCGCTCGCAGAGATTTTCCACTAATTTTATTTCTTTAACTAGTTCGTGTAGTTTTTTTATGCCCAGGATCATATGTTTATTTGTCATTGCGGGGAGCGTGAGCGACCGAAGTAATCTCTGGTTAGGAAGAAAAACAATAATAAATAAAGTGCCTAATCAAGAAGTTTAATTTTTTTAAGAGAGATCTTCAGTTTAATCGCTTGGCGCTTCTTACCAGAGATTGCCGCGTCGTCGCTGTCGCTCCTCCTCGCAATGACAAGTTAGGAAGTCGCCCGCGATGATATTAGATATTTAAATAAGTTTTCCCTTCGTATTTCCTGATTTTTATGCCGCGGCGTTTAGCTAAATCCCAGGCCTCATTTTCTTCTTCAATCTTTTCACCACCGGTTTGGATGCGTCGGTAGATATCATTATAGACGATTTCTTTAATACCGGCGTTATTTAAAGCTTTCAGGCAATCATAGCAGGGGAAAAAGGTGGTATAAAGCGTGGCGCCGCGCAAGCGTTCGGTATTTTGTGAATTGATTATGCCGTTGATTTCCGCGTGCACGCCGCGGCAGCGCTCCAGTTTTTTGGTCTTGGGGTTGCCGTCGATCTTCGCGCAACCGACTTCGGTGCCGTGGTAATCGCCCTCGGATGGTCCGTTATAGCCGACCGAAACAATCCTTTTTCTTTCGTCAACGAAAACCGCGCCAACTACATGATATTTGCAGGCGGTTCTTTGCGCGATTAAGAACGCTAAATTCATAAAGGTTTCATCCCAGCTTAGCCGTGAGGCGTGCTTAACTTCAACCATATAAATTTTTGTTAAATAGTTAGTAGTTATGAGTTATTTCATTTTAACAAATCATATGAAATAGGGCAAATTTTTTTGACTCATATCTCGTAGCCCATAACTCGCAGTTTTTTTTGGTAAATACGCCAGAATTCTCGTACGAGATCTCTGGCGTATTTATTTTTATAATAATGGAAACTTAATTTAACTTTTTGTCGCTTGCTCTTTGGCGATGAATTTTTTTATGTCGTCTACCGTGCTCATCATTTGGGCCGGGAAAATGATCGTGGAATTTTTTTCCACGCTGATTTCAGCCAGGGTCTGGAGATTTCTTAATTGTAAAGCGATGGGGTGCGCGGCCATAACGTCCGCGGCCTGGCCTAATTTCTCTGAAGCCAGAAGTTCGCCTTCGGCCGCGATGATTTTAGAGCGCTTTTCTCGCTCGGCTTCGGCTTGCTTGGCCATGGCGCGCTGCATATTCTCCGGCAGTTCAATGTCTTTTATTTCCACGAGCGAGACGACTACGCCCCAGGGTTCGGTATGAGCGTCTAAGACCGTGCCGATTTCTTTATTGATGGCGTTCCGTTCGGACAGAACTTCGTCTAATTGAAAGCGGCCGACAATATTCCTCACCGTAGTCTGGGCGATTTGATCAATGGCTTGGCGCACATTTTCAATGGCCACAATGCTTTTTATGGCGTCCACGATTTTAAAATAAGCCACGGCCGAGATGTCCAGGGAAACATTGTCTTTGGTAATAATTCTTTGCGGCGGAATCGGCATGGTTAGAGTTCTAAAATCAACCTTGCGCATCCATTGAAAATAGGGGATGATCCAATTCAGGCCCGGCTCTCTAACGGCGACAATTTTACCTAAGAAAAAAACCACGCCTTTCTCATATTGCTGCACGATTCTAAAACCGGGCAAGACCGCGAAAACGAGTACGAAGATTAAAACATTAAGCCACAACATAGAGTTTTAAGTTAAGAGTTATTAATAGTTTAATGTTAGCAGAAGCTAAACAGGAAAGCAATATTATAAAGTACGGTTTGCTTTTAGCCAATTTTTCATCTAAAATTAAAACTTAGCTAATTATGGAGAAGCTAATTGACGAACAACTAGTAGAGGCGTATTTAAAAGGCGATAGAGAAGCACTTAATATTTTAATTAAGCGCTATTTAACGCCGATTTTTAATTATGCCTTAAGCTTGGTTAAAGATACGGCCGTGGCCGATGATCTGACCCAGGAAGTTTTCGTTAAGGTTTGGCGGAAGATAAAGAAGTTTGACAGCCGGTATAGATTTAAAAATTGGCTCTATACCATCGCTAAAAATACCAGTCTGGATTATTTGAAAAAGAATAAGGCCATAAGTTTTTCCGAGCTTAATCTGACCGACGATAATTTGTTATTTGAAAATTTTATTAAAGAAGCCGGTCTGTCGCCTCAAGCCGAACTGGAAACAGCGCAGAACACCGATAGGGTGAATGCCGCGGTTGATAAATTACCTAAAAAATATCGAGAGACTGTTAAATTATATTATCAGAGCGGCTATAAATTTAGGGAGATTGCCGAAATTTTGCAGGAATCAATTGAAACCATAAAGAGTCGAAATCGGCGGGCGCTGCAAAAATTGAAGAAGCTAATTAAAAAGTGAACCAAAACGGTTCACCTTATCGTATTAACAATATGCTAATAGAACCCAGCGCCGATCTGTATGATCGGATAATCAATCGAATAAGTCGTGAGCAGAAATTAATGATATTAAAAAGACGGCTAATCTTACGGTCGGCTGGTTTATTATTATCTTCTTTTGTTTTCATCCCCCTTACTTTTAAACTATATGCCGATATTGTTCAATCAGGTTTGATGCAATTTTTATCATTGTTATCTACTGATTTAAATATAGTCATGGCCAATGTTGGCGATTACACTTTAACTCTTTTAGAATCAGCCCCAATTGTTAGTTTGCCGCTGGCGTTGTCCGCCATGTTGGCAGTTATTTTCTATATTGCCAAGCTGGAGGATGCTTATAGCGATTACAAAAAGATAGAAATTTGACGCAGTCGGCTGGATTAATAATTTTTTTCGTTGCGGAACTCGCTTCGCTCAGACAATCCTCACTTCAAAAAATTATTAATCCAGCCGACTGCTTAATTAAGTAATATTTAAATTTATGAGTTTAAAAGAAATGTTTAAACCGACGCACCTCAATAAGCTATTAATCATTTTAGCAACCATGGTCGTCTTGGTCTTTGTGTTTTCTGCCGGCGTCTTAGTCGGCCACGAAAAAGGCAGGTTTTCCAGAAATTGGGGGGAGAATTATTACCGTAATATTATCGGACCGGGCGGGCGCGGGCGCGGTATGATGGATTTTGGCCGGCCGGAATTTAACGCTCATAGCGGCTTTGGCCAAATCATTAAAATTGAAGGCAATAGTCTCGTCGTTAAAGGGCCGGATAATGTTGAAAAAACAATTGTCATTAATGATCAGACCGCCATTCAAAAATTTAACCAAAGTTTGAAAATAGCTGATTTAAGAGTTGACGATTATATTGTGGTAATCGGCCGACCGAATAATCAGGGGCAAGTGGAAGCAAGACTTATTCGGGTTATGCCGGCGCCAATGTTTAATAACGCTAATAATGAAAACGCCACCGACACTAACGCCGACTTAAAATAAAAAATATGAGTAAACTGATTGCCAAGTTTAAAAAGCATAAAATTATCTCTATTATTTTGCTGGCGGTAATAATTTTCGGCGGCTATTACGGCTATGGTAAATTTAAAGGCAGTAATATCAAAACAAGCTATGTCGCCGCGGCGGTAGAAAAAGGAACATTAATCGTTTCGGTTTCTTCAAGCGGTCAGATTGCCGCCTCCAACCAAGTTGATATTACGCCAAAAGTTTCCGGCGATATTACGAAAATTGCGGTCGCCAGCGGTCAAGAAGTAAAGGCCGGAGATTTAATAGCGCAAATTGACGCTACTGATGTCTATAAAACGGTTAGAGACGCGCAGACCAGCATGGAAACCGCCCAGCTGTCATTGGATAAATTGAAACAACCTGTTGACAGCTATTCGCTGATGCAGGCGGAAAACGCTTTAACGAACGCCAAGACAAGTTTGGAAAAATTAAAATTATCGCAACTGGTCGATTATCAAACAGCGATTGATAATCAGAAGAAGGCCGAAGACAATCTAAATAAAACTTATGAAGACGCTTTAAATACCATTTCTAATGTTTATTTGGATCTACCGACTATAATGACTGGAATGAATAATATTTTATATAGCGATGATATAAGTGAGAGCGATCCAACTATCGGCCAGAGTTATGGTAATATCAGTCTTTTAGAGAATAGTATAATTGAAACGTTTAGCGAAGAGAAAATCTATTTAAAATCTTCTCAATTAAATGCGGAGAGTGATTATAAAATCGCTCAAGAAAAATATGCCGTTAGTTTTTTGAATTATAGAAATGCTAGTCGCTATTCTGATCGGCTAATTATAGAATCTTTGCTGGCAGAAACTTTAGAAACTACAAAATTAATCGCCCAAAGCGCTAAGAGCGAGAGCAATTATCTTGATGTCTGGGTCGATTTGATGTCCAAATTTGACCTGACAATTTTTTCCAAAGTTAAAGAATATCAAACTAACTTAGCGACTTATATCGGCCAGACCAACGGCCATTTATCTAATCTATTATCAACCCAGAGCGCGATTCAAAATGATAATAACGCCTTAATAAGCGCTAAGAGTAGTCTGAAAGAGATAGAACAAAATAATCCGTTTGACTTAGCGGCGGCCGAGGCTTCGGTTAAAGAGAAACAGGTTTCGTTAATTAAGCTAAAGGCCGGCGCTGACCCCTTGGATATTAGATCTCAAGAATTATCGCTACAGCAAAAGCGCAACGCGCTTTATGATGCGCAATCCGCTTTGGCCGATTACACCATTAAAGCGCCCTTCGACGGGGTGATTGCGGCGGTAAATGTTAAAATTGGCGACGCGGTCGGCGGCTCGGCGATCGCCACTATTGTCACCAAGCAGCAAATCGCCGAACTTTCTTTAAATGAAGTTGACGCGGCTAAAATTAAGCTGGGCCAAAAAGCCATCATGACTTTTGACGCCATTGACGGGCTGGAAATAACCGGCCGAGTCGCCGATTTAGATACTATCGGCACGGTAAGCCAGGGCGTAGTGACCTATAATTTTAAAATTGTTTTTGATACTCAGGACAGCCGGGTTAAGTCGGGTATGAGCGTTAACGCCACGATTATCACCGATTCCAAAACCGATGTTTTATCAATCGCCAATTCAGCCGTGAAAACGGATGCTAACGGCGGTTATTATGTTCAGACGCTAGATGCCGCCGGCCAACCGCAAGCGCGGACCGTGCAAATCGGTTTGGCCAATGACACAAGTATGGAAATTACCAGCGGTTTAAGCGAAGGCGAAATAATTGTAACCCAAACTGTAAGTTCCAGTAATACGACCGCCACCCAGAGAACTGGTAATATTGGCGGTTTTAATGCCATCAGAATTCCCGGCGCAGGCGGGCGATAAATTATATTTTAACTTCATGATTGAATGCGGACATATTTATAAATCATACGATACCGGCGGCGTGGCTACGGAAGTATTAAAAGATATTTCTTTTATTATTAATAATGGCGAGTTCGTCGCTATCGTCGGGCCGTCTGGTTCCGGCAAATCCACGCTGATGCATATTTTAGGAGCGCTGGATTCGCCGACCAGCGGCCAATACTTTCTCGACGGCCAGAATGTTTCCAGTCTGGCGGCTGATGAACTGGCAAAAACCAGGCGGGAAAAAATCGGCTTTGTTTTTCAATCGTTTAATCTTTTATCGCGCGCTACAGTCATCAGAAATGTGGTTCTACCACTAGTCTATTCAAAAACGGCGAAAGAAAACAGGGAAGAGAAAGCTAAACAAGCCCTAAAACAGGCCGGTCTTGATGAGGCGCATTATTATCATTTATCCAATCAGCTGTCGGGCGGACAAATGCAAAGAGTGGCCATCGCCCGGGCCTTAGTTAATAATCCTTCCATTATTTTGGCCGATGAACCAACCGGCAACCTGGATTCTAAAACCGGAGATATTGTCTTAGCGACCTTTCGGGATTTAAATGTTCATGGCCGGACGATTATTTTAATAACTCATGAACAATATGTCGCCGAGCACGCGGATAGAATTATCATGATTAAGGATGGGAAGATAGTTAGCGATAAAAAAAAACGATCATACGAGAATTAGCGGCATAAAATAAACCTATGTTAATAGCGGATTTATTTCAAGAAAGTTTTTTGGCCTTGTCCGGCAATAAAGTTAGGTCTAGCTTAACTATTTTAGGCATAGTTATCGGCATCGCTTCGGTTATCGCCATGGTTTCCATTGGTCAGGGCGCTCAAGGGTCAATTGAGTCCAGCATCCAGTCCATCGGTTCCAACCTGATTATGGTTATGCCCGGCATGCAGCGCGGGTTCGGCGGCGGCGCTAGTTTCGCGCGCGGAAGTTCCCAGACCCTGACCCAAGCCGACGCCGATGCCATTCAAAATGAAATTACCTCGGTTAGGGCCGTGGCTTCTAATTTATCATCAAGATATCAGGTAACGGCTAAGGGCGCTAATACCAACACTTCGGTTAACGGCGTGACCGACGCCTATGCGGGAGTGAGAAATGTCTCTATCGCCGAAGGTTCATTTATCGCCGAGCGGCATAATTCTAATTTATCAAAGGTTGCCGTCCTGGGGCCGACCACGCGCGACGATCTGTTCGGCGCGGAAGCAGCCAGCATTATCGGCCAGTCCATCAGAATCAATAAAATTGAATTTAAAGTTATCGGCATCACCGAGTCCAAGGGCGGCAGCGGTTTTTCCAACCAGGATGACATAATTTATATTCCTTTAACTATCATGCAAAAATTTTTAGTTGGCGCCGAATATCTTTCCGCCGTTAGCATTGAGGCCGAGAGCGCCGAGGTTATGACGGCCGTTCAGGAGCAGATTAGCGGCCTGCTGATGGCGCGGCATAAAATTTTCGACCCCGCTCAAGCTGATTTTAGCATTTTAAATCAATCGGATATCGTGGCTACGGCCTCCAGCGTTACCAACACTTTTACCATATTGTTAGCCTCTATCGCCGGCATATCGCTGATTGTCGGCGGCATTGGCATCATGAACATGATGCTCACGACCGTGACCGAACGGACGCGGGAAATCGGCTTGCGCAAAGCCATCGGCGCCACTGGATCGGATATCAGCGGTCAATTTTTAACCGAAGCGGTGATACTTACTCTTCTGGGCGGTATTTTTGGTATTCTCTTAGGCTGGACGGTGTCTTTGATTATAACTAGATTTTCCGGCCTGGCTACCAGCGTCTCCGTATCTGCCATACTGTTAGCCTGCGGCGTGTCCGCGGCCATTGGTTTAATTTTTGGTTATTATCCGGCGCGGCGGGCGTCGAAACTGAATCCGATTGAGGCCTTAAGATTTGAATAATTAAATAATAAAATTAATAGTTTTTAAAATTTTATGAAAAACACAATAATAATTTTTGCGATTATCGTGGTGGTGGTCGGCGCCGGATTTTTTTACGGCGGCATGAGCTATGCCAAGAGCAAGAGCGGAGCGCGGAATTTGGTCTTCGGTCAGCGCCAGGGATTTGGTGTTGCCGGCGGCGGAATATTGAGAGACAGTACTGGCCAGCTTAGAAATGGCGGCAATCGGGCGGCCGGCAGTTTTATTAACGGTGAGATTATCGCTCAAGACGATAAGAGCATAACGGTTAAGTCGGTTGACGGCGGGTCAAAAATTATTTTTTTGGCCGCCGGTACCCAAATTACCAAATCGGTTGACGGTTCTATAACTGATTTGGAATTAGGTAAGAATGTCATGATAACGGGTAGCGCCAACTCTGATGGCAGTGTTACCGCGCAGTCTATTCAATTGCGCCCGAATATATTGATAAACGCGACCTCGACTCCGCCGGTGAGATAGACCTAAACAAAAAACCGTGGGCTCTGGGTTCACGGTTTTTTGTTTTAAGTTTTTTTGTGAAAAAAGTATTATGTAAAAAAATCCCCGCGCGCCTTGGGTTTGGAACGCGGGGTGGGGCTAGGCAGGCGTTGCTGCCTTGGCCGTTAGCTTGATTGTTTCGCGCGCTTTATTGAGGCGCGGCGGCGGGGGAAAGCGTCTTTGCGCTTCGTTGCGGTCTCCCCAACCTTCTGGGAGCAAAATGAAGGATGGTTCTTTCGGACGACCCGAATATGTTTGTCCGGGGTTTCCTGCGTTGCCACCAAGGTGGGTCGCTATGCAGTGGCAAGGGTTTGAAGTTACAACTTTTGCTCATGGTTTTTTCCTGTTTTTTTGGTTTTTTCGACTTTTTTCGTCGGATAATATTATATTATCTTTTTGATTTAGAGTAGTCAATAGTAATTTTAAATAATAAAAAATACCAGATTTGTGAATCTGGTGTTTTTTATTGAGCTATGAGTTTTAGATCGCTACTCTTATACCCGGCCCCATGGTTGAGCAGATCGTGACATTCTTTAAGTAAACGCCTTTGGAAGTTGGCGGTTTGGCTTTTCTAATGGCTTCTAATAAAACATCAAAATTTTGGACTAATTTCTGGGACTCAAAAGAAACCTTGCCGATGGCGACATGGACATTGCCGGTATCGTCGTTTTTTAAGCTTACCTTGCCCTTCTTTAGTTCTCGGACGGCTTTGGCCGGATCAGGCGTAACCGTATCGTTTTTGGGCGAGGGCATTAAGCCGCGCGTGCCTAAAATTTTAGCGATTTGCCCTAAATTTTTCATCATAATCGGTTCGGCTACTGCTACCTGAAAATCGGTTTTTTCGGTTTTTTTGATCTCGGCGATCAAGTCTTCGCCGCCAATTAAATCGGCCCCGGCCTCGCGCGCTTCTTTTTCTTTGGCCGGAGTAACAAAAGCCGCGATTTTTATGGTCTTGCCCGTGCCATGAGGCAGGGGAACGGCCACTCTGACTTGTTGTTCGCCTTTTTTAATATCAATGCCCAGCTTAAAATGAACTTCTATTGAAGCGTCAAACTTGGTCTTAGCCAGCTTTTTAGTTAACTCAATCGCCTCGGCGATCGGATAGGGTTTGGTTTTGTCGTATTCGGTCGCTGGTCTTTTCGTTTCCGCCGCAACTTTTTTGTCGGCGGTTTTTTTTGGTTTTTTATCTGTCATAATTTTCGTGGTGCGAGCGTCAGCCCAAGGCCGACTCCCACAAATTAATAATTGATATAAATTATATTGGTTACGATTGAAAGGTTCGGGCTAAATTTATTAAATTTACGAACGAGGACTGTTTGAGCCAGCCTTCAAGCTGGCGAGTTCCGCAGGAGTAAATTTAATAAATTTAGCCCGAACCACTGTAATTTCTTATTATTTTATTTCCACCCCCATCTGCCTGGCCGTGCCGGCGATGATTTTCATAGCCGCTTCTATATCATGGGCGTTAAGGTCGGGCATTTTAATCTCGGCGATTTCTTTAAGTTGGGCGCGAGTGATAGAGCCGACCTTCTCGGTTAAGGGTTTGCCCGAACCTTTGGGAATTTTCGCGAATTTTTTAATTAATTCCGCGGCCGGAGGGGTTTTTAAGATGAAGGTATAGGAACGGTCTTCAAAAACCGTTATTTCTACCGGCGTAATGTCGCCCATTTTATTCTTGGTTTTTTCGTTAAAGTCTTTGCAGAATTGCGAAATATTCAAGCCGTGCTGGCCTAAGGCCGGACCGATTGGCGGCGCGGGGTTAGCTTGGCCGGCCGGGATCTGCAGTTTGATTTTAGTTAATATTTTTTTAGCCATACTGATTTGATTTGTTATTTTATAGTTTTCCGCACCCACAAATCTACGAATTTGCTACGAATATTACGAATATTAAGAAGCATTTATTTGTATTATTTGTAGCTGATTTGTTGATTTGTGGGCTATATTTTTTTAATCTGTAAAAAGTCTAGTTCAATCGGCGTTTCGCGGCCGAACATAGAGACTGAAACTTTAATTTTTCCTCTGGCCTCGTCAATACCCACGACTTTGCCATCCAAATTTTTAAATGGTCCGTCAATAATCCGTACCGGCGAACCGACCGAAACGTCAATTTTAAATTTTGGCTCTAAAACGCCCATGCGTTTTTGTAAATCTTTGATTTCCGCTTCGGTGATCGGCGTGGGGATAGTGCCGGTGCCGATAAAGCCGGTGACATTCGGCGTATTTCTAACTACATACCAGGAGTCATCGTTGACAATCATCTCTACTAAGACATAGCCGGGAAAGATTTTTTCTTCAACAATTTTCCGTTTGCCGTTTTTAATTTTAATTTTCTTTTCCGTAGGGATTAAGATATTAAAAATTTTGTCCTCCATGTCCATGGACTCAATTCTTTGCTTTAAATTTTGCGAGACATTCTCTTCATAGCCGGAATAAGTGTGGAGCACATACCAGCGCCGGCCTTGATTTAATATTTGTTTTGCCATATGCGAAAGCGCTTCCGCTACCCGCCAGCTGGCGGAGAAACGGATAGCAGCGAAATTATCCGTTGATGATTAAATATTCCAGGCCTTTGCTAAAGATAATATCTAACAGGCCTAAAAATAAAGCCACGCCCAGACTGATAAAAATTACCAATAAAGTGTAATTGTAAGTTTCTTTTTTGGTCGGCCAAGCAACCTTTTTCATTTCTTCAATTGAGGCCTTTAAATATTCAATAATTTTGTTTACCCCGTTAGATTTTTTTTCTTTATCCATAATATAAATTTTATTAAAAAACAGCCCTGGCGGGCGTTATTAACTGGTATTTATATACTACACAATAACTAAATTGCTGTCAAGCGCTTGGTGCGAATAGGAAAATGTGGTATAATATAATTGATAATTTATAATTTTTAATTTTGATTGAATTTTGAATGACTTAATTTTTAAATTCAAAATTAATCATTCATTAAAAATTCAAAATTCAAAAATGAATTACCCCGCCGCAAGCGGACGGGGTTTCCACTTATCTTATTATGTCAGAAAACCTTAGCGGTTTTCCGACACCTTTCCCTTGCAAGGAAACCCCACCCCAAGGGGATGGGGAATAAGCTACGCTAATTTAAAATTATTATCTATGGTTATCAACAGCTTTATATTTTACGGCCTAAAAATTATAGTTGAACTTATCCGAGATGTATTATATTTCCCTCTGTGGTGGTATTCGCGCGGCTTGGTTAATTTGATTTTCGGCGTTAAAAATTTTTTAGTAGACAAGCAAAGGGCCTTGGCGCTTTTGGTTTGGGTAAAAAATATTTTTAAACCCATGTACGCGCAATATGATTGGCAGGGCATGTTAATCAGTTTTTTCGTCCGCCTGGCGCAGATTATTTTTCGCAGTATCTTTATGTTATTTTGGACGATTTTGGCCGTGGCGGTAATTATTTTTTGGCTGCTGCTGCCGATTTTAGTGATTTATGAAATAACTTTTCAGTTTATATAATTTGTTAATGGCATCAATGTCTAATCAAGAATCTCAAACAAATTCAATTCAATTTATAACTTGCGATGTCTGCGGAGGAACCGGTCAGACGAGCAATGGTTTGGTTTGCAAAAATTGTTCCGGCAACGGCTTAATGGCTTATTATCAGAGCCGGTTTTATTATTGGAATCAAGAATTAAGCCGGCCGATAATAAAGTTAAGGCAGTTAAAGAATAGTTTTCATTTGGCGCTTAATTTATTGGCTTATATCATCGGACTGGTCGGGCTGACGGTTTTAGTCTATTGGATCTATCGAGCTAGCTTCAGCACGGCAGATCTTGGCGCTTTTGCTTTTTGGCGCGTCAAAAGCGTTTATATTTTAATTTTCTGGATTAGCTTAATCGCGGATATGTTTGTCATCTATCGCTTAAGCGAAGAGGAGGCGGCTAAGCAAAAAATTAAAAAAGTTAAATACGGCGAAATAATTGCCGGCCCAGCGCCTGATAATTGGACCGAATTTAAAAAGAGCCGGGGAAAATATAAAATTGAAGTATCTCGGGGCTTTAGTTTGGCCGCTTACCGAACCGTGGAACAAGCTTTTCTTTTGGCCAGCCGCGCTAAACACAGCGAAGTCAAACCAGTCCATTTGTTTTTTTGCCTTTTAAAAGATAGTTCGGCGGCCGCGATATTTTCACGGCTGAATGTTGATTCAGTCAAATTGATTAATAAGTTGAAGAATCAATTGCTAGCCGTGGACATTAGCGCCCAGCCAACAGTAATATCGCTGGAACTTAAGAGGATTTTTTTGGCAGCTTATATCACTGCCGCGGATTTAAAGCAAAAAAAGGTTGAGCCCATCCATTTTATTTTACCGAGCTGCCAATATGATAAGAATTTAAGCGAGATACTTTATGATCTGGAAGTTAACCAAGATAAAATTAATAATGTTATTCATTGGTTTGCCATTAGCCAGCGCTTGATGGAAAATTACCGTCTTTACCGCCGCACTTCCCGTTTTAAACCATCGAGCGCCATGGATCGGGCTTACACGGCCGTGGCCACGCCGATTTTAAATCATTTTTCATACGATCTGACTTTAGCAGCCAAATGGGGGAGATTGGAATTGTGCGTTGGCCGGGAAGATGAAATTAAAGCGATTTGGCAAAATTTAGAAAGCGGGAAAAACGGAATTTTGCTGGTTGGCGCGAATGGCGTCGGCAAGAAGATAATTATCGGACAGGTGGCGCGCCAAATGGTCGAGGAGGATGTGCCGAAAATGTTAAAAGATAAGAGATTATTGGAGTTGGATCTGGCTCGGCTGTTGAGCGGCGTCGCGCCGGCAGCGGCCCAGGAACGGCTCTTGGTGATAATTGATGAAGTCGCTAGAGCCGGAAATATTATTTTGTATATTGATAATCTGGAAAATTTAATGGGCGTTACTTCGGGCGCGGAAGAAAGTTTGGAACTATCGGAAGTTCTGTCTACTGCCATTAGCCGCCGCGATTTAATTTGCCTCGGGAGCGTCAGCGAAGATAATTACGCGAAATATCTTGAGAATAGGCCATTGGGGCAGACAATGGTTAAGGTAGAAATTAACGAGCCGGATAATAATCTGGCTATTCAGATGATTGAGAGTAAGATCGGTTTTTATGAAGCAAAATTCAAGGTTTATTTTACTTATGACAGCATCGCTAAAGCCGTGGAGTTAACCGCTAGATATATTCATGATAAATTTTTACCGGCTAAAGCCGTGGATATTTTAGAATCTATCGCGGTTAAGGTATCTAAGGCAAAAGGCATAAATAGCGTGGTCGAGGTTGAAGATGTGGCCCGGGTTATTAGTCAGAAGGTTAAAATCCCCTTGACGAAGATTACGGAAAAAGAGAGCCAGGCCCTTTTAAATTTGGAAGCCAAAATCCATCATCGCCTGGTTGATCAAACCGAAGCCGTGGCTATGGTGGCGGCCAGTCTAAGGCGCGCCAGAACCGAGTTGAGGGAAGCGAAAAGGCCGATCGCTAGCTTTCTCTTTCTCGGGCCGACCGGCGTGGGCAAAACCGAATTAGCTAAAACCGTGGCTGAAGTTTATTTTGGCGACGATGATTACATGGTGCGGCTAGACATGAGCGAATATCAAAATCAGTCGGCGGTGGAAAAGATGATCGGTTCGCCTGATGGGGTTCTCGGCTATCTGACCGAAGCCGCGCGCAAGGCGCCGTTTTGTTTGATCTTACTGGATGAGTTTGAAAAAGCTCATCCGGACATCTTAAATTTATTTTTGCAGGTGATGGATGACGGCCGGCTGACCGACGGCCAGGGCCGGGCCATTGATTTTACTAATTGCATTATTATCGCCACCTCCAATATCGGCGCGGTCTATATTCAGGAGCAAATTCAAGCCGGCACGCCGCTTAATGCGATTAAAGAATCCTTAGTTAATGATCAATTAAATAAAGTTTTAAAGCCGGAATTGATTAACCGTTTTGACGGCGTGGTAGTTTTTAAGCCGTTGGGCTTAGAAGAGGTTGAAAGTATTACTAAGCTTATGCTTAATAAAGTAAAACGACTTTTAGAAGCTAAGGGCATTGGCTTGGAATGCGACGAGCAGGGGATTAAAAAATTGGCCGCGCTCGGCTTTGACCCGAAGTTCGGCGCTCGGCCGTTAAGGCGCCTGATTCAGGAAAAAATTGAAAATGAAATCGCTAATATAGTTTTACGCGATGGGATTAAGAGAAGGGATACGGTGGTTATAGATGGCGAAGCCAGGATTAGTATAAAGAAGAGAAAGGAGCTTTAAGAATTGTCATTCCGGCCTCCGCCAGCAGGTGGAGAGCATGCCTACTGGCAGGCGAAGCCGGAATCCAGGGGTAAACCGTACAAATTATAAGTTATCAAAAAACGCTTTTAAATATTAAACTTGCAATTAATTTTTAATAATTAAATTTAAATCTATGAAAAAGGTATCATTTTTATTTATTTTTCTACTAATCTTTGGCGCAGGTATTTTATTGGCGGCTAGTCCTGTTTTTGCTGAAAGTTTGTCCAGTAAATTAAAAGGCAAAATACTTTTGCAAGTGGAATCAAAGGGCGAAGCCTGGTATGTTTCGCCTACCGATGGCAAAAGATATAGCATGGGCAGGCCAAATGATGCTTTTAATTTAATGCGCCAGCTAGGCGTTGGTATAAGTAATGATAATTTAAAAAAGATTAAAATAGCCAATGAAAATCTAATCGGCCAAGACAGCGATAATGATGGTTTATCTGATATGGCCGAAGATTCAATCGGCACAGATAAAAACAACAAAGATAGTGATGGTGATGGCTATAATGACAAAGACGAGATCATGGGCGACTATAACCCAAGCGGTAGCGGAAAATTAATTTTGGATAATAACTTTGCCAAAAGCCAATCCGGCAAAATTTTATTACAGGTTGAGAAACACGGCGAAGCCTGGTATATCAACCCTGGCAATCATCAAAGATATTTCTTAGGTAGACCTGGCGATGCTTTTAACTTAATGCGCAAATTAGGGTTAGGGATTACCAATAATGATTTAGATAAAATTACACAGGCAGAAATAACATCAGGCACTTTCAAATATACAAAGGACGAAGTTAAATATATTGTTGACTGTGGTTACGAGGGCTGTTTTGAAAAGAAATTTATTTCCTGTGAACCGTCGACTATGCAGGGAGATACTGATAGTCTTTTTGGCGCGGTTGAATATAAAATTATCGGAAAAGGCACGGCAGATTGTAATATAACATTTAAATATACTAAATACCCCGACCCTTCTTGGATTAATAAAGAAATGACTTGTGGGTTTGATAATAAAATAAGTTTTCAGGATGCTTCAACAAAAGTTTTTAGCGGTGTTACTACTGGAGCAGTAGTTTGTACCGGTTCGTTATATAGTATCTTATATGCTGGTGGACAAAGTACTGGTGATAATTTGTGGTTAATATATGACAAAATGACCCTTGCCTTGAAGGATAAAAATGTTGTAGATTTTAATGCCGTTTCATATGTACAGGTTACTTCAGCCGAAGAATCCCAATTTACCTCCTTGGCACCTTTCTTATATGAGCAAAGCGCGAATATCAACAAGGATAGTTATGTAAATAAGTGGCAGGATGATAAACAAGCTATATATTCCACAAATTCAATGAAAAGAGATGATGCTAGCTTTTATGGATATAAACAAGGGAGCGTTATGTTTATAAAAAATGACGGCTCATGGAAAATACTTTTGGATAGTCCAGAACGAGGTTGGAACCATACAAAAACCAATACAAATCTTACCGCTGTTCAAATAGAAAAAGAATTACAAGACATGATGCTTGATTCAGATAAAGATGGTCTTACAAACATGGAAGAAGTATGCGGCGGCGCTCATCAATATGACTCCAAGTGTATTAAGACCGACCCCAATAAAAGAGATACTAATGGAAATTGGTGGTGGGATGGCATAGAAGCAAATATGAAATAAATATTTTATTAATTTTATAGTAGCAAACAATGAAAAAAATCGACTCTTCGGATATTGTTTTAATTTTTGCTAACTGCGTACCATTAATAGGTGTCTTGTTTTTTGATTGGACTTTATTTTCTTTACTAACAAGTTATTGGTTGGAAACCGGTGTTATGGGAATTTTTATCTTCATAAAATCAATATACTTGTTTAAAGCGACATCAATAGGCGTTTTTGCGGTTAATGGATTCGGTATTTTAATTACATGTTCAGGTTTTATGTTTGGTCATTTTATAGGAATAATGGCCTTATTTTCTGTGTTACCCGGTGGAGATGGCTGGACTGGATTAAATTTATTCAGTCAATCATTATTGCAATTATTAACCATGTTTATTGCTTTAATGATAAGCCACGGCTATTCATTTTTTTATAATTTTATTGGTAGAAATGAGAAGGCGTTAATTATAGAATTGGTAAAAACGGGACATGAGGATGCTAACAGCCCAAAAATTGGAGAAATGATTATGGGAAATTTTATTATAAGGATTTTTCTTATTCAATTCACGGTAGTACTTGGAGGAATTATTTTAGCTTTAACAAAAGTTACTATTTATTTATCAGCTATTTTTATTATTATCAAAACAGCTATCGACTTAGTTCTTCATAGGAAAAAACATAATATGGTTCGGCTAAACTAGTAATAGCTAATAAAATGCTGTTATATCTGCAAATTTTTATTTTTACCATATTGCTGTCAGCCGGGCTGACTTTTTTAGTAATGAAGCTGGCGAAAAAACTAAAGATTACCGATCGGCCGGACGCGGAAAGAAAATTTCATCAAGGCAATATTCCTTTGCTCGGCGGCTTGGCTATTTTTTTGACTTTTTTTATTGTTCTATTTTTTTTTCGTGATAAAATACTGGCCGGCGACCTTTTGCCTGGCCACTGGCTCGGCTTTTTCATCGGCGCTTGCTTTCTTATGATCGGCGGATTTTTTGATGATAAATATAATCTAAAACCGATTCAGCAATTTATTTTTCCCTGTTTAGCTATAATTAGCGTCATCGCCGGCGGCGTAGAGATTGAAAAAATTACCAATCCGCTCGGCGGTTATCTTTATTTGGGCTGGCTTTCCGCCATCTTAATTGCCTTTTGGCTCTTAGGCGTGATGTACACGACTAAGCTGTTAGACGGTTTAGATGGTTTGGTTTCTGGTTTGACCGCGATCGGTTCGCTCACAATATTTCTTTTCACTTTAACTACGAAATATTATCAACCGGATATAGCTTTGGCCGCTTTGGTCCTGGCCGCGGCCTCGCTCGGTTTTTTATTTTTTAACTGGCAGCCGGCGCGAGTTTTTTTAGGCGAGGGCGGTTCTTTATTCTTGGGTTACGCCCTAGGAGTTCTAGCCATAATTTCCGGCGGTAAAATAGCTATCGCTTTGCTCGTTATGGGCATACCGATTTTAGATGTGGCCTGGACGATTCTTAGGCGCTTGGCGGCCGGTAAGAATCCGTTCAAGTTCGCGGATAGGCGACATTTGCATTTTCGCTTGTTGGAAACCGGTTTAACCGTTAGGCAGGCGGTCTTATTGTTTTACGTGATTTCCATAATCTTTGGCCTAAACGCTTTATTTTTACAAAGTATCGGCAAGGCGTTCGCCCTAATTACTTTGGCCGGTATTATGCTTTTAGTAGTTATATTTTTTGCTTATCTTGACAGAAAGAGCAAAAGAGTTTAAAATGAAATAATTAAATCTATTTAAAGTTGATTTTTATTTAATAAATTTATAAAAACAGATATGGCAAAAATCGCGATTATCAAGACTGGCGGCAAACAATATAAAGTTAGCCAGGATCAAGTTTTAAAGATTGAAAAAATAAACGCCGAGCCAGGCGCCAGCTTAAAGTTTCAAACTTTACTGGTGGCGGATGAAGCCAAAATGGAATTGGGTAAACCGGTTCTGGGAGAATTGGTTGAAGGCCAGATCGTTGAGCAGGGCAGAAAGGATAAAGTAAGCGTCATAAAATTTAAGAACAAGACCAGATATAAGAGAAATGTCGGCCACAGGCAGCCGTTTACCAAAGTGAAGATTACTAAGATATAACATTGAATTTTAAAAAACACGAGACATTTACGACTCGTGTTTTTTGTTGTGAAGATTTTGAGTTGATTTTTTGCGAGTATTTGATATAATATAGGAGGTTCTTTGGAAAGGCGAAACTATGCTTAAACAATCGCTGCGAACAAAAATCCCTACCTTGCTAGTGCTGATTGCTACGACTGTCATCGCCATTGTTTACCGGGTAGTGGAAGCAATCAAAACAGCAATGGCCAAATAGGAGGGAAAGTTAGGTGGCGGGAGAAGCAACTCGCCACTTTTTTTACATCTCATTCCTGTACTTCAAGGCATTGCCTAAAGTTATTTCGTCCGCGTATTCTAAATCCGCGCCCATGGGCAGACCCTTGGCTAAGCGAGTGATTTTTATTTTGTAGGGTTTGAGCAATTTAACAATATAGAGAGAAGTGGTTTCGCCTTCAAAATCCGGATTAAAAGCCAAGATGACTTCTTTAATCTGGGGTTGTTTTAGCCGATTCAGCAGTGGCTTGATATTTAAGCTCTCCGGTTTGATGTTCTCAATCGTGTTGATGACTCCGCCTATAACATGGTAGAGGCCATGATACTGCTTAGTGGCTTCAATGGCTAAGAGGTCGCGCGTGTCCGCTACCAGGCAAATTATGGAACGGTTTCTTTTCGAGTCAGAGCAGATTGAGCAAGGGTTGGTTTCGGCAATAGTAAAACAGGTTTGACAAACCGTGGTTTTTTCTTTTAGTTCGGCCATGGCTTGGGCAAAGGCCTGCAGCCATTCGGGATGGGCTTTAAGTAAATAAAAAACATATCTCTCGGCGGTTTTCGGCCCGACCGTGGGGAGTTTACTAAAATGATCGATTAGGTTTTGGATGGAAGCAGGGTATTTCATTGTTGTAGCTGTCATTGCGAGCGACTGTAAGGAGCGAAGCAATCTCACGAATGTCTATGTCTCATTGAATCTCGCCATCATAACATTATGATTATTCTTTGCCGTTCGTGAGATTGCCACGCCGCCCTGACTACAGGGGCGGCTCGCAATGACAGAACAGTTTTAATTGAATCCTTCCAGTCCGCCCATCTCTTGCACCTTTTTAGCCATGATTTTTTGCGCCCGCTTGATGGTTTCGTTGATGACTTCGGTTAAAATATTCTGCAATTTGTCTTGATTAACTTCCGGGCTGATAGATAATTGCGTGATTTCCATATTGCCATTCATGGCCGCTTTAACGCCATGCTTTTCATATTCCACCGCTTCCAGCGCTAAGGCGTTCTGCAAAGTCTTGGCTTTGTTTCTTAAATCTTTAAATTGCTTTAGTTTATTAAACATATTGCGTGCTGTCAATGACAGTTTAGTTATTAATATTCCGGCTGGTCGGTCTGACCAGATTTGGCCACGCTTTTAAAGCTGACCGTATTTTCATCAAAGAATAAATTAATTTTGCCGGTCGGCCCGTTTCTGTGCTTAGCAATATGGATTTCGGCATTATGCTTATCGGTTTCCGACAAATCATCATAATTATAACCGCGATCGGCGGCTTTGCGGTAAATAAACATGACCACATCGGCGTCCTGTTCAATTGAACCCGACTCTCTTAAATGAGCTAACCTCGGTATGGCCGGCTTGGTCATTTCCACGGCGCGCGACAACTGCGATAAGGCCAGGACGGGGATATTCAGTTCGCGGGCGATAGCTTTCATGCCGCGGGTGATTTCCGCCACTTCTTGCACGCGGTTATCGCCGTACTTGCCACGGCCTTCCATTAGCTGAAGATAATCAATAATCAAGAGCCCCAGGCCTTTTTCTATTTGCAGACGGCGCGCTTTAGCCCGAATTTCCATGATATTGGAACTGGCTGAATCATCAATATAAATCGGTGCTTCGGATAATTGGCCCATGGCTTCGCCGATGCGGGAGAAATCATTATCTTCTTCCTTATCTGATAATTTACCCGTGCGCATGCGCCAGAGACTGACATTGGCTTGAGCGCAGAGCAGGCGGTCAACCAATTGCTCCTTACTCATTTCCAAAGAGAAGACGCCGACCGGAGTCTTACTCTTAATGGCCGAGAGCCGGGCGATATCCAAGGCCAGAGAAGTTTTGCCCACGCTCGGCCGAGCCGCCAAGATTATTAAATCGGATTTTTGCAGACCGGCCAGGATATTATCTAAGTCAGGAAAGCCGGTCGGCAGGCCGCGCAGTTTTCCGCTCTGCTTATGCAATTCGTCAATTCTATTAAAAGCTTCGGTTAATAGGTTATCAATCGGCAAGAAAATATTTTTTAAGTATTTTCGCGAGACGCCGAATAATTTTTGTTCGGCCTCATCCAAGATTTTTTCGATTTCTTCATCTTCTTGATAGCCCAGTTCGGTAATCTCCACCGAAGCGGAGAGCAAGCGCCTTAGAGTGGCTTTGCGCTGGATGATATTGGAATAAAATACCACATGAGCCGAAGTGGCGACGGTATTGCCTAATTCGGCCAGGTAGGCGCGGCCGCCGACCGGCTCCAGCTGGTTTCTCTCCTCAAGTTTTGAGGTCAAAGTTAAAATATCAATCGGTTCATGATGAATATACAGATCTCGCATAGCGGCATAAATCAGGCCGTGGCTGTTTTTATAAAAATCTTCCGGCTGCAAAGTATCGGCAATTTTAAAGATGGCGTCTTTATCAATCATCAGACAGCCCAAGATTGAGCTTTCGGCTTCAAGATTCTGCGGCGGAAGTTTTGCGATGGAATTTTTATTATCTGGCATATTTTTATAATACCTTGGCGAGCCGGTTTAAGCAAGAGTGAAATATGCCAATTTCTTAACTTTTTATGCACCGGCTTTCCACCAGCCGGCTTGCCTTTTTAGAAGAGATATGTTATTTTAATAATAATTGATTTGTCCCTTAACCCGGACTTTTTAATTTTGCGCCGTTAGCTCAGCTGGCAGAGCAACAGCCTTTTAAGCTGATGGTCGCTGGTTCGAATCCAGCACGGCGCACTGCTATTCGCTTTAGTCAATTTAGTAAAACTTTTGTCCATAAGAAAAAGGGCGGGACTTATAAAAAGAACTCCCAATATGGGACAATATCTTTAAGATATTCAAATAAAAGATTATTAGAAATCATCAACGGTTGGATTAAGGAATTTTCTGGTAATTTATGAGCCAGCGTAGCTCAGCTGGTAGAGCAATGCTTTTGTAAAGCAAAGGTCGGGGGTTCGAATCCCTTCGCTGGCTCCAGTAGGTTGGATCATTAAACCGTAGACCGCCCCCCACTCTATGCGGGACGGGTGGCTCTAGTATGTTGAGTGGGTAATAAGCAAGCCGTCGGTCATAATTTGACCGGCGGCTTGGTTTATGCTAAGGTTTGGCTAGCTTTAAAAAGAGCCTTGTGGCTAAGCCATCTGGTTATCTGATTTGAGCGGAGAAATAAACACCAAACAACAGGACAACAGGAGAAGAAACAATGAAAAGAACATTCAAAATTCTAATGGCGCTAGCGCTCATGGCGGCTAGCGGTTACCAACCGCAGAACGCGCTATCGCAAGATACGATCGATCCGATGGTGCGGATTGACATCTACTTTGGCGTTTGTCCAAACATTGATGCCGGTCCTGGCGTTTGGGCCCCGTGGGTCCAGTCAGTTATGGGAGTTCTGGACGACAAGCAGGTGCCGGCCTCATCAATCACGCCGAACCAGTTTCACCAGATTACCTTCGGTATTTGGCCATATCTGTGCGTAGCCGATGCCACGGCTCTGGCGAATAACACTGGTATATGGCTGGCAGAGTTTATACCCAATAGCCCGCAACGGGGCAATGGGATTTCGCCACCATGCCGCGTCATCAGCACCAACACCACGTTTACCCTTGACGACCTTACCATCACCACTTGGTTTTGGAATGTGGCCGGGTCTACGAACATTTCGATATTTGACAGGTATTATCCGGAAGCACGCGGTAAAACGGCTGACGGCGCTATTGTTGACAGCGGCCCGACCAGCCAGCAAATTAAGTGGTTTAATTTTGTTGGCCGGCGGAAGGCTTATACCGTTCACGACCAAGCCGGATTGGACTTAATCAGGGATTATGTCCTCACCGCCGTTTCAGGGATGTCTGCAAAAGTGGAACTCCGGCGAGGAGGAGTGGTGGTTGCCAGGCGGCAAGTTGATTTGCCATTCAAAGCGACAACCGCTCCGCGATTGCTAATCGTCCGTGGGGCCGCGGACACGGCAAGTCTTACGGTTACAGGGCGGGCCAATCAGTACTACCGCCTGCAAACCTCTTCGCTAATGTCAGCTTGGCGGGACTACGGACTGCCGGTTTTGTCCGGATCGCCGGTGACTATCACAACAAGCTGTGATCAGCAATTCTTCCGCGCCGTCCAAAGGCCTTAGGGGGGGGCCGCTGGACTTATGATCGGCCGCTTCGGGCAACTGAAGCGGCCACCTTTTTCAATTTACTTGACAATCTTTCGAATAGCAGTATGATATTCGAATATGTCTTTTTATCATATTTAATAAATGTTTAATTAAAATCTTATGAACCAACCTAATAAATTATTATCGACATTATTAATTATTGTCGGCGTTTTAATGTTTAGCGTTGTTTTTGCTCAAACACCACCCAGCGGTGATAGCGCTAATGTTATAATAACCCCTCCTTCCGGAGATAATAACAATACCGGCGGCACATCCCCAACCCCTCCTTCAGGCGATAATAACAATACTGGTGGGATAGTAAATCCGCCGGTTATGCCGCCGGCTGACAATCCGCAACCTAGCGGCGGCGGATCTATTATATTGTATTTAACAACTCCCTGCTCTAACGTTGTTTATGAAGAATGGAGTGCGCCGATTAATGGTTATCAATATCGGGATATTATTAATCAAATTCCGGCTGGTTGCAATTTCACCGCTTCACAGCAAGAAGCCAGATCTAGAAAATATCCGCCGGTTGTTAATCCGCAAATTCTAGGCGTAAAAGATTATGCCGACGGTAGCTTGCTCCGCGGACCGGATTGGAAAATTTACGTAATTATTGATGGCCGGAAACAGTTTGTTAAAAATTGGGGAGAATTGTATAAAAAATATGAAGGACAGAAGATTAATAATGTGAGCTTTGAGGTTTTAGCCCAATACCCGCAAATTCTAGGCGTAAAAGATTATGCCGACGGCAGTTTGCTTCGCGGGTTAGATAAAAAAGTTTATTTGATTGTTTATGGCAGAAAATTACGCATCAAGAACTTAAAAGAATTAGCTAATTATCAAGGCAGAGAGATTAATGACGTAAGTTACGAAGTTTTAGTCCAATACCCGGAAGTTTTGGGCGTAAAAGTTTATGCCACCGGCAATTTGCTCCGCGGCTCGGATAAAAAGGTTTATTTAATTATTGATGGCAAAAGAAAGCTCATTAAAAATTTACAGGAATTGATTAATTATAGAGGCAGAGAAATTATTAATGTTGACGGCAGGGCCCTAGAAAGTTATCCGCTGATTTAATAAATCTAAGCCATCTTAATTATGATTCTATACATTAATACAACAGCCAACAGCTTGGTTGAGATTGGCATTAAAAATAAAAATAAGTTTATTTTTAAAAAGAAGTTTAGTTCGCGCCGGACGCAGGCGGAAAGGTTATTGCCCAGCATCGCCAAACTTTTAAAAGACAATAAGATTAAATTAAGCGATCTTAAAGGCGTAGAAGTAGCTAATCATGGCGGCAGTTTTACTTCTTTACGGATTGGCGTAGTTACGGCTAACGGGTTGGCTTATGCGCTCTCTATCCCGGCCAGAGGGGGAGAGGGCGAGGCGAGAAAGACTAAGAGCGGAAAATTAAGTTTTGATCTGGTTAAACCGGAATACGGCGGTGAGCCGACAATAACCGTTAAAAGAAAGATTAACTCCCGAAGTTGTGGAAAAGATGTTAAGAATTAAAGTTTAAAAGATAAAATAATTTCATAAAAAATACCCACCGTTAAATCGGGCGGGTATTTTTTTATTTTTTGACCTAAGGTTAAAGATAATTTTAGTGGTTGCTTATCATTGACAAATGGCACCCGGTGGTATATAATTATAGTATATTGGTGATAGGTGGTGGATAGTGGTGAATGAGATGAATTACTATTTTCTAGCTTTTTAAAATAAAAATAAAAATAAAAATCTGTCCGCCTTTATAAGGCGAGACCAGCCAGCCAAGACAATAACGCTGGCGCGATTAGGCCGGTTCGCCGGCTGAACGAACGATTTTAAACCAGTCTGTTGGCCTCGTCTGAGCTACGGCCGAAACGAGGCCTTAGATAGATTGGTTAAGGCAAAGAAGGGGTTTGATCGCTCCGCAAAGGCGGGGCCGGTCAGCCTCCTTAGGAGCCCTAACCTCAAAACAAAAATAAAAACAAAAATCTAAAAATAATAAAGCAGTGCCTTTACGCTGTGTTTAAATATTTTAAGATGTTCATCGGCGAATACAATCATAATTTGGATGATAAGGGCAGGGTAGCGGTACCGGTAAAGTTTCGCCTTCTTTTAAGAGAAGGAGCCGTAGTTACCAAGGGATTGGATAGCTGCCTTTTTTTGTATACAAAAAAAGAATGGCAGGAACTGGCCGTTAAGTTGGCTAAGCTGCCGATCGGTCCGGCCAACACCCGCGCTTTTTCGCGCTTGATGCTGGCTGGCGCCATGGATGTTGATTTTGATAACCAGGGGCGGATTATGCTGCCTGAATATTTAAGGAAATTCGCCGGCCTAAAAAAGAAATTAGTCATCGCCGGCCTGTATAACCGTTTGGAGATTTGGGATGAAAAGGCCTGGCAGAAATATAAGCAAGGCACGGAGGAGAAGAGCGCTGATATAGCCGAGGCCTTGGGCGAGCTGGGCGTCTAAACAATAATTTTCATATATAAAAATAAACAAAAACAAAAAATATGACCAAATTAAAACCAAGCCAGAAATCAAAAAAACATTTTTTTAATCTCCGGGTTAGAGTGATTAAAGCGCCATTGGTTGATAGTAATATTTTAAGAGAGGTTTTGGCCCAGAGGCAGAGAGCGTTGGTGTTATAGAAGCATCATATGGAATATAAACATCTGCCAGTTATGTTGAAGGAGGTAATGGAATATTTAAATCCCGAGCCGGGAAATAATTATATAGATTGTACTTTGGGCGGCGGCGGTTACAGTAAAGCGATTTTGGGCCGGCTTGGCAATGAAGGAAAAGTTTTAGCCATTGATCTTGATAATCTAGCCATCGCCAACGCGGCCTTAACTTTAAAGTTATCGATTGCTAATCATCAATTATATTTAGCCCATGCCAATTTTAAAAATTTATCAGTCATTGTTAAGAAATATTTTACGGCGGATGCCAGATTTGACGGTATCGTCCTTGATCTCGGGCTATCATCAGCTCAACTAGAAGATCGGGCTAGGGGATTTTCATTTAATTTAACTGGCGCGCAGTTAAATATGAATTTTGGCGGCGGGATTACCGAGACGGCCGAGAATATTATTAATAGCTGGGATATTAAAGAGTTAGCTAAAATATTTAGAGATTACGGCGAAGAGAAATTCGCCTATAAAATTGCCTTAGCCATAGCCGCCGAGCGCCGAATTAAGCGAATTATTACCACGGATCAATTAGTTAAGATTATTGCTGGCGCCATACCAAAGCGGTTTCAAGACAAAAAGACGCATCCGGCCACCAAGATTTTTCAGAGTTTGCGTTTAGCCGTAAATCAAGAATTAGACAATCTGCGCGGCGCTTTGCCTCAAGCAGTAAGTTTATTGAAACCGGGCGGAAAATTGGCGGTTATTTCCTATCATAGTTTGGAAGATAGGATTGTTAAGCAATATTTCAGACAAGCAGCCAGGGATTGCCTTTGTCCGCCGATTATGCCAATTTGCAGTGGAGAAGATATAGTAAAAAAATATTTATAAAAGCAGTTGGCTGGAATTAGTAATTTTCTCGCTACGGATGTAAACGGAGAAAAGGTCGGCCGAACGGTTAGTCCTCGCTTTAAAAATTACTAATTCCAGCCAACTGCTGATAGATTTCGTAAGTTCTATATTTAATATAAAAAACCAAAAATAAAAATTATGAAAACCATGAAGAATAATGAAAAAGGGCCGGCTCTAAGTAATTTTTCTTTATTTTTTAAAAACCATGTTTTAAATTTGAAAATTTTTAATAAGATTTTGTTTGCCGGCATGATTGTTTTAGGCATACTTTATCTCGCCGGAACCAATGATTTGGCCATTCAGGGCTTTGCCTTGAGCGATTTGAAAGAACAGCGGAATAGATTGGCCGCTGAAAATAAAAAGTTAGAACTTAAAGCCATGGCCTTGAGCTCTTATAATATTATTAGCAGCAAGGTGGATAGTTTAAAGATGGTTGCCGTCGGCGAGATAGATTATATTAGCGCCGGCAGTGGGATAGTGGCGAAGAAATAGAGCTAAATATTTACTATGTCTTTTTGGAAAAAGGGTCAAAAGAATTTTAATAAGATAAATAATAGTCGCATTAATTTGATAATCGCGATTATTTTTTTATTATCCGGCCTGATTATTTTTAAATTATTTGATCTGCAGGTTTTAAACTATGAGTTATATTATAGTTTGGCTTCAGACCAGCACCAGATTTATAATTTATTGGCGCCGGAGCGCGGTAGAATTTTTACCCAAAATGACAAAGCCGGCAACCAGCTTTATCCCATCGCCACTAACAAGAATTTTTATATTCTTTTTGCCGTGCCTAAGGACTTTAAGGCGAAAGAAGCGCGGCTTACAGCCGAGCAACTATACATTACTTTTAAACAAGAGCAGACGGAGAAAGAAGTTGATGAATTATTAAAGAAAGAAGAGGCGGATCGGTTGAAAGCTCAAATTGACGCTCTCGGGGATTTAAATGATGAGCTAAATCAAGTTAAACAAGCGGAAATTGTAGCCAATCACCGGCGGCTTTTAGCCGACGCGAAGTTTTTAGAGATAAAAAAAATTAGGCGAGAAGCGGAGATTAATTTGCGAAAAACTAGTATCGTTGACGGCTATTTAAAAAAAATAGATAAGCCGGGGGATGTTTATGAACCATTAGAGCAAAAAGTGGATGAAGTGATTTTAAAAAAGTTTTATTTGGCGATAAGCCCGGCAGACGAAGACATAAAATTAGACGACCTAGAGATTGCCAATAATGCTTTGTTTATTATAAATCACGGCCCGAAAAGAAAATTAGCTATCGCGGGACTGGGTTTTTCTGAAAAATCCTATCGTTTTTATCCGGAAGGGAATATCGGCGCTAATCTATTGGGTTTTGTCGGCTTTGTTGGCGATCAAGAAAAGGGCCGATACGGCTTGGAAGAATATTTTGATCAAGAGCTCTACGGCCGGCCTGGTTCAATCAAAATCGAACGCGATGCTAAAGGACAAGCCATTATTATCAATGATCGTGAGTATTTAAAACCGGAGAATGGCGCTGATTTAATTCTAACCATCAATCGCTCTATCCAATTTACGGCTTGCAAGAAATTAAACGAAGCCGTGGCCAAATATGGAGCCGACGGCGGCAGCGTCATTATCATGGAGCCGAAAACCGGCGCTATCTTAGCTATGTGTTCTAACCCGGATTATGACGGTAATGAATATCAAAAAGTTAAAGATATTAAAGTTTTCACTAATCCGGCAGTGTTTTCTCAGTATGAGCCGGGTTCAATTTTTAAAGTTCTGACTATGGCCATGGCTTTAGATCAGGAGAAAATTACGCCGCAAACTACTTATGATGATACCGGCCAGGTAAAAATCGCCGATCGCACCATGGAAAATTCCGACCATAAAGCCAACGGCGCGCAAACCATGACTCAAGTGCTGGAAAAGTCCTTAAATACCGGCGCGATTTTTGTCATGAGGAAAATTGGTCCGGATTTGTTCGCCGACTATGTCAAAGAGTTTGGTTTTGGCGAAAAGACTGGTCTGGAATTAACGGGTGAGAGCAAGGGGGACATCAAAAATTTAATGACTAAGCCGGTGCATGAGCTTTACGCCGCCACGGCTTCGTTTGGCCAGGGCTTAAGCGTGACCCCGATACAGATGGTTTCAGTTTTTTCAGCTATCGCCAATAATGGGATTTTGATGAAACCGTACCTGGTTAAGGAAATAATCAAGCCGGATGGCGCTAAAATAGAAACTAGCCCTAAAGTGATTAGAAGAGTTATTTCAGAAAAAGCCGCTACTATATTAGGCGGCATGATGGTCAATGTTGTTGAGAACGGCCATGGTAAAAAAGCCGCGGTCAAGGGCTATTATGTGGGCGGCAAAACCGGGACGGCGCAGGTGGCGAAAAAGGGCGGGTATGAGGACAATATCAATATTGGTTCATTCGGCGGTTTTGCTCCGATAGATGACCCAAAATTTGTTATGTTGGTTAGAATTGACCGTCCGCGCAATGTGGAGTGGGCGGAAAGCTCGGCCGCGCCGCTGTTTGGCCAATTAGCCGAATATATGCTAAATTATTGGCAGATACCTAAGGAGAGATAGACGGAGAAAATTGTTTAAAAATTGAAAATTATGAGATCACTATTACAAACAATTCTAAAAATCCTTGCTAAACTTATTTTGGCAAAATATAAACCAGAGATTATCGGCATTACCGGCAGTGTTGGCAAAACCGGCGCTAAAGAAGCCATCTACTCGGTTCTAACCGCTAAATTTAAAGTGCGGCAGAGTCTTAAGAATTATAATAATGAAATTGGCCTGCCTTTGACTGTGATTGGCGTGGAATCATCTTCAAGATCGCTCCTGGGTTGGTTAAAAATATTTTTTGTAACGATCAAATTATTATTAAAGCACGACCAAGATTATCCTAAGATCTTAATTTTGGAAATGGCGGTTGATCGGCCGGGAGATTTAGATTATTTAACTGATATCGCCGGCTGTAATATCGGCGTGATAACCTCAATCGGCGAGTCTCATCTTGAATATTTTGAAACTCTAGAAAATATTAAAATAGAGAAAGTAACTTTGATTAGAAAATTAGCTAGAGACGGTTGGGCGGTATTGAATGTTGACGATAATAGAGTTAGGTCGGTAGTTAAAGAAACTAAAGCCAAGGTCTTTACTTACGCCATCGACGGGGAAGCTGATGTTTCCGGCAAGGAAATAAGGATAAGATTTCCTTCAACCGGCGCGGACGGAGAGGAATTTGGTTTAAGTTTTAAATTAACTAACCACGGATCATTCGCCCCGGTTTTTTTACCGAACATAATAAGTAAGGCCGGCGTTTACGCCGCTTTAGCCGGTGCCGCCATCGGCGTTATTAAGGGCTTAAATTTAGTTGAAATCAGCCAGAGCTTGCGGAAATATGATTCGCCCAAGGGCCGGATGAAATTTTTATCTGGCATCAAAAATACATTTATTATTGATGATACTTATAACGCTTCGCCGACATCATCGGTTTTAGCCCTGGAAACTTTAGGTAATATCGCCGCGCGTCCCGGAGCTTATAAATACGCGGTTTTAGGCGATATGTTAGAGCTAGGCGTTTTGAGCGAGCCCGGTCATGCGGCAGTCGGTCGAGCGGCGGTGAAAAATAAAATTGATAAATTAATCGTGGTTGGCGAGAGAAGCCGCGATATCGCTCGCGGCGCCAGAAACGCCGGCATGAAAGATGATAATATTTTTCATTTTGCCACTACGGCCGAAGCGGGCAAATTTATTCAGGCAAGAATTAAAATTGGGGATATAATTTTAGTTAAGGGTTCGCAGGGCGCGCGTCTGGAAAAAATCGTTCAAGCGATTATGGCCGAACCGCTGCGCGCCGGAGAATTGCTGGTTAGGCAGGGCAGAGAGTGGAAAAAATGAATATTTTGATAATAATTGGATAAAGCGTCGGACAAAAATATTGGTTTTGAGCGCATACGAAATTGTAGTAATTTTAAGAGAAAATATCCAAATTTCGTCTTAAGCGAAAAAACAATATTTTTGTCCGACGCTGCCCGTGATTATTTAAAATTAAATATAATAAACTAATAAATTTATTAACAAATCTATGAGATTAAAAAACCAAGTAGCAATTATCACCGGCGCCGGGTCCGGCATCGGTCGGGTCACGGCCTTAGCTTTCGCTCGCGAAGGCGCTAAGGTCGTGGTGGCCGACTGGAGCGAGGCCGGCGGCGCGGAAACAATTAAGCTAGTTAAGAAGCCCTCCTCCGCTAAAGCTACGGAGGACAAGCCAAAAGGCCAGGCGATTTTTGTTAAAGTAGATGTTAGCAAATCTAGCGAAGTGGAACAAATGGTCAAGCAATGTCTGGCTGAATATGGGCAAGTGGATATTTTATTTAACAATGCCGGTATTGTTAAAATGGGAGCTTTGCATGAAACCACCGAAGCGGACTGGGACCAGGTGATAAATGTAAATTTGAAAGGAGTATTTTTATGTTCTAAGGCCGTGATCCCGCAAATGCTAAAGCAGGGAAGAGGTAAAATTGTTAATACCGCGTCAATCGCCGGGCTGGTGGGTTTTGACAAAATCGGCCCATATTGCGCTTCCAAAGGCGGCATTATCGCTTTAACCAGGGAAATGGCCGTGGAATATGGACCGAAAAAGATTAATGTTAATTGTATTGCGCCCGGAGTAATAAAAACTGCCATGACTAAAGACATGCTTAATGATCCGGCCACGGCGCAAGGTTTTGCCGCCAGCACGCCTTATCCGCGATTGGGCGAGGGCGAAGATATCGCCATGGCCGCGGTCTATTTGGCCTCGGTTGAAGCGGATTTTGTTACCGGCGAAGTTTTAGTGGTGGACGGCGGCTGGACGGCCAGATAATTTTGGATTTTTGATTTACGATTTACGATTTAAATTTAGCTAACAATATATTTATTATTGCGGGCGACCGCCAGAAAAAGTATTGTCATTGCGGGTAATTAGTACCCTAATGGTTGATAAAATTGTATTTTTTTGGTTCTTGGCTTTTAAGGTTTAAGTTAATTTTTGGGTGCTTAAAAGATTGATATTTTGCCATAACTTAGATAAAATACGGGTATAATTTACAATTAAACATAAATCTATGGTTAT
>Ga0075931_101_pt2 | contig 79973 bp, 90 predicted proteins | sample RifGroA2_FD_67911 | JGI IMG/M metagenome (GOLD analysis project Ga0075931, IMG submission 67911) | Parcubacteria (Falkowbacteria) bacterium GW2011_GWA2_41_14
CCAAAATACAATCAAAGCGGTTATCTCTTAGACGGCTGCCATTGGTTTAATTGCGATGTTGGCGTCTACGGGACTAAACACGGCCGGCCGATTATAGAATTTTATCTAAAAATCTTTAATGAACTGAAAAATAGCAATCTTTTAATAGAAAAATTTCACTTATCAGACATAGTCTATAACCGCCTGCACCGCCAGCAAGAAATAGATTATAAAAAAATTGAGCAACAATTAAGAAAATTGGGCTTTAAAATAATTTTAATCACTTTGCCGCCGAACGAAAAAATCATTCAAGCCAGAATCGCCGACCGGCTAAAACTTTATCCTAATTATAAAAAAATTATGCATCAACCATCCTGGTATATTAAACAGCAAGAGGAATATCTAAAAGAAATTAAAAAAACAACTTTACCTTATCTAATAATTAAAACCAAAAAACTACCGGATGATAATTTAACTAAAGAAATACTTATATGGCTAAACGAAATAAAATAGACAACAAGATAATAGAAGAGTGCTATAAAAAATCCATTATTTTACTTTTAAATAACTCTAATGACTATGGCCTTTTAGCTAGCGCGCCGTCAGACAGAGCTAAACAAAGAAATTATCTAAGCATTTTCGCGCGAGATGCTTCTATTTGCGCCATGGGTATGGTCGCCAGTAAAAATTTAAAATTAATTGCTATCGCGGAAAAAAGCTTAAAAAATTTAGCCGCTTATCAGGCTAATAACGGACAAATTCCTAATTATATCAAGCCGGAAACTAAAACTACTGATTTTTGGTATTTGGGCTGTATTGACGCAACTTTATGGTGGTTAATAGCCATTAAATTTTTTGATAGATATTCTACAAAAAAATCATTATTAAAAAATCGGCTTAAGCAAAATATTGCCAAAGCAATCTCTTGGCTGGAAGCGCAAGAACACCAAAAATTTTATCTCTTAGAGCAAAATGAGGCCAGCGACTGGGCGGATATTATGCCTAGGTCCGGTTATGTGCTTTACTCAAATGTCTTATGGTTCTGGGTAAAAAAATTATATAAATTAAAAACTATAAATAAAACCAAGAAAAATTTCAATTTTCTTTTTTACCCCTGGCAAAAAATACCCCTAAGCTATTTTAAAGAAACCCGCCGCGCCAAAAAATTGATTAATTATATAAAAAATGGCCATAATAAATTGCCTCATTATCTTAGTTTTGTTAATTATTCCTTTTGGGGTAAAGAGACTGATGTTTATGCTAATCTGCTGGCTTGCCTGCTTGATTTGCCGGACAAAAAATTGCAAGCTAAAATCGCAGACTGCTTGCAAAAAGAAAAAAATAATTCTCCTTTACCCATTAAAACTTGTTTTCATCCAATTAAACAAAATGATAAGTTATGGCGGCCATATATGCTGGAGCATAAGCAAAATCATCCGGAGCAGTATCATAATGGCGGAATTTGGCCGTTTATCAGCTGCCTTTGGCCCATGCTTATTCATAAAAACGGCGGTCAAAATAAGGCCTGGCAAGAATTAAAAAAGGTCGCTCTGGCCAATAAATTAAATAACTGGGAATTTAACGAATGGCTGCATGGGCAAACTGGCAAACCGCTAGGCATGGCTGGCCAATCCTGGAATGCCGGCATGTTTCTCTTAGCTTACCATTATCTAAATAACCAAATAAAAATATAATGCCCGTTAAATCTAAGATTAAAATTTTATTTCTCTCCGCCGAAGTCGCGCCGCTGGCCAAAGTCGGTGGCTTGGGCGATGTGGCCGGCGCTTTGCCAAAGGCCCTGGCTAAGCTTGGCGCGGACATTAGAATCTGCCTACCCTTTTATAGCTTGATCGATCGACGTAAATATCCGGTTAAAAAAATTATCGGCGGGTTAATCGTACTCATGGGCGATGGAGAAAAAAATATTGACGTTTGGAAAACCTGGCTGCCCGGGACAAAAATTCCCGTTTATCTGATAAAGCACGATTTCTTCAACTCTAAAAAAATCTACCTGGGCAAACGATTAATCTTAAACAGCAGATATGCCAGACAAACCAACGATTTAAAAAGATTCGCTTTTTTTACCCGCGCCGCTCTGACCACGGCCAAAAAATTAAACTTCCAAGCCGATATCGTTCAAGCCAATGATTGGCATACGGCTCTAACCGCTGACTTTATTAAAACACTAAATCAGCAAGATAGCTTCTTCTCCAAAACTAAAGTTCTTTATACTATTCATAACCTGGCCAATCAGGGTATAACCAAACCGAATATAATCGGCTATACAAAAATTGATCCCAATTTAGAGATTATCAAAGTTGACGCGCGAGACGGCGATGTAAATTTTATGGTTCAGGGCATCTTAGGATCTGATTTAATTAATACGGTTAGTCCAACTTATGCCAAAGAAATACTTAAACATTATCAAGGAGCCGGCCTGGACAACATCCTACAAAAAAGAAAAAACGAACTTTACGGCATATTAAACGGCATTGATACTGACTTTTTTAATCCAAAAACTGATAAACTAATAAGTCAAAACTATTCAAAAGAAACTCTAGAAAAAAAATTGGCTAATAAGCTATTCTTACAAAGAAAACTGGGCTTACAACAAGACAAAGACACCGCCTTAGTCGGCCTAATTACCCGCTTTGTCTGGCAAAAAGGCATTGAATTAATTACGGAACAATTCTCCAAATTAAATTGCCAATTTGTTTTTTTAGGCGCCGGCGAAAAACGCTACGAAGACGGTTTGTTGAATTTAGCTAAAAAATATCCGGACAAATTTAAAGTTCTGATTAAATTTGATGAAAAACTGGCGCACGAAATTTACGCCGGCTCGGATATTTTCCTGGTGCCGTCCCGTTTTGAACCCTGCGGCCTGACGCAGATGATCGCCATGCGCTACGGTAGCGTGCCGCTCGTCCGCGCCACTGGCGGGCTTAAAGATACGGTTAATAAGAAAACTGGCTTCACTTTTAAAAAATTTAATTCAGCTGAATTTTACAAAACTTTACAAAAAGCTTTGGCTATTTATTACCGCCAGCCAAAAATTTGGCGCCAACTGCAAATTAACGGCCTGAAACAAGATTTTTCCTGGGCCAAATCAGCTCAAAAATATTTAAACCTTTATAAAAAATTATTTAAAATAAACAAACTTTCTGTCATTGCGAGGAGGAGCGCTAACGACGACGAAGCAATCTCACGAATATTGAGCTGGTAAATATTAAATTTTTTAGACAAAAAAATATATAAGATTACCCGCCCGAACGACGCCTATCCTAAACAACACAGTCGAGCAGGCACGATCCTTTCAACACTCGCGAGCGACCATTGCTTCAACTCGCGAACCAGACGAAATTTTTCATTTCTTCGGCCAACCGGACAGTATTGGCGTGCAACATAACGCCGAGATAAGATTGCAACGAAGCCGCGAGTGATTCTTCGGAGATGATCCCCGCGCGGTAAGCCGCCGCTTTCGCCTTGAATCTTGCGAACATGCGCCGCCTAGTTTTTGTCCGCAAAAGCCGATGCTTTGGCAATATAACATAACCTAAAAAATCTATTCCTTGATGAAGTTTCCTGATGACAATTTTTTTCGGATGCAGAGCCAGCGCGAGACGATAGCGGAGGAAAGCCGAAATCGGCTCAATCAGATTTTCCAAATACGCCCGATCCGGCGATGCTATCGCGAAATCATCAGTATAGCGGACATAATCTTTAACCCGAAACGTATGTTTCATAAATTGATCAAACTCATTCATATAAACATTGGCAAAAAACTGGGATGTAAGGTTGCCAATGGGAATACCTTTCCCCATGCTCGCATTTACTCTCTCTCTCTCTCTCTCTCTGATTGGCGCGGCCGCGTAACTCCCAATAATGGACTCCGAGAGCCGCATCGCGTCTTCATCCTTTATCCTTTTCCCGAGAATTTCAAGGAGAATTTTGTGGTCCACGCTATCAAAAAATTTTTTGATATCGCACTTAAGAACAAAACAATTCCTCGCGCCGTTTCGCGCGACCGTCCGCGCCATGTGATGCAGAACGCGGTCGCGAACCATCGCCTTATGGATATGCCTCTGCTTTGGGTCATGAATCCAAAAACCGCGATATGGGCCGTGGCAGTAGCTTTTCGCGAGTAAATCGCGGCCCAACTCAAGAATATTTTCTTCAAGCCGCCACTCAAATTCCTGCACATCGGCCCTGTTCCGCTTACCGCTTCTGAAAACATCCCAGGCGGCAAACAAATTTTCCGCTGAAATTATCCGTTCATAAATATTTTTATAAATTTTCATAATTATGCAAAATCTTGATATACCAATCTTCAAAAAGGCCTATGGCTTATATAATGAGTTCTACGGCCTGCGTAACAGCGTTCCCAAACAGGACAGATTTACTATCTGGCAGCGCTGTGAAAATCTTATCCTTGAAATTCTGGAATATATCCTTGACGCCAGCCAACTCTCCAAAATAGAGAAACTGCCCATACTCCAAAAAACCAGTACAAAACTTAATTTACTGCGCGTCTTTCTCCGACTTTGCAAGGACACCAAAGTATTGGACATTAAAAAATACATCCGCCTGGAACAAAATGTGGATGAAATAGGCAGAATGTTGGGCGGCTGGATAAAATCTATCCAAGACCGCTAAAAGAAACACCCTCCGTAACGGGGGGGTGTTTCTAGCAGAAAAAAGGAAATTCCTGGACGCGCCAACGCCGATATTGCCGTAAGGGTTGCCGTCCCAGTCGTTGACAACGAGGCCGTTCTCGTTAAAGTAGCCGACGCACGAAATATTGCCGGCGCTGACCTTATTGGTCTTTATCGTGCGCTCGGCACACGCCGCCCACCTTTTGGGATTCGGACGCTCGCCAGTCTTCCTGAAGACAAGGATGTCTTTCATCACCTCTGCGATGGTCGTCGACGCCTCGTACTCCGGCGGGAGCATCTTCACTTGATCCCCCGGATTCTTCCGGGTTGAATCGGGGACGATGTCTTTGTGTATGAGATACCAACGCAACTGCATGGTTGCTACATCCGTATGGGGCTGGCCAGCGTGCCACGGATCGGTACTGAAGTAAAACTTCGGTTGACCCGTCGGCGGATGCAACTCGTTCCACTTGACCACCGTGAGCGGTGAGTCGTTGAGCTTTTCGATTCCCCAAAAAGCAAAGTGGCAATCCTTAACCGTCTTGCCGCAAAGCAGACAAGTCGACATGAGTACATCTTCATGCCACGGAAACTTGAGCGCTTCCCGAACTTCCTTCCTGCTGAAGCGGGCGCCGTACAAAACGACCCAGTCGGGAACATCGAAGAACGATGCGCCAAGGATGAGCCGTGCGATGCGCGTATCGGTTGAGGTTTGAAAACCGTCGCGGGTAAGAGCGCGGGCGAAACGTTTGGCATAGTCGTTGTCGCCATTGTCGGTGCGGAGCATAGCCAAATGCGCCAATGTCACACCGTGCTTTTGCAACGCTTGGAGCGTTGGACCGAGCTCTGAAACGCTCAGAGCGAAGATACCGCGATCAGAGTTTGTTGTCATAACTTTTCTCAACTTTCTTTCTGTTTGCCTTTGTCTTTAGACTTTAGGCGGTTTTTTTGGTAACACCAATTATTAGGTTGGCGATCGCTCCGTATGGTCAAGCATTGACAAATCACAAAATTTTTGCTAAAATTATCTTAGATAATACAAAATTATATTATCTAAAAACAATAAAACAAAAATAAAATGTCATTCACAAAAAATCAGGCCAATTGCTTTAATTTAGAGCAAACTGGCTGGAAATACTACAATACTATCAGAAAGAAGGCAATGGAGCAGGAGTTCAGCTGGTCTGGACTCTTAATTAGTTTATCCATTGCTTTTTTTGTTGTCATCGCCAGCGCTTCGGTTTTAAGTTTTATCAACCATTCAATCACGGCCGATAAAAACAACCAAAAATCTATTGCCACGGTCGCCTATCAATAAAATATAAATTTATATAAAGAGATGGTTGCGAAATTATTTTTAAGCGAAATTTAGGACTTTTTGTTTGAGACGAGGAGAGCCAGAAAAGGGATTTGAACCGTAGCAGCCGCTACGGTGAAAATCATTTTGCGCCAGCTTGACGAAGTATTAGACAAAAAGGACGAATTGCAGCAAAAATAATTCCGCAACCATCTCTGTCGCGGTTAAAACAAATAAAAACCGCAAAATCGCACCTTAACAATTAGCTAAGGAGGACTAAAAAAAAATAAAAAACATATGGCATAAAAACATCTGAAGAAGCTGTGCTGATCAGAAACGGAAAACAGACGAAGAAAAAAATACAATTAAAAAAATTGCCTAATTAGCACAGCTCTCCTTCCTGCTTTATCAACTAAAAGAGCCGGATGAAATTTTTAGTTTTGAGCCTGCCTGCCGGCAGGCAGGCGCATATGAAATTGTAGCGATTTTTTGAAAAAAAATCGCCTAAATTTCGCGCTTAAGAAAAACTAAAGATTTCATCCGGTGAAACTAATGGTAAGGCAAGCATGGGGATAAAAACACCGCCCGAACTCAACGACGGTGTTTTTTATTTATTTCACCGTCGCTTTTTTATTTCAACAAATTATTGTATAATAAATCTATAAATTACTCCCTGCCTACCGGCAGGCAGACCGCCCCTCTTTATTAAAGAGGGCTTTAAATATTATGTACTTAGAAAAGCTGGAAATTCAAGGGTTTAAATCCTTTGCTAATAAAAATACCCTAATCTTCCCCGGCATGCTGGGCCGCGACCAGCGCGGCATTACCTCTATCGTCGGTCCCAACGGCTCGGGAAAATCCAATATCGCTGACGCAGTGCGCTGGGCCTTGGGCGAGCAAAGCATGAAAACCTTAAGAGGCAAGAAAAGCGAAGATATCATCTTCTCCGGTTCGGATAAAAAGGGCCGGTTAAGCATGGCCGAAGTTTCACTGTTCCTAAATAATGAAGACCATCAAGCCAAAATAGATTATTCGCAAGTGATCTTAACTCGCCGGCTTTATCGCGACGGCGAAAGCGAATATCTCATCAACCAAACTCGAGTGCGTTTAAGCGATGTGCAAATTATGTTAGCCAAATCAAACTTCGGCCAAAAAACCTATAGCGTCATCGGCCAAGGCATGGTTGAAGGTTTTTTAAATACCACCTTAACCGAGAGAAAAGAATTTTTCGATGAAGCTACCGGCGTTAAACAATTTCAAATAAAACGAGACGACTCGCTTAATAAATTAATCCATAGCTATGAAAATTTAAACCAAGGTTCCCTGCTCTTGTCGGAAATAGAACCGCGCCTTAAAAGCTTAACCAGACAAGTAAAAAAACTGGAAAAACGCGATGAAATTGAAAATAAACTGAAAGAACTGCAAGTCAATTACTATAGTAAAATTTGGCATGAAATTAATGGAAAATTTAAAGAGTTTAACAACCAATTTCTGGAAATAGAAAAAATAAAGTTGGAAAAGGAAAAGAAGAGCGCTCAACTGAATAGGGAATTAAGCCAGCTGGAGAAACAAAATTTAAACAACAACGAATATGGCGCTTGGCAAAAAGAATTGAATGAACTCTCTGGCCAAAAAGAAACCCTAACTAAACAATTAGCTAAATTAGAAGCTGAGCTGGAAATAAGGTTGGAAGCCAACGGCAAATTTGATCTGTCCTGGCTAATCAATAAAAATAACGAAATTAAAATAGAGCTTAAAAACATCACCGAGGAGGCCCTGGGCTTAGAAAAAAATATTGAGCAGGAGAAGAAAGCTTTAGTTGAATTGGAAAAAGAGAAAAACGAGATCAGTCTAGAAATAAATAAAATTAATGATAAATTGCTTAAAAATAGCGCCGATTCAGAGGGCCAAGGCCTAGGTAAAATAAACCAGGAATTAAAAAATTTAAATAGTTTCTTGGCCGAATCATCAAGCACGGACAATCTGGCTAAAATTAAAATAATCATAGATAAAGTTCGCCAAAAAATTAAACTAATTCTCGAACTTTCGAATCTAGCTTTAGAGCGAGAAAATTTAGAACAAGCGCAAAAAAATTTAATCCCCTTAATGCACAAGAAAGAAATGACCATGGTAAAAATTAATGAAAGCAATTTTCGCGTTTCCGCGCGCACGGAAAGAGTAAAACTTATAAGAGAAAAGGGGGCTCAACTAAAAAAAGAATCCGAGACAATAGAAAATAAATTAAAGCTGGGCCGAGGAACGGTTAATTTAGCGGATAATGAAAAAAGTCAGGCTAACATAAAAAGTGAATTGGCCAAACTGGCTTTAAAAATAGATGATTTAAAAGAAAAATTAAATTCATTTAACGCCAAAGAGAATGAACAAAAAATTAAACTCTTTTCTCTGCAAAAAAACCTGCGAGACCTGCAAAATAAAATTAATGAATTAAATAACCAATTAAACGAACTAAAAATTAATTCCACCAGATATGAAACCCGGCTGGAAGATCTGGAGATTGAGATCAGAAATAATTACGGTAACCTAAAAGATATCATGGACAAAAAAAGCGCTGGCGAGCTTGATGCCGAGACTGCATTGGAAAAAATAAATTCACTAAAAAGGCAAATTGACCAGATCGGCGGCATCGATCCGGAAATAGCCAAAGAATACGCCTTAACCAAGGAACGTTTTGACTATTTAGACCAGCAGACTCATGATTTAAACAGCGCCATCTCAACGCTCGAAGAAATTATTAAAGAACTGGACGGCATTATAAAGATACGGTTTGATAAAGGGTTCAAAAGTATTTCCGTTAAATTTGAAGAGTATTTTAAAACACTCTTCAACGGTGGACAAGCAAAGATAGTAAAAGTAACAACCGAAGATTTGGCGGATAGTAATGATGAGGACGACCTGCCTGACAAACAGGTAGGCGATCAGCCAAAAACTATTGAACCGGCAGCCGATACCCAAACCATCGAAGATAAATGCGCCAACAACCTAAAAAGAATCAAACATTTACAGAAGTATAACGCCACCGGCCTGGCCGGCATTGAGATCTTGGCCACGCCGCCGGGCAAAAAAATTAAATCCATTGCCATGCTTTCCGGCGGCGAACGAGCTCTAACGGCTATCGGCTTAATTTGCGCTATTATTAGCTGCAATCCAGCGCCGTTCGTGGTTCTAGACGAAGTTGACGCCTCGCTTGACGAAGCCAATTCAGAACGGCTGGCAAAAATCTTAGACGACTTATCCCATAAAACTCAATTTATCATTATCACCCATAATCGCGCTTCCATGCGCCGCGCTAACATTCTCTACGGCGTTACTATGACGGAAAGCGGCGTCTCCAAACTCTTAAGCATAAAATTAGACAAAGCCAAAGCGGTGGTAATAAATTAGTATTTTTTGTCATTATAATTATGTCTTCAAAAATAATTTCCGCGGCCGTGGTCGGACTGGACGCCGAATTGGTGGAAGTTGAAGCCGATATTTCCAATAACCCCTTAGGCGCTTTTATTATTGTTGGCCTGCCGGATACGGCCGTGTCCGAGTCCCGCGAACGGGTCAGAAGCGCCATAAAAAATTCCGGTTTTAATTTCCCTAAAAGAAAAGTTACGGTAAACTTGGCGCCGGCCGATTTAAAAAAGCAAGGCCCAAGCTATGACTTGCCGATTGCCATCAGTATTTTAGCTACCACCAAAAAAATTAACCGTACCAATTTTGATAATCTATTATTTATCGGAGAATTGGCCTTAAATGGAGAGGTCAGAGCGGTTAACGGGCTCTTGCCGATTGCCATTAAGGCCAAATTGAGCGGCCTGGCCACGATGTTTGTGCCGGCCGCTAACGCGGCCGAAGCCAAGCTGGTCAAAGAAATTGAGGTTATCCCTATAAATAATCTGCAAGAATTAGTTGGCCATTTAGAGGGCGGCAAACTGATCCCGGGCGCGCCCGAGACGGATTTTAATTTCTCCAATGTTAAAATTGATTTTGACATGGCGCATATCAGGGGCCAGGAGCATGTTAAACGCGCCATGGAAATTTCCGCCGCCGGCGCGCATAATATGCTGATGAGCGGACCGCCCGGCTCGGGCAAGACCTTAATCGCGCGCACTCTGCCGTCAATTCTGCCCGATTTATCTTTAAAAGAAGCTTTAGAGATAACTAAAATCTATAGCGTGGCCGGAGAATTGCCCAATAAAACCCCCTTAATGACTTCACGCCCCTTTAGATCGCCTCACCACACGGCTTCAGGCGCGGCCTTGGTCGGCGGCGGCGCCTGGCCGCGGCCGGGAGAAATTTCTCTGGCCCACCGCGGCGTTTTATTTTTAGACGAATTCGCCGAATTCACGCGCCAGGTGCTGGAAAATTTAAGACAACCGTTAGAAGACGGCGTGATTCATGTCAGCCGCGCCGCCTCGAACTTAAGCTTTCCGGCTAAATTTGTTTTAATCGCGGCCACCAACCCCTGTCCTTGCGGTTATTTCGGCGATCGAGAAAAAAACTGTGTTTGCTCCGCTTCGCAAATAATTCATTACCAGAAGAAAATTTCCGGACCGATTTTAGATCGAATTGACCTGCATATTGAAGTGCCCAGATTAAAATTTGACAAATTGACTTCGGTAACTAGCGGTGAAAGTTCAGCCGCCATCAAAACCAGGGTAGAGAGCGCCCGTTTTAAACAAACCGAACGTTTTAAAGATACTAACTTTATCACTAACTCGGAAATGCCGCCTCAAGCGGTTAAACGTTTCTGCCAAGTTGATAACGCTTCGACCAATCTTCTCCACCGAGCAGTTGACCAAATGCATTTATCGGCCCGCGCTTATTTCCGCGTGCTTAAACTGGCCCGCACTATCGCCGATCTGGCCGACCAGGATAATATTCTTACTGCTCATATCGCCGAAGCGTTGCAATATCGGCCGAGGATAGAATAATAGCAAATATTTCTTTTATAATTCAATTTATGTTATAATATACAAAGATATTTACGATGTTTAAATTTTTAAATTTCCAATTTTTAATATAAATTAAAAATTCAAAAATTAATCATGTTATGAAAACAAAAATAATCACTCTATCTCTCCTCTTCATCTTCCTCCTAACCTCCGGCTTCGGCTGTAAATTAGTGGACCAAAAAACTCAAGAGGCCATGAAACCGATAACCTTAAATTATTGGCGGGTTTGGGACGGTCCGGACGCTTTTGAGGAAATTTTCAGCGCTTACAAAGCGCTGCATCCTTTTATTACCATTAACTACCGTAAACTCCGTTATGATGAATACGAGAATGAACTTCTTAACGCTTTAGCCGAAGACCGCGGGCCGGATATCTTCTCTATCCATAATACCTGGCTGAAGAAATATAAAAATAAAATTACCCCCCTGCCGCCAACCACCACCTTGGCTTACCCCATAACTCAAGGCACAATCAAAAAAGAAGTCATACCGCAATTAAGAACTACCAAGAGCTTAAACGCGAAAGATATAAAAAACAATTTTGTTAACATAGTTTATCGCGATGTCGCCGGCTTAATCTTTAACGAAGCAACTAAAAAATATGAAGAAAAAATTTACGGCCTGCCCTTGTTTGTTGATACTCTAGCCATGTATTATAATAAAGATTTATTTAATAACGCCGGCCTGGCCCAGTCGCCGGCCTATTGGAACAATGAATTCCAGCAAGCTGTCAAAAAAACTACCAAACAGGATACTAAGGGTGAAATTATTCAATCAGGCGCCGGCTTGGGCGGTTCAAATAACATTGAACGTTACAGCGACATTTTATCGGTCTTGATGATGCAAAACGGATCGGTCATGGCTGATGATGATAGCGGCCAGGTTCTATTTAACAAAATACCGCCGTCGTTTAAAGATCAATCCTATAATCCCGGGCTGGAAGCGCTACGCTTTTACACTGACTTCGCCAATCCGGCTAAAGAAGTTTACTCCTGGAATAAAAATCTTGACGATTCTCTTAATCTCTTCGCCCAAGGCAAACTGGCAATTATGTTCGGCTACTCTTATCATCTCGCTACCATTCGGGCGCAAGCGCCTAAATTAAACTTTGCCATTACTAAATTGCCGCAAATTAAAGGCAACACGCCGGTTAATTTTGCCAATTACTGGGTAGAAACCGTCTCCAGCAAAAGCCAACATCTAAACGAGGCCTGGGATTTTATCCAATTTGCCACCAAGGCCGAACAGGCCAAGACCTATTTGGACAAAGCCAAGAGGCCGACGGCTCTGCGCGCGCTGATTAACGAGCAAATTGACGATGATGATATGGGCGTTTTCGCTGAGCAGGTTTTGACCGCCAAAAGCTGGTATCATGGCGCGGATTCAGCGGCCGCGGAAAAAATGTTTGCCGAAATGATTGACGCCGCGGTCTTAGGCCAGGATAAAATAGAAACTCTGATTAATTTAGCGGCCAGTAAAGTCCAGCAGACGATGAACGCGGGCCAATAGAATATACCCTCCCTGACAAGGGAGGGCTAGGGTGGGTTTAGCGGTAAACACCACATAACCCCCTCTATATCCCCCTTATCAGGGGGAGGATAAAAATAGCTTATATGTTTAAACTAACAAAATTTTCAATTTTACTTTTACTGATAGTCATTTTATTTTTAGCCAATCCTTGCTTTGCCGCAGAATCAATTTTACCAAATCCAGAAAATGTAGAAAATTGCAATTGCTCGTCACTCGCCAATGCCAGTGATGCTTGCCAATTAGCTTGTAAAAAACAAACGGGAAATTATGAACTAAATGATTTTACTCGTATAGCTATCGTTATTTCAAATATCATTTTAGGCCTGGTCGGCTCACTAGCTCTACTGGCCTTTATAGTCGGCGGCTTGATGTGGCTCTTATCGGGCGGTAAAGCTGAACTCGTTGAAAGAGGCAAACAAACCATCATCGGCGCTGTCGTCGGCCTGGCTATAGTTTTTACCAGTTTTATGATTATCCAGCTGGTTTTCACGGCTTTGAACATCCCCAAGACTGACAAAGGTGAGTGGTCAACCTCTGGCTGGACTTCTGGCTGGCCTAAAAACTAAAGTAAATAATTCAACAAATTCGCCTTTTAAATATTACCTGTCATTGCGAGCCGCCCTTGTAATCAGGGCGGCGCGGCAATCTCTGGTTAGAAGCACCTATCAATTTTAAAACAAATCTCCCCAAGCAGAATTCAGCTTGTTAATCAATACTTTTTCTTTATTTTCTTGTTTCTCTTTCTCGCCAGAGATTGCTTCGCTTCTTGCAGAAGCTCGCAATGACAACCTATCATGAACTTATTCAAAGCCAATAAAATCCAGCCGGACAGCGAGCCGGTGGCCAAACAGCTTCGCCTGCGGAGGCAGGCAAAAAATCTAAAACTTAGAGAGGTCGCGGCCAAACTAAATATCAATGAAAAATATCTAATTGCCCTGGAAGAAGGTAAATACGGCCAACTGCCTAGCGGCGTCTACGAAAAAAACTTTTTGCGCGAATACGCGCTTTTTTTGGGCTTAAACTATAATCAAATAGCTAAAGACTACGCGAATGAAATAAATATTTTAGAACCAAAAAAGCCAAAAGAAATATTTTCCAAACAAGTAATTAAGGAGCGTTTATTCTGGATACTGCCTAAAATTATCAAAAATATCATCATCTTTTTAATTATTGCCGCTTGTTTTGTTTATCTGGTCTATCGCGTCAATAAAATAATCTCCCCGCCACTGTTAATTATTGATCGTCCCGGCCTGAATTTAATTACCGAAGAAACATCTCTGGTAGTTTCCGGCAAAACCGAGGCCGAGGCTAATCTGACAATCAACGGCGAAAATGTTTTAAGCGACAAAAACGGCTATTTTTCCCAGTCCATCAATTTAAAAAATGGCCTTAACAAAATTATCATAACTGCCAGTAAGAGATATGGCCGAGACAATACGATTTACCGAGAAGTTCTGGTAAAAGATTCTATCCCCCTTCAAAAGGGGGATTAAAGGGGTTAAAAAATTAACCTCCCCTACCCCTCCTTTTGAAGGAGGGCATGCTGTTGCCAACAAATAAAAAATGGTTTATCATAAATATAATAAGGGGGTTAACTATGCCTCTTTTTAATTTATTGATTTTTTACTAAAATATAATCTAAAAATATGGACAATAAGACTAAAACCGAAAAAGACAATGGCGAGCCCACTGAAAAAACTCAAGCCGTCAATTCCGCGGTTGAGCAAATTAAGAGTAAATTCGGCGACGGCGCGATTATGAAATTCGGCGACACCATAAAATCGGATGTTGATGCCGTGCCCACCGGCTGTTTATCGCTAGACATTGCTTTGGGCATTAACGGCGTGCCGCGCGGCCGGATTATTGAAATCTTCGGACCCGAGGCCTCGGGCAAAACCACTCTAGCCCAGCATATTATCGCTGAAGTGCAAAAACTCGGCGGCATCGCGGCTTTTATTGACGCCGAGCACGCGCTAGATCCGGAATATGCTTCTAAAATCGGCATCAACATCAAAGAGCTCCTAATCAGCCAGCCGGACACTGGTGAGCAGGCCTTGGAAATACTTGAAACCTTAGTCCGTTCTAACGCGGTTGATGTGGTAGTAATTGACTCAGTAGCCGCCTTGGTACCGCAAAAAGAAATTGAAGGCGATATGGGCGACTCGCATATGGGACTGCAGGCCCGGCTGATGAGCCAGGCCTTGCGCAAATTGGCCGGCATCATCGCCAAAACCAAAACCGTGGTTATTTTCATCAACCAAATCCGCATGAAAATCGGCGTTTTCTTCGGCAATCCGGAAACTACTACCGGCGGCCTGGCCTTAAAATTTTATTCTTCAGTCAGAATTGAAGTCCGAAGAGCGGCGCAGATTAAGCAAGGCGATAGGATTATCGGCAATCGGGTAAAATGTAAAATTGTTAAAAATAAAGTGGCCGCGCCTTTCCGCGCTTGTGAATTTGATATTATGTATAATGAAGGTATTTCCATTTCCGGCGACCTGCTGGACACGGGCGTAATTTATAATATCATTAATAAATCCGGCAATTCCTATAACTACGGCGACATAAAATTGGGCGTGGGCCGGGAAAACGCCAAGAGCTTCTTGCGCGCCGATAAAAAACTGATGAAAGAAATCAGAAAACGCGTCTTAAGCGAAGCCGGAGCTAAAGAAGTGGAAGAAAAATAAAGGTCAGAAATCGTTGATTTTACATCAAAAGCCCCGCCACATTATGGCGGGGCTTTTATCATTTCAAATTCACTATTTATTATAATATTAGTAATTTATTATAACTTTAATTGATTCTTTATAAAACTTATGCTATTATGCTACCAATGATATTTGTGAGGGCTTCGGCTCTCCCGCGGTTAAATACATAAAACCGCAGACAAATATCAGGCTAAAAAAAGTTTTCACTGCGTTTCAGGGTCTCCCTCATGGAAGACTTTTTTTATTTTTTCAGGCTATTCTATTTTATCCATGATCCTATATTCCAAAATGCTTCTTTAAATAATATTTTATTGCGGAAACAGATTTAACATTTATTTTCCCGATAATCTTTGAAAAACTGCGGTAATCAAACGAGGTTATGCAATATACTTTTGCCACCGAGTCAATTCTTAATTTATTTTCTTGATTCGCCGGAATTAAAATATCATCTCCGGCAAGATTGCCGGATTGAGAGGTAAGAGGAATAACCGTGACTAAATTTGATTTGTTTAGCTGCTCGTTTAATTGTATAACTATCGCCGGCCTTTTATCCTGATATTCGTGACCGACGCTCGGGTCAAACTTAGTCCAAACGATATCGCCAAACCGCAAATCTCCTTTTTGAATCATAATTTTTCATAATAATCATAATCCACTTTAGAAATAGGACCAATTTCTTTTAAAATATCTTTGCCTGATTCATTTCTCATAAATGGAACCTCGTCAGGTTTTTTCATAACATCAACTACTTTGCCGCAGACCAGATAATTGGAATAGTCATCAGCATGAATATAGATCGGCGGCAGATCAAGCATAGATTCGGACATTAAAATTATTTGCTGGCTTTTTTTGTCAATCATTATTTTTTTTATATTTGCCAAACCGTCAATTATCGAAACCACATATTCTCCGTTTGAAGGGATACCTTCTTCCTTCTCCGCTATCACATAATCTCCTTCCTCAATGGTTTTGCCATTAACATTCGCCCGATTCATTGAATCGCCTACGGCCCTTAAAACAAATAAATTATCTAATCTGTTTTTAAATTTATCACCCAAAATTTTTAAAGACACTTTTAAATAGCCTTCAATTTTCTGATCAGCAAAAGTCAAAGCCTCCCCGCAATTGGCCGAACCGACAATCGGTAGGGAAACAATCTTTGACTTTTTATCAATGCCACCGACAGCGGGCCTCAATATCTTGCCGTCACCGCTTACGAGCAAAAGCCCTTTTTCCATAAGTTTATCAAGGTGGTGTTTTGTTTTTTGAGGACTGCCCGGCTCATTTATCAACTCCCCGATTTTCCTTAAAGTAAAATCGGCCAAGTTATGTTCTTTGGCTAAATTTAGCAGTTTTTGTTGGATTATGTGCATAGCATAGTTTGATAAAGATAGGTTATATAGGAATTATATATCTTTTTACACTTCTTGTCAACAGTTTTGACACAGCGTAATAGTTGACAAGATTTTTACTTTTGTTATATTGATAACAGGGTACTTTTCTCGCTCCTCGGAAGCGAGCTAATTAACTAAATCCGAATCCGGGGCGTGGATCATTTAATCTTTGATTTTATGGCAAAATCAAAAACTTTTCTTGTTGGCCGTAAAGCTAATAAAGGAACTTTGGTCAGCGTTGAATACGCACGAGCTCATAAAAAAAGTTGTATTGTAGAAAGAATGCCGAAAAAGGGATTTGGCGATACAAATTAGTAATTAAAAGCCAAATAATGGTTAAATAAAGTTTGGTACAAATTGTACAACTCACCTAAGTAGGTTTTAAAGATTGTACATGGTATATCTCCTTATTAAACCATAAAGCCCGTCAATAAAAGACGGGCTTTAAAATTATCGCTAATTACTAGTCTCTTGCTCTGGGACACAGAATGGTTTAAATAATGGCAATTTTGAACTAATGTATTGATTACTACATCTCATAAAAATATTTAAATTTAACAAATTTTTCTTTTCTCCTTCTAGATAAAATTCTATTTGTGGCTTAAAAATAAAATAGAATTTATTATCCTTCTTGAGCCATTTTAATAAATCTGAAATAACCGGTCCGCCCAATGGGATGTTCACTTTTTCTCCCACAGATAAAGGAAAATTATCGCTCGGTATATCAGGTGTAACATTTAATATAATATGCCCATAAGAAGAATAAACTAATAACCTTTTTAATGAAATTAACAATTTAAAATTACCACAATTTTCAATTTCAGCGATAGCTCTCATTTTGTCAATCTCTTCTAAATTAACATCGCCGTTATTTTCTAAAGGTTCTATCGCTTTATCCTGAGAATCATAGTATAAAAAACGAACATCATTAAAACACAATTTGGGTTCAGTTTTATCAGGAACTAAAATGGAATGATTTTTATTCGACGGCTCAAGTTTAAAATTCATAAAATTAAACTCTGTAAAGCGCCACCCGAGAAAATACAAATATATTACGATAAACCCTCCAATTAACAATAAACAAAATATAACGATGTGTTTACTGCGAATTTTATTAATAATATTTTTTATTTTAATCATACTTTTTCAATAATTGCTATTTCCTCCTCCGTCAATCCATACAGCTCATAAACTTTTTGATCTATTTCTTTATCGGTTTTTTCTATTTCTTCTTTAACTTCATTATATTCTTTATCGTCCATAATCGGATCTAATTTTTGCAGTTTTTGATTCAAATCTATTACTTCATTAACTTTTTTAACTACCTTCGCAATTTCATTCTTAGAAGGTACTATTATCGGCAGTTGCTTTAACTGCGGTGATCCGATACGAAGATAACCTCCTGCAAGAGATAACGATTTAAAAATATTTTTATAAATAAAAGTTATTAATTTACTATTTAATATCCCTAAAATAAATTTTATATCAACTCTTTCACTCTCAACTATAGTAGTAGATTTCCCGGCCAAATAAACTCCTTTTTCGTCTAAATAGCACTCAAATTTTTTAACCATCCCTGCTATTACAATTTTCTGTTTATATGATTCCTTATATCTCCTCGGGAATGTTTTTTCCAAATCTTTTTTTAGGACGATTGGCTTTAAATAACTTTGTTTTATATATTGAGTTTTTCCTTTATCCCACAAAGAAACATATCTATCAATGGTTCCTGTATTAATAAATTTAAAATAGTCATCTATTTTATTATCTTTTAAATCAAAGATAATATTTTTTATCTCGTAGGCCTCGCTGACAGTAGCGGCACCATGGATATTACATAGTTCCTCCAATTTCTTTGAGCTGCTCATTATTCGCTCTATAAAATTAACATTTTCATTATAATTAAATATAGTAGACCAGCTATTTTTAAAATTATTTAAAAACTCTTGTTTTACAGAACTTTTATTTTCTAAAACTACTTGTCCGTCAACTTCCTTATAAATATTTACACTAAATTGATGTTGATTGTTCGGTTTGTCTTTTTTTATAATAATTACGATTGGATAAACGCTGGCCCCAAAAACCTTAATATTGGAATAATCGTTAATTGATATTATCGAATATCTTTTAATAATTTCCCTAATTGATGCTGCATAGTCAGCTGATAAAAGTTTATTTGGCATAATCATGCCAAAATATCCTCCTGATTTAAGTAGGTCCAACCCTCGTTGAATAAAAACACAAAATATATCCCAATTTCCTTTCGCACTTTCATATTCGTCTGAACAATAAATTCTAAAATTTTTATCAATTTTTACAATTTCCTCTGAATCAATATATGGCGGATTGCCGATTATTACATCAAACCCGCCCTGCTTAAAAACCGAAGCAAATTTTTCCTGCCAATTAAACGGCTTTTTATCTTTCCATTTTTCACCGAAATATTTCTTTAATTCCTCCTCGCTTCCTGAAATTAAGGAATTGCCGCATTCTATATTGTGGCCTAAGTTAGGCAGAAGTTCGCGTTTAACCAAAACTTTTAATAATAAATTCAATTGCGCGATTTCCACGGCTTCTTGATCTAAATCCGCGCCGTAAATATTTGAAGTTAAAATGCTTACTTTTCTGGCATAATTTTTCATATCATCCGCGTCCAACTCATTATTTTCCCGTTTAATATGGTTATCCAAAACTTCAAAGGCCTTGATTAAAAACGAACCTGAACCGCAAGCCGGATCTAAAATTTTAATTTTTGAGGCTTCAAAACCAGATTTTCCTTTTAATAATTCGCCTAAAGTATTTTTTACGATATAATCCACAATATATCTCGGAGTATAATAAATGCCTTGCGATTTTCTCTTGCCAGATTTTTTATCTTTTTCTTCCTGCTGAATCTGCCCTAAATATTGCTCATAAATACTGCCTAAAATATCTGCGTTGATGGAAGAAAAATCATAGCGAACGCCTTTAGCGTTTTTATATAATTCCTTAATAATTCTGGCCAGCAGTTCATCTTAATATACCAGCGCGTCGCAAATGGCCGGCTCAAATAATTTGCTATTATAGCCAGCGTCATAATCCTTAAACAATTTTTTCATTTCTTCGGCCAAATTTATTTTGCCCTTGCCGTCTTCCCAATTTCTAACTATTTCTCTTAATTTTTCTCCTTCTATATTTCGGTCTTCGGTCGTCCTAATAAATATCAACCTGTCTAAAAGCCGTTGCACGCTCTCGGCAGTTTGCTTATCAGTTAAATTTTTATCGCTGTTCCAACCTTTTAAATCATTAAACAAAAATGTCCGCCATTTTACCAAATCATCGGCTAATAATTTATCAACCGCCTCTCTTTTTGGTTTTTTAAAATTGGCTTCCGCGTATTTATCCAACTCGCCTTTGGCCATTGATTGCTTGGACAACCACCACAATTTCTCATCTTCCAAATAATTTTTATAATTTATCTCAAAAATTAAACTCCTCTCCGCGTCCGGCTCGTCCCACTCGGCGCTATATACCTTTATGCCCTCAAAGTCGGTTAAAACCGCCCAGGGTACGCTTTTGTGCCAAGCATAAGAAATGGCTTGCTCGCCATGCTTAGCTTCTCTTAAATCCACACTTGGCTTCTTAGCCTCAACAAAAAATTTAATAACATCGTTAACATGAAAAGCATAATCAGCGCGTCCGCCGGAGACCTGCGTTTCCGAAGTAACTTCATTATTGGAATAATTATTATAAACATCCCAGCCCAAGGCCTGAAATAAAGGTAAAATAAAATCTTTGCAAGTCATTGACTCATTTTTTTGCCTAAATTCAGCTGCCGTAAGGCCGACGAATTTAACTACCAAACGCTCAATTTGTTGTTTACCTTCTTGTTTATTCATATCTCCACCTTATCATCTCTCTGCCAATATTTCAACTTTACAAAAATAAAAAAACACCCAATTTTGCGGGGGTTTTTTATTCGCTAAATTTTTTATATTCACTCAAATTCACGCCTGCTCCCGTCCGACATATTCTCCGCTATCCGTATTAACTACCACCATTTCGCCTTCGCTGATAAACATGGGCACATTTATTTGCGCGCCGCTTTCCAGTTCCACTGTTTTAGTTACGCTGCCGGCCGAGTTGCCTCTGACCCCGGGCGGAGCGCTAATAACTTTCAAACCGACTTTAATCGGCAATTTTAATGAAACCGGCTGATCCTGAAAATATAAAATATCCGCGTCCGTATTTTCTTTTAAATACCTTATTTTATCACCGATCAGTTCCAAAGATACGCTAAACTGCTCGTAGGTTTCATTATTCATAAAGCAAGCTTCACCTTCGGTTTTATATAGATAGTTGGCTTTTCTGGTTTCGGTCTCGGCCTCTTCAACCTTGTCGTTATCAACATAAGCCATTTCCAGAATACTGCCGGTAATCAAGTTCTTCAATTTGGTCTTTAAAACCGGCCGGCGCTGCGCCATCTTCAAATGGTCTGTTTTTAGGACAACATAGGGCTGGCCAGAAATTTTTATTAAAACGCCTGGTTTAATTTCATTCATGTTTAACATAAGATTCAACTTCAGCCGGGACAGCCGCGACGGCTACCCTCTTTTATATTTAATTTTACCTACTAGCTTTTAATTACTTACAGAACTTATGCGCTTAAAAAATATCTATTAAGGCAGTTGGCTTATATTAGTAATTTTTGAAGTGAGGACTGTTTGAGCGAAGCGAGTTCCGCAACGAAAAAATAACTAATATAAGCCAACTGCTAATAAACTGCGTAAGTACTGTTACTTATTAACAAAAGGTATGATGGCCATAACGCGAGCGCGCTTAATAGCGACAGCCAATTTTCGTTGGTGTTTAGAGCAAGAGCCGGTTCTTTTCTTCGGTAAAATTTTACCGTAAGAATTAATAAAACTACGCAAAAAATTCGCGTCTTTATAATCAACTTCTTTTAGATTATTAACGCAAAAATAACATTTTTTTTCTTTTTTTATTGTCTCTTCCATAAATTGCTAAGTTCACTCCGCCGGCTGGCAGATTCAGGTTATTTAGAAAGGTATATTTTCCACCTTGATTTCTTCTTCGCCCTGGTTATCTTCCGCGGTCCCGGCCGCTTCTTCAACATTAATTACCGGTTCACTGGGCATAGGCGGTTGGTCGTTTCGATCAACTTGGCTTCTGGCGCCGGCGCGATCAAGCATAATCATATTTTCGGCGACAATCTCCGTGCGGTAACGTTTAACGCTGTCTTGGCCGACCCAGTCTCTGGTCTGCAATCTGCCTTCAAGATAAACTTTCGCACCCTTTTTTAAATACTGACCACAAATTTCCGCTAATCGCGCCCAAGCGACAATATTATGAAACTCGGCTTTTTCATGCTTTTGACCGGATTGATCGGTCCAAACTAAATTAGTGGCCACGGAAAATGAAGCAACCGTCTTGCCATTAGGCGTCGTTCTAATTTCCGGGTCGCGAGTCAGAAAACCAATAATCATGGCTTTGTTTAAATTCATAAAAGTTGTCTTCGTCGCCATTCGGCTAACCGCGGAATGGCAACAAATTTATTATTAAAAGATTTAAGTAATAAAAATGATTATAACAAATTATCCGTTTCCAAAATTTTATCAAGCTTTTCGTCCAAGTCTTTCAGGTCAACTTTATCTTTATCAGTCGCTTTGACGCTGGCTGGAGCGGTCTCGGCCGGCGCGGCGCGGCGCGTCAGAACTTTTTCTCTAGCCGATTTCTCTTCTTTGATGCTTCTGGCCGCGATCTTGGCCGCGATCTTCCTGTCCTGATCAATTTGTGCCTCGGTTTTTAACTCTTTTAAAACAACTTGCTGCCTTAAAATCTCACCGGTCATGCGCAGGGCATGATCAACATTAATAAGATTCACCCCAGGCATATCAAACTCAACTAAATTATAATAGCCGAAACGAAAACCCTTGATCGGATAAGCCAATCTTTTTTTACCCAACTCAACGCTCTGGGTTATCTTGCCCTGATTGTTGGCAATCAAATTATTTACTTTTTCCATAATCGGCTTAATTTCTTCCGTACTGAATTTATTAGAAATTAAATAAAGCAGTTCATAATGGGGCATCTCCCCTGATTTTACTTTTGACATAATTTGGTGTTTTTATAATAAAATCCCGGATATTCTCTAATTCCCCGAAAAAATTCGGGGCAATACCGGGATTGAGAATACCTTTAGCCCAGTTCCAGTTTAAAAAACTGGGGCTTGGACTGCCCCTTTAAGCAGGAGCCTGGAAAAGGTTAAATATTAAATTGTGTTTTTACTTTATCATAAGCTTTTAAAAATTGCAAGAGCCAAACTCTTATGCTAAAGTTTAATTAAAATATGAAATACTTTTTTATTTTGGGCTCTAACCCTACTTTATCATCAGCCGAATTAGCGGCTATTTTTGATAACACCAGCAAACTATCTTTAATCCAGACTAACATTGTTATCTTAGAAACCGACCAGGAAATAATGGCTAACATTATTAAAAAAATTGGGGGGACAATAAAATTCGGTTTAATTCATGATGAAATTAATCCTGGTAACACTAACGAAGTATTAAATGCGATAGCCGGTTTTGCCAAGCCGGAATCAAGCGAAGCAAAATTTATGTTCGGCCTTTCCAGCTATGGAAAAAATAAAACCAACCTTAAACCCTTGGCCATGGAATTTAAAAAATTGCTTAAAGAGTCTGGTATAAATAGCCGCTGGGTTATAAGCCGGGAGCCAACCTTGTCCAGCGTAGTGGTGGAACAAAATAAATTAACTACAGACAGGGGAGTGGAAATCACAATTATCCAATTTAATAAAAAACTGCTGCTCGGTAAAACTTTGGCTGTCCAGCCATTTAAAGAATTGTCGTTTCGCGATTACGGCCGCCCGGCTCGGGATGACCATTCCGGCATGCTGCCGCCTAAACTGGCGCAAATCATGATAAATCTATCCGGCGCGACTAAAGCTAGCGTCATTCTAGACCCCTTTTGCGGCTCCGGCACGATTATAACCGAAGCTCTGCTGATGGGCTATGGCCACATCATCGGCGCTGATATTTCCACCAAAGCAATTTCAGATACAAAAACCAATATCGCCTGGATAGAACAGAATTTTAAATCCAGGCCTGTAAACTTAAAATTATTAAACTCCGACGCTACGCAAATCTCAAAACATCTGGCGCCAAATTCAGTTGACGCCATTATCACCGAACCATATCTTGGCCCGCAACGAGGTTTGTTTAATTTGGAAAAAATTATCAGAGAACTAGAGCGATTATATTCTAAGAGTTTAGTCGAATTTAAAAAAATCTTAAAACCAAACGGTAAAATCATTATGATTTGGCCGTCGTTCTATAGCAAACGGCAAAATATTTATCTTAATCCTGATTTGGCCGGCCTGAAAATTATTAATCCCATACCGAAAAATCTACAAACAAATATCTTTATCAAATTAACCAGCCGTCAAACCATTATTTATGGCCGCGAACAGCAGAAAGTTTGGCGGGAAATTATGGTATTGGAAAAATAGAATATACATATAAAGACCGGGTATGGTTTTAGTTTTGAGCTTGCCGGCAAGCGGGCGCATACGAAATTGTTCGTATTTTTCTCTCAAAGAAAAATACCCAGATTTCGTCGGCCTTTAGCACTCGCGAAGGCGGGCGGAAAAACTAAAACCAGGCCCGGTCTTGGCTAAACTACTGTATGAGATCTATCGATTAATCAAAAAATTACAAACATCCCCGTCCTGTATAACATATTCTTTGCCTTCAGTTCTGATCCAACCCAATTCACGCGCCTTTAGCTCGCCCTCGGCCTCAATAAACTTTTCGTAACCGATAACTTCAGCGCGAATAAAGCCCTTAGTAAAATCCGTGTGAATCACGCCAGCCGCCTCGGGCGCTTTAACGCCGCGCTTAACCGTCCAGGCCCGGGTTTCATCCGCTCCGGTAGTTAAAAAAGTAATTAAGCCCAAAATTTCGTAAGACGCTTTAATTAGTTTATCCAGCCCACTCTCGTTTAAACCCAGTTCCTTTATATATTCGGCCTGCTCGGCTTCGGGCAAATTAGCGATTTCCGCTTCAATCTTAGCGTCAATTCTTATAACCTTGCCGTCCCACTCTGACTTAACCGGCAGCACAGAACCCGCGGCCGTATTCAAAACATAAATTATTGGTTTAATCGTTAATAACCCTAAAACCTTTACTTCTTTCATTTCGTCTTCAGTTAAAACCAACTCGCGCGCCGCCTGGCCGGCCTCGAGTTGCGCCTTTAATTTTTCCAACAATATTTTTAAAGCCATCATTTCTTTATTGCCGCTCTTAGCTTCTCTCCCTACTTTTTCCAATCTTTTTTCCACGGTAGTCAAATCAGCCAAAATTAATTCCAAATTGATGGTCTCGCGATCGCTCTCCGGATCAATCTTGCCATTAACGTGAATAATATTATCATCTTTAAATTCGCGCGCTACTTCTAAAATAGCGTCGCACTCGCGTATATGGGACAAAAATTTATTACCTAGCCCCTCGCCTTCGGACGCGCCCTTAACCAGGCCGGCAATATCCACGAATTCAATGAAGGTCGGGATAATTTTTTTCGGCTTAGAAATCGCGGCCAGTTTCTCCAATCTTTCATCCGGAACTTTAACCACGCCCACATTCGGATCAATGGTGCAGAAAGGATAGTTAGACGCTTCGACATTCTTTTTAGTTAAGGCATTAAACAGAGTTGATTTACCCACATTGGGTAGACCAACGATGCCGATTGATAAAGACATAATAGAATATTAACTTATAGTTATATTTAGAACTTAACAGAGATTCAATAATTTTACAAATAATCAAGCTTGACTTTATGGCTAATTTTTCCTAATCTTACCGCACGGAGGGTAAAATTTGATCATTCAAAATTAAACCCTAAACTCCAATCAACCTTCAACCACAAAAGAACATCATGAAAATAGCACGAGCGCTCTTGTCAGTATCAGACAAAACCGGTCTAGTTCCCTTCGCTCAAGTTTTGGCACAAGCCGGCGTGGAGCTTCTTTCTACGGGCGGTACGGCCAAAGCTCTGCGCGATGCCGGCCTAACGGTCAAAGACATCAGTGAACACACCGGTTTTCCGGAAATACTGGACGGCCGCGTCAAAACTCTGCATCCCAAAGTGCACGGCGGTCTGCTGTACATCCGCGGTAACGCCACGCACGAAGCCACCGTGGCACAACACGGCATCGCGCCGATTGACCTGGTGGTCGTCAACCTCTACCCGTTTGGGCAAACCGTTGCCAAGCCAGGCGCCACCCTGCACGATGCCATCGAGAACATCGACATCGGCGGTCCGAGCATGCTCCGTAGCGCGGCCAAGAACCATGACAGCGTTACGGTTGTGGTGGATCCGGCCGATTACGCCAGGGTCGCCGAACAAATTCAAGCGACCGGCGAAACAACCTTGGGCCTGCGTCGCAAACTAGCGGCAAAAGTATTCGCACGCACTGCCGCCTACGACGCCAAGATCGCCAATTACTGCCGATCTGTATTCGAGTTTGTATTCGAGGCTGAAATTGAGGGGAACAACCAGTAAACAGAGCTTCGTCGAGCGCTAGAATCCGCTCGACAGCGATTCGCCGCAGCCACCCGCCCCCAAGGCCGGTGGCTCTTTTTTATGATATAATAAAAATACCGTAAATTATCCTGATGATTATAAAATCTAAAAAATAAATCTGCTAATCTAATTAATAATTATGAACAAACCGCTATTTTTATCTAAGATTAAAGAAGGCGAAGAAGTAGAAATTGTTACCATAAACGCCGGAGCGCAGACAACGAAAAGATTAGCCGATCTGGGTTTAACTTCCGGAACCAAAATTAAAGTACTGCGCAAAGCTATTTCCGGCCCCTTAGAAATTAGAATTAGGGGCTCAAGGTTGGCTCTGGGCCGCGGATTAGCTAATAAAATAACCGTAAAAAGATACTTAGTATGCGCAACACCAAATTAAATATCGTTTTAGCCGGCCAAACCGATGTCGGTAAAAGTGTTATCTTCAATTATTTAACCGGCTTACATCAGCATATCGGTAAATGGTCGGGCCAGACTTTAGAAAGAGCCGAGGGCACCTTATATTACCAGGGCTATACCATGGATGTTTTAAATTTGCCTGGGATCAGCTCACTAACTAACTATTCAGCCGAAGAAATAATCTCGCGAAAATATATCGCCGAACAAAAACCGGACTTTATTATTAATGTCGTAGACGCCACGCGCCTGGAAAAAAGTCTGCTTTTTACTTTGCAACTTCTAGAAATGGCCAGGCCGACGATTATCGGCTTAAACATGTTTGATCTGTCGGAGAAGAGGGGTCTGGAGATTAACTTATCTAAGTTGGAAAAAATTCTGGGTACGCCGGTCGTACCGACCATCGCTACCCAGGGCAAGGGCCTGACTAAAACTTTAGACCGGGGCATAGAATTATTAAAAGAGAAAAAAACTCTTAAACCGTTAAACTATGGCGCTGAAGTGGAGACCAGGCTAGAAAGATTAACCGCCGACTTAAAGAACATTAAATCGCCTTACGCGCCAAGGTGGTTAGCTATTAAACTTTTGGAAAGAGACAAAGAGGTTGAAAAGATAATCAAGCGAGGAAATCCCGTCCTATTAAAAGAAGCTGAAAATTTATGCCAAGAGCTAGAAGAAATCCATGGCCATGATTCTTCAATAATTATCGCCGGCGAGAGATGCCTCTTAGTCGCGCAAATCATCGCTAAGGTTTTAAAAACCAGCGAATCAAAAAAAATCAGTTTTAACGAAAAAATAGATAAAATCACCTGCCACAAAATTTGGGGCTACCCAACCATGGCCGCCGTTTTAGGGATAGTCTTCTTTGCAATTTTTAAATTCGGTAATTTCATATCCGCCTTCCTGGCGCGAATTTATTCCGGCTGGCCGGCGGCTTGGGAAAACTTCTTCGGTCATTCGGCCTGGAGCGCCCTAAGCTGGTCGGCGATTGAATCGGCTCTAGCACTATTAGACCTGGCTCTACCATTTATTATTCCTTTCTACATATTTTTATTTTTATTGGAAAGCTCCGGCTATCTGGCTAGGGTATCCTTCTTAATGGATAACTTAATGCATAAAATGGGCATCCACGGCAAGGCCTGCATCCCGCTAATTACCGGATTAACCTGCAATGTCCCGGCCTGCCTGTCTTGCCGCATGATGGAAACAGAAAGAGAAAAATTTATTACCGGTTTTCTTACCACCCTGATACCTTGTTCAGCTAAAACCATCGTGGTCTTCGGTTTAGTCGGCAAGTTCGTCGGTCTGGGCTGGGTTTTGGCGCTATATCTCTTTATTCTCTTCCTGGTCTTATTCTTAGGCAAACTAACCTCTAAAACCCTGCCCGGAGAGGCGGTGGAGCTGATTATGGAGATGCCGGATTATAAAATACCAAAAATTAAAACTATTCTTCTCCAAACTTGGTTTGGTCTAAAAGATTTTATTTTCATCGCCGCTCCTTTAGTAATCATTTTAGGCGTTATAATTAAAGCGGTCTCTCTGGCCGGCTGGTTGCCTCTGATTACTAGCTGGCTAAGTCCGATAGTGGTTGGCTGGCTGGGCTTGCCGGCCATTTGTGGAATCTTACTGATCTTCGGCGTCTTAAGAAAAGAATTAATTTTAGTCATGCTGGCCGGCTTATTGGGCACAACTAATTTTGCTCAAATTCTGACTCCTGTGCAAATGATCGTTTTAGCTTTAGTCAGTCTGCTTTATTTTCCTTGCGTAGCCACCTTAGCCGTTTTCTGGCGGGAATTCGGCTGGAAAAAAACCACCGCGGTTGTCGCCCTGGAACTATTTTTAGCCATCTTGCTCGGCGGCCTGGCCTATAGGATATTAGGGCTCTTCATGTAAATTTAATAAATAAAAAATCAGCTCTGTACCAGGGCTGATTTTTTATTGACGGGAGCAAGTGGACGAGATTATAACTTTCTTCAAGGAATTAAAAGAGAATTATTATATACCAAGTATCGGCTAAGTGGTTGTTCAATACAAATTTAGCTTTTGCCCAGGCTTTGCCTCCTCTATTTTCTCCCCCACCCTTTTTAACACTAACTCAACATTATCCATCATAGTTTTTATTTCTGGCGGTGAAATATAAAATATGCCTCCGTATTCCATGCCGGTTCTCTTTTTACCAATCTTTTTTAAACTAGTATAGACTTTAAACATGCTTTCATCATCTAAAGTCAACCAAATGGTGTTTATCGCAGCCTCATGATGACCTTTCGTAGTTCCGCTTGTTCTATAACCGCATAAGACTAACATCACCTCGCATAAAATTCTGAATGAGTTATACAGTTCGGCATAGGCGGATATATAAACGCTTTCATCGCCGTCATTGTTCATTAAAAATCTTTTCGCATTCTTAAAGCGGGATGAAGCTATATTGTATCTTTTGGTAATTTCTTCAAAAGTAAATTCGATCTTTTCAATTTTTCCAGTTTTTTCAAACTGGGTTAAATTTTCTAAATTCATCTAAGTTGCCTTTTAGCAATATCATTTTATTGCTAAAAATGTTATTTATAAAACTATTATTCGCAAATTTTTCAACTAATTCCTGTTTTTTATAAATATGATAATTAATATCTCGGCTGATTTTTGTCTCCAGCTTGGTTATTTCCTCAATAAAATTATCTTCGTTGACCTCCCCGATAATAAATAAATCTATGTCGCTACCGCTATTGAATTTATCCGTTGCGAAAGAGCCGAAAATGAACGCCGTTTCAATGGTATCAATTTTTTCTATTATCTCTCTTAACTGCGCTTCAATCCCGATTGTTTTCGAGATCATCGCTTTAATCTCATTATATAGCTGATAATCTTTGTTTAACCAAAAAAACCGCATATTGCCAATGCGCTCCTCGCATAAAATTCCATCACTAATCATTTTTTCAATATATCTTTGATAGTTGGCCGACTCTTTGCCTAAAATTTTTGCCGCCTCCGCCAGATAGTATCTTTTATCGGGGTTGGAAAACATTAAATTTAAAATTTCGCCTTGCCCATTTTTTAAAAAATCCAGCATAGTAAAAAAATATTAATAAACCTTGTGTTAGGAGATTATACAGGAGATATATACAATTTGTCAAGGTAATTAAACATTTTGTTAAACTACTTAAACAATTTATGTATTTTATTTAATATTAGATAAAAAATATGGAAGATTTAGCTATTCTTATTATAACATTAAATCAATTTTTTAGAAAGGGCATGTAAAAAGCTAATATTAAATAAACTATTATAATATAACTGACTTAAAAACCGTCTACGGAGCAACTTATCCCCAAAAAAACAAGATTTTCCTTGCCTGACATGAGTCGTCGAGATAATAATTAAAACCCCCGCGGGGCTATAGGCCGGAGGCAACGGAAGTTATACGAGCCAAGAAACAATAGTTAGAGGAGAGAATTTTTGCAAACACTCATATTGTCGCCTGACTTGATTCTGTTGCACGATCTATAGCCCGGCAGGGGCTTAAATATATTTATATTATCAGGTTGTAGAGATTTTGAATTATGAGCAGTTTAAACATTCTGATCGGATGAATGGCATTTTGCCCTCTAGGGGAATAACGGTCGGCGGCCTCCTCTTCCACAAACGACCAGTCAATCAGTTTATTCATTTTGACTAGCAGATGATCCTGATTGCGTTCAATAATGGGGTCGCAGGCGTATGAGCCGAACATTGAATTAGTAAACTGATCTTGCGGCTTGAACATAGATTTTTGCGCTTAAAAATTAGTTAAAAAATGTTGTTTCTAACTTAATTTTAGCACAAAAATTTCTGTTTGAGATAAGGATAACTTAACAAAATTATTTAATTTTCAAAGTAGTTTTTACCCGGCAGGCAGGGTATTCTGCTACACCCTAAATATATAAGAGAAAAGAATGACAAAAAATATCTTGCCAGAAGATGCTTTGAAGATGGTTATGATCAGAAGGTGGACGGTTATGATAAAGTATTTGAGAAAGTAGATCTAAGTAAGAATGGTCGCGACCATATTTATTTAATCGAAAAAGAAGGTGATAACAAAAAATTTTTTCGCATTGCAGATTTATACACCTTAGGACAGCTAGGATACCCAAAGCCGTCAAGGAGTGAAGAAAAATGTTTTCATATTTCCGACGGATATACGATTGGTAAAGAAATCAAAATTTACAATATAATTTCAGAAATAAATGAGATCAGGAGGCTTAAAGATTGATAGGTTACATTCAAGGTTGACTAAACATATCTAATTGGATATAATTGGATATAGTTAATATGTCCAATTAAATTATGGCTAAAAACACTAATAAAAAAACCGAAAAACACATCGCCTCGGACAATTTTTCCAAACGGATTGAAAATATTCCGGCCGGTATTGTTTCTAAAATCGCCAAAATTGATGAACTAAAAGGACGATGGATCTCGGGCGCCCGCCTTAGCCCGCAAGTCCTGGGAAGATTAAAGCGGTCGGTTTTAATTACTTCAACCGGCGCCTCTACTCGTATTGAGGGCGCGCGCATGTCTGACGCTGATATTAAAAAATTGATGCGCGGTATTAGCATCCAAAAATTCACCAACCGCGACAAGCAGGAAGTCCGGGGCTATTATGAACTATTAGAAAATGTTTTTAATTCATGGAAAAATTTAAAATTTAACGAAAGCCTGGTTAAGCATTTTCACCAACAGCTCTTGCAATACGCCGACAAGGATCAAGGTCATCGGGGTCAATACAAAAAGGGCGAAAATAAAGTTCACATGATAGACGAAGCCGGCCAGTCAATCGGCATTCTTTTTGACACCTCGCCCGCCTATCTCACCCCGGGTCAAATGTGCGATCTGACTGAATGGACGCAAAAAGCGCTAAGAGAAAACGAATATCATCCGCTATTGGTAATTGGAAATTTTTTGGTTGAGTTCCTGAAAATTCACCCCTTTACCGACGGCAACGGCAGATTGTCTCGCGTGCTGACAAATTTACTCTTACTGCAGGCCGGCTATTTATATATGCCGTATGTTTCGCATGAAAAATTAGTGGAAGATAATAAACCGGATTATTATATCGCCCTAAGAAGAAGCCAAAAAACTATCGGCTCAAAAGAAGAAAGCATCGCCGCTTGGCTGGATTTCTTTCTGGACATTTTTTTAAAGCAATCGCAAATGGCGGTAGAACTTTTGTCCAAAGAGAATATAGAAAAAATTCTGTCGGAAAAACAGCTTATCGTCTGGCAATACATTGAAAAGACAAAAGAAACCAGCACCGGCGATATTATTGATAATACCAAGATAGCCAGGCCGACCGTTAAGCAGGCGCTGGAGGTTTTGCTTAAACTCAAAAGAATTGAAAGAATCGGACTGGGCAGAAGCTCAAGGTATAGAAAAATTTAAAACATCAAACATATGAAGGAGGCAATTATTTACGTTCGCGTCTCATCCAAAGAGCAAAAACAGGAGGGATACTCTATCCCCGCTCAGAAAAAACTGCTGGCCGATTTCGCCAAGGCGAATGATTTTAAAATAGTAAAAGAATTTGAGGACGACGAAACCGCTAAAAGCGCCGGCCGGACCGGCTTCGGCCAGATGATTGAATATGTAAAAGCCAATAAAGATGTTAAAAATATCCTCGTGGAAAAAACCGATCGGCTTTACCGTAATTTCAAAGACTATGTCATTATAGACGAGCTTGATGTTACGGTTTTTTTAGTTAAAGAAAACGAGCAGATTGGCAAAGCGGCCAGCTCGCACCAAAAATTCATGCACGGCATAAAAGTTTTAATGGCCAAAAATTATGTTGACAACCTAAGCGAGGAAGTAAAAAAAGGGCAACGGCAGAAAGCGGATGATGGATTTTTTCCCGGCACGCCGCCGGTTGGCTACAAGCTGGAAAAAACCGAGGGCAAGAACGCGGCGGTCATTGATGAAATAAACAAGCAATTGCCGATCAAAATGTTTGAATATTACGCTACTGGCCTATATTCGCTTTTAGCCCTGGTCGCCAAAGTCAAAGCCGAGGGGCTAATGTCCGGCATTTATCCACACCATTCTAAGATGAAAATCTTAACCAAGGCCTCGGCCCATAGAATTCTGCGCAACCCTTTCTATTACGGCGATTTTATGTGGAACAAAAAAATCTACAAAGGCAAACATCAGCCGCTTATAGCCAAAGAGCTATGGAATAAAGTCCAAACTATGCTTAGCCGGTATGAAAACAAGAGCGGAGCCTATAAATTCCGCGATAATATCGCCTTATTTCCCTTTAAACGGCTATTAAAGTGCGGCGGAATGCGGCCGTAGTATCACGGCTGAAAAGAAAATTAAGAAAAACGGCAAAGAATATACTTGCTACCGCTGTACAAAATTTAATACTAAGTGCCAGCAGAAGCCGGTTAATGAAAAGGACTTAGTGAAGCGAGTCCAAGACGCTCTCAATGGCCTTAAAGTGCCGGGTAAAACGCAAGACTTTATCACCGAGGGTCTAAGGCTGTCTTTTAACCTTAAGCGCAACACCGAGGATGTTATCAAGCAAAATTTAGAAATCAAAAAAAACAGCTGGAAGAAAAAATGGAAATTTTATATGACGACCGGTTAAACAAAATTATCACGCCGGAATTCTACGAAAAAAAATTCGCTGAATGCGCGGCCGAGGTAAAAGACTTGGACGAAAAAATCAGCCGCTATACGCGGGCAAATATCAATTATTATATTTTAGGCACGCAAATTTTAGAACTCGTGAATAAAGTAGGCCGGCTATACAAAAATTCCAATCCGGGCGAAAAGCAAAGATTGATGAATTTTTTACTTTCGAACTCCACTTTGAAGGACGGAAAAATGCTAATCTCATACAAAAAACCCTTCGATTTAATCTATCAAAGGGTCTCTCGTTTTGATTGGCGGGATGGACGGGACTCGAACCCGCGACCTCTGCCGTGACAGGGCAGCGCTCTAACCAATTGAGCTACCACCCCAACTTTTATATCGTTGGGATAAACTTTATAACAAAAAATCTCTTTGACGAGACTAAAAACATACTAACAAAATAACCTTTAACCGTCAACTTGTTTATTTTTTTGCTTCTCGCTGCCTAACCGCTTCAAACAGTACCACGGCCGCGCTAACCGAAACATTCAAAGAATCAATCTGGCCGCGCATACTTATTTTAATCTCCTCGTCGGCCGCCTTAAGCCACTTGGCGCTTAAGCCCTTATCTTCGGCGCCCATAACAATAGCGCAACCTGATTTATAATTGATTTCTGTATATTCTTTAGTCGCTTCGGGCGTTGCAGCCAATATCTTTATACCATTCTCTTCACAGAATTTAGCCGTCTCCTCAATTGAACTTAAAACCACCTTAACCGTAAAAACCGCGCCTTGGCTGGCGCGAATAACATTCGGATTATAAAGATCAGTTTTAAGATCATTAATTATCACCGCGTCCAGACCGATCGCGTCGGCCGTCCTTAAAATCGCGCCTAAATTGCCCGGCTTTTCCACGGCTTCTAAAACTACCAGAAGAGGATTGGCGCTTAAATTCAAATCCGCCAATTTATGCTCCCGGCTCTTAGCCACGGCCAGAAAACCATCAGGATTTTCCCGATAGGAAACTTTATCAAAAACTTTCTTAGCCACTTCAATAATTTTTTCTTCGTCAATCGCCAACTCTTGCTTAATATATTCCGGAGAATAAATTAAATTCTCAATTTCCACGCCTGCTTTTAATGCTAGGCTGATTTCCCGATGGCCTTCAATTAAAAACAACCCTTGTTCTTTCCGCCCACGGCTAGAGTCGCGCAACTTAACGATATTTTTAATTTTTGGATTGACTAAACTATCAATTTTTAAAATCATATAATTAATTTAGGACCTACGCGTTTAAAAAATAATTTTTTATTCGGGTTAGGCGGTTGGCTGGAATTAGCAATTTTTGAAACGAGGACTGACCGTTGGGCCGACCTTTTCTCCGTTTACATCCGTAGCGAAAAAATTGCTAATTCCAGCCAACCGCCATTTAATCGCGTAAGTCCTGAATTAACTAATTTTTTATATATTCTTACGCAAATGCGTAAATCCTATAATTTATATTTTAAATGTTTAAACAACTGTTTGAATTATATCATAATTGTTGTTTTTTCCCCCACCCGCCCCCAAAAAAAGGCAACGCCCAGCCCCAGTTTAAGAAACTGGGGCTGGGCGAAAAAAGGGGCCCGTTCCGGATACAAATTCATCTAGATAAATACTTTAAAACAATTTATTATCTCTGCCCCGACCGGGTTGATAATCCTTATCATCGGTTAATTTATCTTCAGCTTCAGTTTGCGCCCGCCGTTCTTTAACCAACTCGCGATTTACCCATAACAACCAGGCGACTACGCCAAGGAGAAATAAAATAAATAAAATCAAATCTAATTTTAATCTGCCCTGGTTCTCTTTGCCTTCATTAATCATGCCCCGATCGCTCTTAGTTTCCGCTGTGCCGGTGCCGATTAAATTTTTCACCTTTTCCAGGGCCGCTGTTTCTTTATCTTTTAATTCCTGCTTAATAGTTCTTTCTTTTTCCGTGAGATTGGAATTTATCGATTCTAATGTCTCTGGCGCCATAACCGGTTCTGGAGTTGGCTTGACTGGCCGAGCGACGGCCTTCTCTATAACCGCGCCTGAACTTTCGGAAATAACTACCGGTTCGGATTTAATTTCAGACGCCCTTGGCGGTTCTTTAATCTTGGCTATTGCCTCTTTCTTCTCTTCCTCGGCTGATTGGGCGATGGCGGAATTCTTGGTGGAAAAATCTACTATATTTGACCGGCTGCTGGCTTTACCGCGCTTATCTACGGCCACGGTATAAACCGAATGCGCGCCCCTAGTTAAAGCCACGGCTGGCTTGTAAGCAAAATTGGCTGTGCCGCTTAAATGATTTTTCGCTAACAATTCACCGGCGTACTTTTTGTCTATATAAATCTTTATTCTAGAATCATTCTTGGCTAGACCGACTATGAAAGGGCGGTTAACAGAGGTTTCTCGGTTGGCTACCGGTTTAAAAATCGTCGGCGCCGGCATGGGCAATTCAATGTTAAAATTTAAAGTATTGGATTCTAAACTAGATTGCTCGCCGCTTAAGGCCTGGGCCTGGATTTTATGCCAGCCGCGGTTTAAATTTAGGGTCGGCCGATAGGCGAAATTCGCCGTGCCGCTATCATCTCTTAAAACACCGGTTGCACCGTTATAGACGCCGTCAATAAAAATTTTAACTAAAGAATTATCTCTGGTTAAGCCGGTGATCAGCGGTTTTAAATTGGCCGTAGCGGTTTTTTCGTTAGGCGCGATTAAAATCGGCGCTGGCACGATATTAACTGTAAATTTTATTTCGCTGGTTGGCGCGGATAAGACTAAAGAAGTTCTATCTTGAGCCACGGCCATCACTACATGGCTGCCCTCGGCTAATGTCTGAATTAAATCAGACTGAAAACGCCAATTTAGCTGAGCCGCCGACTCGGCTCTGGCAGAACCTAAGCGACTAAAGGTTGTCTCCGCTCGACCGACAAAATTTCCATCCAAATAAATCAAAATTTCGCTATTGGCCGGCGCCGTCCCGGTTAGAGACAAAGATTCTTGCGCCAGCAATTTAATAATTTTTGGCGCAATTACCTCGGCTTGCGCTTCGGCTGAAAAAATTACGATAAAAAACAAAACCAGACCGATATTTAATAAGCTCTTTAACGCTTTAGCCATGTTATAAATTTACCAGCCTCCTCTAAATTAATTTTTCTTTAGTAGGGCTTGGGGGGAAGGAGGTATCGCTGAATGCTCTTTCGGATATAAATTTTCACAATTTCGAGGAAATTTTTTATAAAATTTTTGGGGCAATATACTATTGACGAAAAAATTCTAGATAAAAATTTACCGAAATTTGGAAATTTAGACCGAATACGGCATTCAGCGATACCTCCAAAAATTAGCTAGGCCGATTTTTCCCCCAAGCCCTATAAGAAAATTTTAAAAAATCACTGCAATCTAAAGCAGTGATTCCAGTTTAGCGGTTGAATTTCAATCTCGTCAAGTGGGTAGTTGGTTAATAAAATGTGGCTAAAGACCAACAATTTGTGAATAAAGCTGTGTAAAAATAGTGATAAAACTTATATTATGTCTTGGAAATGCTTTATTCTGGCGGTTTTTTTCAGACGATCAATGTCCACGGTAATTAAATCGGCCCTAATATTATCCGCAGATATTTTATAATTTTTAATAAACATCTCAATCCCCCGCCTAAACCGCTCTGATTTGGTAAAGGCAAAAGCGTCCTCGGCCAAACCATAGATTTGGCTGATTCTGGTCTTTACTTCAACAAAAATAGTAAGATCATGCTTGCTCGCCACAATATCAATCTCCTGATAACTCAACTTAACATTCAAATCAATAATCTTATAGCCACGGCTAATTAAATAATTTTTGGCTAAAGTCTCGCCAAATTTTCCTATTCTTTGATTATGACTCATAAAAAATAATGGGCTTGATAGGCCCATCACAATGCTTGTCTGAATAAATAGTTTAGGGCGATAATATTTGTTTTTCGTTTAAGATGAAATTTGGGCGATTTTTGAAAAAATCGCTACAATTTCATATGCGCTCAAAACAAACATTATCGCCCTAAACTCTAACAATCCATTATGGTATATATTTATTAAATTCTTTCTCTTTTTCCAACCGCGCCTTCTTTTGCGGTATTCTAATGATTGTTCTATAAATAAAAAACAACCAAACTGCCAAACTAATGCCCCAGAGTAAAAACCAAAAACGAGCCGAGAGAAACGGCACCATTTCATAATTAAAAAAGGTTAAAACCAACCCAATAATAGCGTTGGTCAGAAAAAAATAGTATAAACTATTCCACAGCCCGGCATATAAGCTTTTAACCCATCTTTTTTTACCGATGCCGGCCACAACGGCTAAAATAATCAACCAGAGAATGAAACCTAAAACAATTTTCAATGAAAAACCGATAAAAACCCCTGGCCTTAAATTAAACCAAAAATTTAAGGTTAAGAAATTCCCCATAAATTAAAGTTTCACATAAATTAAGCCATAATGATACTGACCGGCCTCAAATTCTTCCTCGGGGCGCAAGCCAAATTTCTTAGCTCCGTTATCAACAAATTCTTTCTTTATCCTTTCTTCGGGTGGCGGACCGAAGGGCGCGGCGACATTCTTCCATTCCACAACTATCAACCTGCCATTTTTCTTCAACAATCTAACCGCTTCTCTTAAAATTTCCATCCGTTTATGAGATTGATGCAAAGTATTAATTAACAGGCCAACATCCAAACTGCCGGCTTCTATTCTGGTTGCGCCAAAGATTTCTAAATTACTCCAAACTGTTTTAATATTAACTAAATTTTCTGAACGCGCCCGCTTATTAATTGTTTCTAGAGCGGTTCTTAAAATATCAACCGCGTAGACCACGCCTTTCTTGCCCACCCGGCCGGCCGACGGAAAAACAAAATGGCCTGACGAGCCGCAGCCCAAATCAGCCACTCTGATTTTTTCTTCAACCCGCGCCTTATCCAAAATCAAATTAGCGTCAATCAAGCTGCTGCCGCCTATTGGTCCTAACATATAAAAGCATTATTATTTTATGACTTCATTATAAAATATTTTCTACTTTAAAACAAGCTCGCCCCCTTTAACAAAGGGGGCAGGGGGATTTATAATTTTATATCCGCGGTATAAATCCCCGCTCCTCCCTTCGGTCGGAGCCGCCCCTTTGTTAAAGGGGCTTATCAATTTATTTAACCCGATTAAAACTTAACCGATGAATCGGGCAAGGACCACATTGCTTTAATCTTGCCAAATGATATTTTGTGCCATAGCCCTTGTGTTGGCTAAAACCGTAATTCGGATATAGTTTATCAAAATCCAACATCAGCCGATCTCTGGTTACTTTAGCGATAATGGAAGCCGCCGCAATCGTAAAAATTCTCTGATCGCCCTTAACAAAAGGTTGCTGGGGCGTTGAACAATTGGGCATTTTAATTGATCCGTCTACTATTAAAAAATCCGGTTTATTTTTCAGAGAGCTAATCGCCTTCTTCATGGCTAAAAATGCAGCTTGCAAAATATTTATCCGATCAATGGTTTTATGATCACAAACGCCCACGCCCACCTCAATAAAATGTTTTTTAATCAACTCAAATAACAATTCGCGTTTCTTGGCTGTTAATTTTTTTGAATCATTAACTTCTTTCAACTCATCATTCAGGCAAAAATTAGCCCTAATAATCACGCAAGCGGCTACCACCGGCCCGGCTAAAGGCCCGCGTCCGGCCTCGTCCAAAGCGCCGATTATTTTATAGCCCTGTTCAAATATTTTTTTCTCTTCGGTTAAATCAAAATCCAACATAATCAATGACCATTTGATAAATAAAAAATCGTAAAAGCAGGGGTGTTTTATCTTTATTTTAATCCTTGTAAAAATTCATAGCTTGCTTGTATTTCTACTTTAAAGTCTTCATCTTTAGACTCTTTATAATATTCGATAAGTTTAGCAAAAAAATTCCTCCTATATTCTAAATATTCTTGTCTGATTTCTTCAGACATTACTGCCAATTCCCGTTTTAATGCTTCTACGCATCTCCCTTTTACGCCTTTTAATTCTGTAAATTCAACAATTTCATGAATCAATTGTGGGGCTCTAAACTTTTCAGGAACATCTTCTGAAATAAAAAGATGTTCTCCGTTTGGGTAACCCAAAAACCCAGGCAGCGTTGGCGCCAATTCCCTTTTTAAAACTGTATAGGGGAATTTTTTGCCTCCATGCTCTATTTCGTTTGTCGCAACCTCGTTAGTTCTGATCCAGTCTGGGCGCGTGTCTAGTGTTGGCTCTTTTTCCATAATTATAAAATTAAAAAATGATTTACCCCGCCGCAAGCGGACGGGGTAAATGACTAATAAAATTTTATTTCAGCTAACTGCCACTAACTGCATAAATCCTATAATTTATTATTTCCTATTCTGTAAATATTTATAAGCCGACAAGGCCGCGACCGCGCCCTGGCCGCAGCCGATGATAATTTGCTTGAATTCGCTTTGCGTGACATCGCCGGCCGCGAACATGCCAGCAAGACTGGTTTTACCGCTTAGGTCCACAATAACCTGCCCTTTACTATCCCTTTTAACCAAATCTATCACTAAATCAGTTTCCGGCTCATGACCAATTTCCACAAACAAGCCATTTACTTCTAATGCTTTAGTTTTTTGGTTAACTATATTTATTACTTTTATTTTTTCCAGCTTATTTTTGCCTAATATTTCAATAATTTCACTATCCATCATGATTTTAATATTCTTTTTGTCTTTAACTCTATCCGCTAAAATTTCAAACCCCTTGAATTTTGATTTTCTATAAATTAGATAAACCAGACTGGCGATCTTAGACATGACCCCAGCCGCGTCCAAGGCCGCATTGCCGCCGCCAACCACAGCCACGGTTTTCTCTTTAAAAAATAATCCATCACAATTAGCGCAATAACTGATGCCTTGACCAATTAATTCTTTTTCATTAGGCAAGTTCAAAGATTTTGGCGCCAACCCCATGGCTATAATCACGGTTTTAGTATCATATTTTCCCTTGTTTGTTCCAACCGCAAAATTACCATTGTCCAGTCTGGTGATTTTATTTACTCCTTCCGACCGTATTTCCACGCCAAAACTCCTGGCCTGTTCCAACATGTTATTGGCTAAATTTGGCCCTTTTATTGACTTTATACCTGGATAATTTTCTATATCAGAGGTCCAAATAACCTGGCCACCAATATTCTTAGAAATAACCAAAGTCTTCATCATGCGCCTTGAGGCATAGATAGCGGCAGTTAGACCGGTTGGCCCAGCGCCGATAATTATAGTATCAAACATACTTTTTTATTAATTTTAAATTAAAAAAATACTGTATTTATCCACAATGTTTACACTTAGAGCGTTTTGGCTAATATTAAATAACCATCATTAGTAAAGTCCACAGGAATGTGGACTTATCTACTTAACTTAAAAAAAAGTAAAGTCCACAGGAATGTAGACTTAAGTCATTCGCTTTTATCAATCAACCGTATCAACTCTTCCTTATCACAATACCCGGCCTTCTTAACAGCCACTTTACCATTCTTAAATACCAAGAAGGTTGGAATGCTCATAACATTATATTTAGAAGCAATCTCTTGATTTTCATCAATATTCAATTTACCAATCTTGACCTTCTTGTCTTTATATTCATTAATTATTTCGTCGATGATCGGTGCCATCATCTGGCAAGGACCGCACCAGGGCGCGAAAAAATCAACTAAAACTAGGCCGGCATTATCTTCGACTTCTTGCTTAAAGTTATCTTTGTTAAATATCATATCTTTTAGTTCTAAATAGAACGATTATTAGATTAACTTAAAAAATTCCTTGACAGAACGATTCGAGATACGCTTCGTGTATAACTGGATAAATTAATATAATTGACCACCTACTATTGCCTTATCAATATCAGGAACAATAAGAATACATTCTTTGTTACTGTCTGGTACGCCTAAAGTAAGAACCTCGGATAAAAATGGACCTATTTGTCGTGGAGGAAAATTTACTATTCCTAATACCAACTTACCTCGCAGTTGCTCCTTCGTGTAATGTTTTACCAGTTGCGCGCTTGAAGTCTTAACGCCAATTTCACCGCCAAAATCAATTTTAAGTTTATAGGATGGTTTCTTTGCTTCTAGAAAATTTTCCACTCCAATAATTTTACCCACTCTTATATCTAATTTTTTGAAATCGTCGTATGTTGCCATAGATATTTGGAATTTGTTATAAGTGGACCTAGGGAGAATCGGACTCCCGCCTCATCCATGCCATGGACGCGTAATGCCACTTTACTATAGGCCCATTTTATACAAAATTTATGACAAAATTATATTTAACATTAGCCAAACTACTTAAAACTTTCCTTTAATCTTAGCCAAAATTCTATTATTTAATCTAATATTAGCTAAAGTTTTAACATATTTTTAATCTACTAAATTTAAAATTATAAATCTTATGTGTCCCCACCAAGAATCGAACTTGGGTCTAGGGCTTAGGAGTCCCTTGTTCTATCCACTGAACTATGAGGACGTCAGGCGAGTCGGGCGGGTATCCACTGAACTACGAGGGCAAAAAAATATTTACCGCCATTTCAGTCGCGGTTAAAGACTAAAAATTAATCGCTGTAAACTATGTTAAATTTATGATAACTTAATTATTTTGTTTTGACAAACCTCTAAGCATCGCCTAAGATTAAGGGGGTTATCACTGAATATTCTTGCGAGCATAAATTTTCATAATTTGAGGAAATTTAGACCGCAGACGACCTTCGGAGATAGCCCCGAAATAGTTAAATTCTATAATAACACTAACGATATATTCTATGTTCAACAAGCAAAGTCAAGGAGGAACATCAAACGAATTTGAAACTGTCATCGGCCTTTCAGTTAAAGTCAAAGGTGACTTTAACGCTCAGGGGAATGTCATTGTGGAAGGCATGGTTGACGGTAATCTAAAAACCGCCGGTAATTTAGAGGTGGGAGAAAAAGCTAAAGTGACAGCCAACATAGAAGCTAGAGAGGCTAAAATCGGCGGCGAGATCAGGGGCAATGTTAAAATCAAGGGCTTCTTAGAAATCACTGCCGCGGCCAAAGTCTTTGGCGATATTGAAGCCGCCGCCATTTCGATTGAACGCGGAGCGACTTTCAACGGCAAATGCGTCATGCCAACCGGAGTAGAGGACATCAAAAAAATAAACAAAGAAAAACTAAATTAATTAGCAATAAATGACTAAAGACGGCCGAACAAAGTTTTTGTTTTTTCTCTTAAAACAAAATTTGAGTATTTTTTTTCAAAATTATTTTATATTAAAGATAGGTTGAATAATTTTAAAAAAAATAATACAATTTTGTCTGCGCTCAAAAACAAAACCTTTGTCCGGCAAAACTAATCAATCAAAAACTGTCTGAAACATGAACATTTTTATCTACGATTCTTTCTTGAATCAAAAAAAATACGACCGCCTGCTGGCGAAGATAGAAACCAGAATTACTGATCTAGGATTAAATGGCAAGATTTCCCGCTTAAGCTTAATGAGAAATATCGGCGACACGGTTGAAAATGAACTTAAACGAGGCGCTAAAACCATTATTGCCGTAGGTAATAATGAAACTGTCAATCAGATAATTAACTCTTTAGCCGGTAGCGCCGTACCCCTAGGTATCATACCGATTGGAGAGGAAAATAACGATATCGCCCGCGGATTGGGCATTGAATCGGTTGATCAGGCCTGCGCTGTTTTGTCGGCTCGGCTCTTGGCTCGACTGGATTTAGGGCTGGCTAACCAAACCTATTTTCTAAGCAGCGCCGCCATAGAGAATCGAGGCACAATAGTTGATATGAGCGACGATTACACGGTTGAAACCACTAAAACCGGACTAATTCATGTCCTTAATTTGGCTAACCCGAAAATCAAGCTGCCGCCAAAAGTTAAAATTGCGCCTGACGACGGAATTTTAGAATTAGTTATTAGCACCCAGAACAAAAAAAACCTCTTTGCTAAACCAGACGACCAATCAATCTTTAAAATTAAAAAAATTGTTATTAACAACCCTAAGACCAAGTTAGTTCTAGACGGCGCCGTCTCCATAACCACGCCGGCAACTATCACAGTAGTCAAGCAAAACTTAAATGTTATAGTTGGCAAGAATAGAAATTTTTAAATTTGCAAAATTTGCACAAAATTTTATTTATATCTTCTCTTTCTGCTTAAACAGATACATCTGCTGCAAGGCGGTTAAAACCGTGGTTACCAGCCAATAGAGAGCCAAACCGCCCGGGAAGGTCATGCCGATGACCACGGTTAGAATCGGCATCATATAGAGCATCTGCTTATTCATGATAGTCATCATATCCTCGTCTTTAGCGCCAGGAGTTTTAACTTCCGGCCGCTTAGTAACCATCATCTTGGCTTGCCAAAACTGGGCTGCGCCGGCCAAAACCGCTAGAACCAAATTGGGCTTTGCTAAATTAATAAACCCTAAAGAAATCGCATTAATTGTTCCGGGATTATAAATAAAAGAGTAGATATCGTTCAGCGCCTGATTACTTAAACCGTCTCTAAAAACGATAAAAACCGCCCAAAGAAAGGGGAGTTGAATTAAGAGGGGCAAACAAGAAGAAAATGGATTAACCTTTTCCTGCTTATACAGTTGCATCATGGCTCGCCCTTGTTCCTCTTTATTATTAGCATATTTCTTTTTAAATTCATCAATTTTCGGCTGCAAAGTCTGTAAGGACTTCTGCGATTTGATTGATTGCTTTGATAAAGGCAATAAAATCAGCTTAATAATCACGGTCATGGCGATAATGGCTAAGCCAATATCATGACCCGGGATGACATTATACAAAAAAACCAATAAATTTAAAATTGGTTCATAAAAAATTACATGGAAAAGTTGAGTCATATATAATAATTTACCTAGAAATCCTTATTTCACCGGATCAAAACCGCCTGAATTAAACGGATTACATCGTAAAACTCGCCAAAAGGCCTTAACTCCGCCTTTAAAAAGTCCATATTTTTCTACTGCCTGAATCGCGTACTCCGAGCAAGTGGGGGAAAAACGGCAAAAGCCATGCGGATAAAAAAATTTAAAGATACCATGGTCAAAAGAAAGCGTTTTTTGGTAAACTTTTAAAATTTTTACCGCTAAATAGCGCGGGTAAAATTTAAACATAACGCTATTATTTAAAAATTTTCAATTTCGTAAAAATTCTCTCCAATTCACCTGCCACGATTTTATATTCCTGATTTATAAAACAGGGCCGAGCCATAATCGCTAAATCAAGGCCTGATTTTAACTTTTTGTCCAGCCCTCTTATCGCTTGTTTAATTCGCCTTTTCAATTTATTCCTTTCTGTGGCTTTTTTGCTAACCTTAGAACTAATTACAATACCAAAACGGTTAAAATCTAACTGATTAGCTAAAATCATCGCGCCAAGAAATTTAGTGTAATAAGGTCGGCCTTGCTTAAAGACTTTCTCAAAATCTTTTTGTTTAACTAAGCGATGCGATTTGACTAGCATATTGTTATTAGAAAGAAAATGCTAAAAAAATACTCAAATTTCATCTTAAGTCCAAAATCACCCTCCTGCCCCAGCTACTTGCGCATGTTTATATAAAACGCTTATTTACTTAATCTTTTTCTCCCCTTGGCCCTTCTTCTTTTTATAACGGCGCGGCCATTCTTGGTCAGTCTTCGCTTTCTAAAACCATGTTTTCTCTTGGCTCTCTTTTTATTTGGTTGATAAGTTCTTTTTGGCATAAATAATTTAAAAAATAATTTTTTTATCTCTAACCAACATAACATTTAAACCGCCTCAAGTCAATTAAAACTCTTTTCCACTCTTTATTCACAGCTTGTAAACTTTTTCTCTGTTTTCTATTTATTTTTTTACTGTTATAATTGCCCTAGTCGCCTAACAAGAGATCCCTCGCTCTTCTCGGGACGAGAACATTGAATAGTTATTCAACATTCTCGATTTGACTTTCGCAAAAAATGTTATATTCAGGACTTACGCGCTTAAAAAATATTTTTCAGGGCAGTTGGCTGAAGTTAGTAATTTTTTCGTTGCGGAACTCGCTTCGCTCAAACAGTCCTCACTTCTCACAATCTCCCCGGCTTATGAATAATGAACAGCTTTGGCAAGCGATTTTAGGCGAAATTGAGTTAAGCTTATCCAAGGCCAATTTTACCACTTGGTTTAAAAACACTTTTATCTCTTCCCTGGAAAACAGTCGAGTAATTATTTGCGTACCCAACACCTTTACTAAGGCCTGGCTAGAAAAAAAATATCATAAAGAGATCGCTAACGCCTTTAAAAATATCGGCTCCGTGGAAATTAAAGAAATCTTATACAAAGTTGAAACCAAAAAAGAGTCGCCGGCTGACAACTTTATTAAAAAAGTCAAAACTGAAAATATTATAGAAAACAAGCCAAAGACCATTAACCGTTTTGGCCTGAATAACCGCTATATTTTTGACACCTTTATTGTCGGCAAGAACAACGAGCTGGCGCACGCGGCTTGCCAGGCGGTAGCGGCCAATCCCGGTCACGCCTATAACCCGCTTTTTATCTATGGCGGCGTCGGGCTGGGAAAAACCCACCTCTTACAAGCCATTGGCCACGAATTATCCAAAAAAACTGATAAAATACTCTATGTTTCTTGCGAGAAATTTACCAATGATTACATTCAGGCCGTCAGAAGCGGCCAGGCCAAAGATTTTAAAGACCATTATCGGAACGTGGACTTATTGCTAATTGATGATATCCACTTTATGGGGGGCAAAGACGGCACTCAAGAAGAATTTTTTCATACTTTTAACGACCTGCACCAAACTAACAGGCAAATTGTAATTTCTTCCGATCGTCCGCCTAAAGCCATCCCCGCCCTGGAAAAACGGCTCTTATCACGCTTCGAATGGGGTATGATCGCTGATATTGGCGCCCCGGACGTTGAGACCAGAATCGCTATCTTAGAAACTAAGTGTCGTGAAAAAAACTATCAGCTTGATAAAGAAATTTTGGCTTATATTGCGAACAATATTACTTCTAACATCCGTGAATTAGAGGGTGCCTTAAACCGTCTAATCGCTTATTATGAATTTAACAACTCTTTGCCGTCAATCCAGTCAACTAAAAATATTTTAGCCGGTATTATTTCTAACTTTCAATCTAAGTCGACTACGGCTAAAACCATAATTGAAGCCGTCTCAAAATTTTTCGACATTAATTTAAAAGATATAACCGGCCAAAGCCGCAAAAAAGAGTTGGTGGTGCCCAGGCAAATCGCCATGTTTTTAATGCGCAAAGAAATTAATTCATCTTACCCGTCAATCGGCCAAGAACTAGGCGGGCGAGATCATACCACCGCCATGCACGCCTGCAACAAGGTGGCTAAAGAATATCAAGAAGATGAAAGGGTAAAACAAAAAATTGATTCTATCAAACAATTAATTTATAGCAGTTAATAATTTGCTGAAAGGTTGTGGCTAGGTCGTTAATAAATTTAATGGCTGGCCCTGGATTCGTTTTTTATGCACAATCAACCAGCAAAATAATTTAGCTTATCAACACCGCGGACACACTAAAAATATTAAGATTTAACGCGACCTTACTAATTTTTTCATAGAACCTAAACTTATTAACTCTCTTGTTGTTATTATTGTTGCTATATTATAGTTATATAATTAATTAATAATCTCCCCATTTAATCCAGCTAGGACTTACGCGGTTGATTAGCAGTTGGCTGAAGTTAGTAATTTTTGAAGTGAGGACTGTTTGAGCGAAGCGAGTTCCGCAACGAAAAAATTACTAACGCAGGGTTTAGCTTTAGTTAGCCATGTGGCGGGTAAAAATATCAATTTACCAATACTTAATAATGTTTTAATTAAGGCCGGAGCAGGTAAAATTAGGCTAATGGCGACTAATTTAGAAATTGGCATTATTAGTACGGTGAGAGGAAAAATTGAAACAGAAGGAGCGTTTACGGTTAATGCCAAAATAATCTCCGACTGTGTCGGACTCTTGTCTAATAAAAAAATTGAGCTAAATCAAACAAACAACGATCTTGCCGTAAGTTGCGAAAACTATCAAGTGAAGATTAAGGGCCAGTCGGCCGAAGAATTTCCTTTAATACCAGAAGTTGATAGAAAAAATTATTTTAGCGCCCAGGCCGGCGCGGTTAAGGGCGCAATTTCTCAGGTAATTTTCGCCACTTTATTAAGCGAAGCTCGGCTGGAGCTGTCTGGCGTGCTTTTTGTTTTTTCCGGCAACTCCTTAACTATCGTCGCGACCGACAGTTATCGCTTAGCCGAAAAAAAGATTCAAATTAAATCTAATAATGAAGAAGAAAAAAGAGTTATTGTGCCGGCAAAAACCCTGCAAGAGTTGCTAAGAGTTTTGTCGGTAAATTTAGACGATGAAGTAGAGGAAAATAACAAAGAAATAAAATTTTACCTTTCTGACAACCAAATTTTATTTATTTACGGTTCGACTGAATTAGTTTCTCGGCTGGTTGAGGGCCAATATCCGGACTATCAGCAGATTATCCCGACTACCAGTAAAACTAAAATTATAATTGACCGGCAGGAATTAATTCGCGCCGTAAAAATAGCCTCTTTATTCTCTAAAACCGGCATTAATGATATTAATTTAGATTTTCCCTTAAGCAAGAACCAGGTGGTGGTTTCCTCGATATCCGGCCAGACTGGAGAAAATATAACCAAGCTGGAAGCTAAGGTGACGGGCGATGAAAATAGCCTGGTGGTTAATTATCGTTATTTACTTGAGGGCTTGAGTAATGTTGAAAAGGAAATGATTAAAATCGAAGTCATAGACGGGAATACGCCTTGCCTTGTCCGGCCGGAGCAGGATGAAAGCTATTTGTATATTATTATGCCGATCAAGCAATAAACCTTGCAAGGCGGGGGATTTAATTATTCTCCCCAGCGCCAACTTACTATAGAGGGCGGCAGAAATCCCCCGCACCCCCTTTATTAAAGGGGGCTAATCGCCGGCGTAGAAGTCGCGCTAGCTGGCATTTCTTTAATTGTGATATTAATTTCAGCGCTCTTGGCGGTTTGTTTTTGCCAGCCATGCGCCTCGGCGAAGAGCTTGTATGATCCGGGGGCTAAAATAGTATTGAGCGAACCAGACGCGATTTTGTCTTTAATTTGGGCCTGGCCAATTTGTTTTACCTTGCCGGCCGAGTCTTTATAATAGAAAGTTGCGCCGGCAGTTTGCTCCGGATTAGTGATAGCGGCTTTAAGCGTTAGCGGGAAGTCGTATTTGATAAAATTAGCGTCAGCCGCGGGCTGGATTAAGCTAATTTTGATTTTGGTTTTTTCCGGTTCAGGATTTCGCGCTAAATTAAATTCAATTTTTTGCTCGCGGCAATTATCAACGGCATCGCAAACGCGCACGGTCAGGCCGTGAAAGCCGTTATTTAAAAAATTAACAGATTTATTAAGATTAAAAGGGCTGGCGGCTATGGTATCAAACAAATAGCCGTCGATATAATATTCCGCTCGGCTAACGCCGTTCGTGGCCGTGGCGCTGATTCTAACTTCCAGGGTCTGGTTAGCAATGGTTTGGTTGTTAGCGGGATAATCAATTGACATCACTGGCTCGTAGCCGGGCCGGTGCACATTATCAAATTCGGTCGGCGGCAAAGAATTAACCAGACCTTGTTTTTTTGCCCAAGCCGCGACCGCGTCTTCCCAGGGCTTAAATTGCGGGTCGCTTGCTGGGTTCGTTGGCGCCGGACCAGTCGGGTCGTCTTTATCAACATAATAAAGAATATCGTGCGGCTGTTTGAATTGTTTTTCTGCGACAGCGCTTGGCGGCGTGAATTCATTAGCCAGATAGCCGGAGAATTTATCAATCTTGACGGTAGCGGCGCCGTCAATCGCGCCGTCTAAAACCGGTTTGCCGGTTTTTAATAAATCGGGCGCGTTAAAATATTCAATCGGCGTATTGCCCAGGACTCGGTCCATATAATCATGCCAGATTGGCGCCGCCACGACCGAGCCGTCGGCGCCGCGCTTCATTTCTTTATTATTGTTATTGCCCACCCAGACGCCGGTGACGATTGACGGCGTATAACCAATAGTCCAGGCATCGCGGTAGTCGTTAGTAGTGCCGGTTTTGGCCGCTACGGGCCGCGAGCCCAGAGTTAGAAAATTGTTTGCGCCAAAGATATAGCTTCTGGCTGAATTATCCGCCAAAACGCTATTAATCAGGCGCGCGATATTACCGTTTAAAATTCTTTCTTCTTGGTCTTTAAATTCTTCCAAAATTTTGCCGTCTTGGTCTTCGATTTTTAAAATGAAGGCCGGTGGACGCTTCAACCCTTCGCGCGCGAAAGCGCTAAAAGCATTGGCGTGTTCCAATAATTTTACTTCACCGCCGCCTAAAACCAAGGACAGGCCGAAACGATTTTTATCGTTAAGCGTGGTATAGCCAAGGTTTTGCGCTAAGCCGATAACATTATTAATGCCGGTTAAATAGATGGTTTTAACCGCCGGTATATTTAAGGAACCGGCTAAGGCCTGCCTAATCGTTACCGGGCCATGTTCTTTTGCATCATAGTTGTGCGGTTCATACGGTTTGGCCGGGTCGGTAGAAAAATTAGTTACCACATCATAGAGCACAGTCTCGGGCGTATAGCCCTTAATAAAGGCGGCTGCGTAGACAACGGGCTTGAAAGATGAGCCCGGCTGCCTGGGCTGAAGCGCGACATTTACCTGGCCGTCAATCTCGTTGTTAAAATAGTCCCGCGAGCCCACCAGAGCCAGGACTTGCCCGGTTTTGGGATCAAGCGAAACTAAAGCCGCGTTAGTGGCTTGGTAGTTTTTTTCATTCAGCGCGGTTTTTTCCTTAATGACTTCTTCCGCGATTTTCTGTTTATATAAATCCAGAGTGGTATAGATTTTCAAACCGCCTTGTTCGATGGTTTTTTCGCCGTATTTATCGGCCAGCAACTCTTTGATATACATGACGAAATGCGGCGCTAGCATATTTTCCGATGGCGCCTTAAAGATTAGCTCGGTTTTTTTTGTCGCCTCCGCCTGATCTTTAGTAATATAGCCGTATTTGGCCATTAAATCTAAAATATATTTCTGTCGAGCAATGAGCAAATCTTTATTCGGCCCGTATGGCGAGTAGCGGCTGGGGGCTTGCGGAATGGCGGCTAGTACGGCATTTGCAGGATTTCATCTTTAGAGAATTTTTTTTCCAAGCGATAGGCCAAAATGATTTCTTTGATTTTCCTGGTATAGGTTTTTTCGGTGGTTAAGATGGAATTTTTAACGAACTGCTGGGTTAAAGTTGAACCGCCGCCGGTTTTGCCAAAAAGAACATTTGTTACCAGAGTTCTGAAAATGGCCCAGAGACTAAAGCCGCCGTGTTTATAGAAGTCTTTATCTTCTATGGAAATAGTAGCGTTTTTTAGAGTTTCGGGCACATCTTTTAAACTGATCAGGGTGCGTTTTTCCGCGCCGTGGATATCGTAAAGCACGGTCGTGCCGGTGCGATCATATATTTTAGTGCTTTGCGCCACCTGGCGTTCCATCAGGCGGTTGGGGTCGGGCAGGTCGTGAGTTAGCCGCAGGTAGGCAAAAAAGCAAACCAGCAAAAAAACCAGCCAACCATAAAATAGGGCTTTAGCCAGCTTTACTCTAGAAAATGGTTTTTTGGTTTTCCCGGCGTATTCTTTTATTTTTCCGCCACGGCTAAAACCGGCCGAAGTTTTCCGCCTTTTGTTGAGGAAATATTTTTTTTTGGCGTGGCGCCAACTTTGGGGAGATTTTATGCCGCGGGAAGAATAGGAAATGGCCATAGTTATTTTTTTACTCTCCAAAATAAATATTTTATCATTGTCGCAAGGATAGAAATACCGTAAGTAGAGCTTCTTAGAAAACCAATCACCGAAGCTTCGGGGAAATATTTAGTTGGTATGGGGATTTCTTTAATTTTAAGACCCGCCTTTTTCATTTGGACAATTATTTCCGTGTCAAAAACAAAATTATTAGAATTTTTCATAAAAGGTACCAACTTCAAGGTTTTTCTGCTGTATGCCCTAAAACCCGAATGATATTCGGTCAGGTTCAGACCGAGAACCGTATTTTCAATAGCTGTTAAAAAAATATTGGCGGCGAATTTCCAATAAGGCATGCCGCCTATAATGGCGTTTTTGGGGGTCATCATTCTGGAGCCGAAAACTGCGTCGGTTTTACCGTCAGAAAATTTTTGTATTAATTCGGGGATCAACTTCGGGTCATATTGATGATCGGGATGAACCATTATCACGATATCGGCGCCGTAGCCAAGCGCCTTTGTATAGCAAGTTTTTTGATTGGCGCCGTAGCCGCCGTTTTTTCTATGTACAAAAGTTTTTAATCCCAGGATCTTAGCCAGTTCAGCGGTGCCGTCGTCACTGGCATCATCAACTAAAATAATATCGTCTACCCATTCCATCGGCAAATCATCCAAAGTCTTTTTTAATGTCTTCGCGGCGTTGTAAGCAGGTAAAACTACAATAATTTTTTTATCACCGGTCAGCTTGCTCATAATTTATATGGATAGCGATAATTCAAATTATTTACTGGCGAAATTTATGTTGGAATATAAAAATTATAACAGTAATTAGAAGAAAAATCAATTTTATCCTGTTAAAGTCTATTCCAAAGCTTAATTATTTTTTGCCTAAAATTACTCTTTGTGATATTTTGAAGATAGAAAATCAAACAGTTTGCTAGATGATTTCTGGCGCTTGAAATCGGATATTAATTTATCAATTTAACCCCAATGAGATTATTTAAAAGCTTATTTTTTAAATCAGCCATGGTCTTTTTGTTTTTTTTCTTTTTGTTTTTTTTTACGCACTTATTAAATGGCCAATTTATTTCGAGTGATGACCCATATTATCATGCTAAGCACGCTCTTCTAATAGAGCAAAGCGGTGAAATTAATCTCGTTGAGCCGTGGCTGGAATTTCATTTTCTTAATTTTGCTCCGGCAGACTATTGGTGGGGTTTTCATTTAGGCATGGCTATATTTATACACTGGTTCGGTTTATTTTTAGGCGTTGAGATTTTTGCCAGCATCTTGGCGACCTTGGTTTTTTTAATTTTTTATTTAATCCTAAACGAGTTAAGGGTAAAATATCCGTTGGCGTGGCTTTCCTTCTTATTTTTTTCTTCCACAGCTTTTATTTATAGATTACTCTTGGAAAGGCCGCATCTTTTGGCGATAATGGTTCTGCCTTTGGCTTTTTTGCTCTTGGTTAAGAAGAAGAATTTTTGGCTATTTATTTTGTCTTTGTTTTACGCCCTTAGTTATGTTTTAGCGCCGTTGATAGTATTACAGACATTGATTTATTTGGCTGTGGATTTTTATACTAATAAACGAGTTAATTTAAGGCCGTTAATCGCTTCAACTGCCGGCATTTTAGCCGGTGTAATTATTCACCCGAATAGCTTGAATTACCTTTATGGCATGTTTACGCAAAATTGGCTGGTTTTATTTTTAAGACTGACCGGCGTTAATTTGGGTATCGGCAGCGAGGTGCAGCTGGCTAGTTTTTTTACCTTTTTGAACCTTAACTTTTTAACTTTATTATTTTATATTTTGGCCGCGACTTTGTTTCTATCCTTAAAGAGAGTTGATAGAGAGTCGACTGTAAATATTTTTTTATTCTTATGTTCAAGCTTTTGGCTATTGGTAACCTTGTTGGTGCCGCGCGGGGTAGAATATTGGCTACCTATCACTTTTATTTTCGCCGCAGTTATGTTCAGCGATTTTTCGGCCGGAGAAGGGTTTGAGCAAGCTAAAGATTGGCTGGTTGATAGAATAAACTTTAAAATTATTGGTTTTTTTCTAATTAGCCTTTTGGCTTTAGTCGTTTTTTATAATTTAGGTAATGTTTTTTATAATTTATATTATGATAAGACGGGCGAGATTAGCGCGAATTACGAGCAGGCCAATATTTGGTTAAAAGCTAACACGGTTGAAGGTTCCCTCGTGTTTTATAATAATTTTAGTATGTGGCCGATGATGTTTTTCTACAATAATTACAATCATTATATCATTGGCATGGATCCGACATCAACATATGAATACAACAAACAAACCTATTGGTTGTGGCGCAATATTTCTTTTCAGGGCCTATCTTGCGATAAGCCGAGCCCATGTTTTGATATTAGTCCGCGTGATCAAGTTAAATTAGTGCCCCTTACCATTAAGACCGTTTTTCGCTCTAAATACGCGGTAGTGTCAAATTATGAGAACAGTAATTTAATTAAAACTTTAAATAATCTTAAAGCCCAGGTTCGGCTGGTTTTTAAGAATAAGGACTTACTGATTTACGAGATGAGATAGCCGGTTTAGATGAGTCGCCGACTTAGGGAAACCCTTGTTTTATAAGGGGTTTATGGCTATTTTTACAATTTGCTTGTTTAGTGGCAATTTGTTAACTTACGAGATAGTTTGCGAGTTTGTTGACTGTTTTAGTCGGGGGGGGGGTATAATATAAGCAATAATACATTTAAGCAAACGCCCAATTAAAATTTTGGGCTTTGCGGCGAAAATTATGAAAAAAATTTTGTTATTTTGTTCGCTGGCCGTTTTTGTTTTTTGTTTGGCAGCCAGCGTCCAGGCGGCGGTTAATGTCAATGTTGATTTTCCCGCCGATGGCAAACTGAATTATCAGACAACCAAACCCATTACTTGGACATATAGCGGTACAGTAGCTGTGCCTAGATTTAATATTTCAATTTTTGCCGGCGCGGAGACCAGGCTTATCGCCACGCGAGTTTTGTGCAACACTCCAAAAGATGGTACCGGTTGCGCTTTCTCCTGGAAAGTTGGCAGTCTTCAGAGCGGCCGCTTTGTGATGGGGACAGAATATCATATTAAAGTTTGCGTTGTAGGCAGTACAGACTCGTTAGACTGTGCTAATAGCGCAACCGCCTTCAAAATTATACCGCCGGAGTTAAAAAATTCGCAGGAAGTTTTGAAATTATTTAAAGATGCCATGGGCAACCGCTATAATAACTTAAATTCCAACGCCAAGTCCGGCGCGCAAGGCGTGTATGACTGCATAATAAAAGAGTATGCCGTTGTTCCGGCCACTACTCCGCCCACTACCGCTCCTAAGATTACAAAGACAATGGTTAATACCGAGACTGTTGACGGTAAGAAAATATATGAGTTAACCGATCCGGCAGATATATTAGTTTGGTTTAAAGGTAAATTCAAGAATATTGCCGCAAACGACCCTAACGGCGTAATTTTAAACAATCGGGATAAAGAGGGAATTCAATCTGCTATGAATAACAGATTTGATGATCTTTGCTCAAAAAATTGGATTACCACTATGAATGGCCTGATGCAAACATATAAAACTAAAGTTATTAATGGCACTAGAGTAGTTGATAGTTTTCAGAAAACCCGAGACAATACAATAAGAAACTGCAATAATGATTATAATAAAAAGGTGTCTTGCGTAAAAGGCGTGGAATGTAAAGATAATAAAAGAGGCGCTCGCATTCAATACAGCACCATGAATAATATTCCTATCACTGACGGTATGACAGCGAAAAGCAACCAATACAATAACTCAACTATAAGGTATATTGAACAGGAACAGTATGCGAATCAGAGGGATCTATGCATTGCTGCCGCTTACGAAAAGTTCAATGATGATAAAAAGACAGAATGGGACAAACTCATAACTACTGGCGCTGACAGCGCGATGGTATCCTGTTTAGGAGATAAAAAAAATTGGTAGGAGTTCAAGGGTAAGGTAAAGGGTATTGAAATTAGCAACCGTAATAACGGCGAATATGTAATTAAGGGGCGAACTGTGGTTCGCCCCTGTTGGTTTTTTTTGCCGTTTATGGTAAAATATAATAAAGGTTGATAACTCTTTATATTTAACAGACACTAATATAATGGATTTAATTTATTTTGATTCGCTCTGCCGGTTCAAGCCGTTACTACCGGTTGGGGAGATGCAGCAAATAGTGCGGATGAAGCCGGCATAGCCAGCACAATTGAGTTGGGTAATAAAGACCCGCGTGCTATGGTGGCTTCGGTTATTAATGTGCTATTAAGCTTCTTAGGCATTATCGCCGTAGTGATAATTTTGATCGGCGGTTTCAAATGGATGACGGCCGGAGGCAATGAAGAAAAGACCGGCGAAGCCAAGAAGTTAATTACGGCCGGCGTGATCGGTTTGGTGATTATTCTGGCCTCTTGGGCCATCGCGACCTTTGTTTTGAATCAACTGATTGCTGCTACAATTTAATAATTCTTAATACCGGTATTAAGAAAAGCGCGTCCTCAAATCCTTGGGGGCCGCTGCTCTGAACGGGAGCTTAGTTCGCGTCTAGAGTAGCGGAATACTTAAATTGTCATTGCGAGTCTGCCAGCAGGCAGACGAAGCAATCTCTGGTTAGAAAGAAAAACAAATATAAAGAAAAGCCTTGATTAACAAACTAAATTCTGTTTGGAGAGATTTGTCTTTAGATTGGTAAGGCGTTTTTAACCAGAGATTGCCGCGCCGCCTTGAGTACAAGGGCGGCTCGCAATGACAGATAATTTCTATGTCTTTAACTTCAAAATATAAAATAATTCTCTCCGGCCTAATCATGGTTTTATTATTTTTAATGGCCGGACAGGCGGTTTTAGCTGGTACGGGAGTTGATAACGCCTTGGGCGGCTTGGATAATACGGCGAAAAAAGGCGGCATAAAAGCCAGTCAGACCAATCTGCCAACTATTATCGGCGGCGTGGTGGGCGCGGTTTTAGCTTTGGTGGGGGTGATTTTTTTTCTTTTAATACTCTATGCGGGCTTTAACTGGATGATGGCGCAGGGCCAGGAAGAGAAGATAACCAAGGCCAAGGAAACAATTTTTGGCGCCGTTCTGGGGTTGCTGGTTATTTTAGGCGCTTATGCCATTACTACTTTGGCTGCTCGGCTTTTTAGTGAAGCGCTGGGCATGCCCAAGTAGTGAATCTCGTTTATGAAAAAGCTTTATATATTTATCATACTAATCGCACTTTTCGCTTTTATTATTTCGGCTATGCCGATTTCAGCCAGCCAATTCACTAATGGTTTGACAAACACCGCTGATGTGGCCGGCTATCCCGCGGCCGGAGCGGCCAACCCGGCTAATTTCTTGGCTAAGCTCTTAGGTAGCACCCTAACGCCGATTTTTTTAGCCGTGACCGGTATAATCATCTTCATTTACGCCGGCTATACTTTAATGACGGCGCGGGGCGATGAGCAAAAAGTAGAAAAAGCCAAAGATTTAATTAAAAATACCGTAATGGCTCTAATCGTGGCCTATTCGGCTTTTGCCATTCTTAAATTAATTATACCTCTATGGAAACTCGCTACCACCGGATCAATGACAGGATTATAGTTAGATTATTTTTAGTTTTGTTTTTATTGGCGGTTTTTTCGACATTTTTTGTTGTTCCGGCATTGGCCGATGAACCCAGGCCATATGAAGGTACCACCCTGCCAGAATCACGCAACAATTTGAATTTAAAAGATGCTTTTGATTCCAATAGCGGCAAACCGTTAAACGCCGTAGCGGTTCAAGGTGGGGGCTTTGATACCAGCGTTACTTTTGAAATTATAGTCAGTACGGTTTTAACCATGGCGCTGGGGTTGATGGGAGCAATTTTTTTGGTCTTAGCGATTTACGCCGGCTATAATTGGATGATGGCCGGAGGCAATGAAGAGAGGGTGGAAAAATCCAAGCAGACTTTGACCAACGCTATTATCGGATTGATAATTGTTTTGGCCGCTTATGCCATGGTTAGGATTATTGTTGCGGTTGTTGGCGGCGTAGTTTTTAAAACCACATGATAAAAAAATATAAAAAATTAATGTTAGCTGTTGGTTTAATGGTTGCCCTGGCAGTGCCGCAGATGATCTTAGCCGAGCCAAATTTCCCGGCGCTTCAAACCATAGATAACATCGCCAGCGATAAAGGGCCGTATGTTAAAATTACCGATAATAATGCCTTAAATGTTATTATTGGCACGGTTATCAGTATCGGTTTGGGTTTAATCGGCATAATCTTTTTGGTTTTAATGATTTATGCCGGCTATAACTGGATGACGGCCAGCGGCGATGAAGAAAAAGTCAGCAAAGCCAAGACTATTATTATTCAATCTGTTATTGGTATTATAATCGTTGTCGGCGCTTATGCGGCTTGGCGGTTCATTTTTGTTCGATTATTATACTAGGAAATTATTCTAATCTTTATGCGTTTTAAGAGATTCATTAAAATAGGAATTTTAGCCGCCGTTATTTTATTAGCTATGTTCTCGGCAGTAAATTTTTCCAGCGCTGGAAATTTTTTAAAAGATAATGTGCTGGATAATATAAGTAAAGATGCTCAGAATGTTGGCGTAACCGCTGGCTATAATCTAGATAGTCCAGACGACAAAGCGTTAATTTTAGTCCAAACCGTGATAAATATTTTTTTAAGCATTATCGGCGTCCTACTCTTAGTTTATATACTATACGCCGGTTATAATTGGCTGACGGCCCAGGGCGAAGAAGAAAAAGTGACCAAAGCCAAAGATACCTTAAAGCGCGCCATCGTTGGCGCGATTATAATTGTCGCCGCTTACGCTATCAGCATTTTCGTTATGTCCGGGATAGAACAAGGGACTTTAAAGGGAGCGGGCGGCGGATCTCCAAATATATATCAACCAGGAGGTTAATATTTTTAATAATATAAAACGGGAGTGTATGAAAAAAATATTTAAACATGTTTTAGTTTCAGTTTGTTTAATAACGCTGCTGGTTTTGCCGGTTTTAGCTTTGGCCGAGAGCTCGGCTACTAATAATTTAAAAACTGTTGGTACAGTTGGCAACGCGCCTTATCAGCCCATAGGTCAAAATAATGACTTAGCCAGTATTATTGGCATTGTGATTCAGGCGTTTTTAGGGCTCTTGGGCGTGTTATTTTTAGTCTATATGTTATATGCGGGCTATAATTGGTTGATCGCGCAAGGCGATGAAGAGAAAGTAACTAAAGCTAAGGACACGATCCAGCGGGCAATTGTTGGCCTGATTATTACCATTGGCGCTTATGCCGTAAGTTATTGGGTGTTTGATAGGTTGCTCGTCGGAACAGGTATAATAAATTAGTTATGTCCAAAAAATATCTAAAATTCCCCCCTTCGCTAAAGCTACGGAGGATAAGTATTTTTAGCGGATTATTGGTAATCATTGTTTTTTTTAATTTTTTATTTTTTTCATCGCTCTGTAATGCTAGCACGCAAACGAATTTACGAAATCAGATGAATACGGCCGGCACCAAGGCCTGGGGCACTGTACCGAGCGGGCAAAATAGTTTGGCCGGCATTATACAAGTCGTGGTCAGCGCCTTTTTGGGCCTCTTAGGCATAATTTTTATAGTCTTAATTATTTATTCGGGTTTTAATTGGATGACGGCCGGCGGCGATGAGGAAAAAGTGACTTTAGCAAAACAAACCTTAACTCGGGCGGTTATTGGTTTAATTATCATTATCGCGGCTTATTCAATCACCTATTTTGTGTTTAGCAGTTTACCCGGGGGCGGGGGAAATTCAGCAGGGGGAGGTTAGTTATATTATTTTAGTGTTTTGTTGATATAAAAAGAAAGCGTGCCCGTAGGTACGCTTTTTGAGTTTTCTCCGGAGCTTGCTACCACTCCGAGAAAAACATCCAGTGGACTTGCCTCCCAAAGAAGGTTTTTACCACCGGTTCAGATTTGAAAGTGAGCCATCCCACCTTCTCCCCTCCGTAGAAGATTTCTCCCTGGTATTGCCCGGGCAGCAGATATTTTTCAATTTGCTGGCCTGGCCCGAGATATTCGATGCCTGTTTCCGGACCGATGTATTTGAACAGCAGCCGGCGATAGGTGCTCATATTGGCGATGACGCCAAGGTATCCCTGCGACACTCCGTTGGTCACCAGCGTTTGTACTGGCGTGGCCTGTAGCTTGGCGAGAGCCAGTTTGTCTTGTTTTGTGCGAGCGACTTCTTCGCCGCCGGCCCAGCCCTTCCACTCTCCCTGGTCGTATTGGCGTTCGCTCTTGTAGAGCGCACAGCCGCTGACGAGAGCGAGTAATCCAACCATTATTGCCAGAACTGTGATTTTGTTTTTCATGATTTTGTTTTCGCTTAGATGTTTTGTTTTGGAAAGAAAAGGGGCGCCGGCATTGTTGTGCTCAAGCGCCCCCGCGAGCCCTCGCCTTGTTACGGGCGGAAGATGACTACGGCGTGATACGATCCCACGCCGTCGAGAGTGTGGCATGGGTTCTTGTACACCTCCAGCCGACGGCTGGTTTGTTCCGATGGATTTTTGTCAGTCCAGTAGGTGTACGTATACACCCCGGGGATGATGTTGTACACCCGGTTGGTGCCTCCCGCACCTAACTCAACTGTGAATGTGTCCCCATTGTTGTTTCTGATGCTAAGGGTGATCACATCGCTGGTTTTGTTCCCGAGAAGACAGGGAACGCCTCCAACCATCCCGGTCCACTTGGTTGTGTCGAACGACACGGTCTGGGGAGTGGCGTTACCGCCCTGGCTGGTCGGCCCGGCGTTGAGAAACAGATATTGTGGACCTGTGGCCGGAATGACTGGTGCTGGCGCTGGAGTTGCAGGGGCGACCTGGACCGGAGGCCTGGTCGGCTGCTTGTGGCCGCGGAAAGTACCGCACCCTGTGCCGATGATGGCAACCATTAGGGTTGCCCCAATTACTGTGATGTTTGTTTTCATTTGTTGTTCCGTTTCTGTTGTTCTGTGTTTTGTTGTTAACCAAACTGACCGCATGAAGGATTACTTAGCTGTTATCGTTTACATAGTATTACTTTATGGCCGCCGGTAGGTGGTTGTTTATGATAACTAGAGAAAAATAGTCCTTTATTCGGTCAGTTTGGGAAAGAATTTTTAAAAGGAGCGATTTAATATAGTAGCATAAAGCTTATAAAAAAGCAAGTCATCTTGGTTCTTAATAGGCGGCTAAAAGCTTAAATTATGTTATATTTATCTAATGTTAGGTAAAATTTAACTATTTAATTAGACGGTTATTTTCAAAGGTTGACCGCAGGCCGTTTCTATGATAAGCTTATAGTATCAGACAAGAAAATCCCTATCTAATAATCCTCAAGAGGACAGGATAGGGATTTTTATATAGTAAACTATTTAAAATTGGCCAATATGGATCCGTTGAAGAGAAATCATAGAAAAATTATCTCTCTAAAGCAAGCCAAGAAAATTATTATTCTTCTGGTTTTTGTTTTATTTTTTGATTTTTTGTTATTTCCCCTGCCGGCCATGGCCAATCAAGCGGTTGAGGTAGCTGATGTCAGTCAGGATCAAGGAACTATTATTAGCGGAGAAGGCGACATAAATCAGGAAGTATTATTAAGCATCGCGGAATTTAATGGAAAATTACCGGCCAACGATAATGTAGGCATAAAATGGTCAGAACATCTCATTATTACCGCCTATAATTCAGAGGTTGGCCAAACCGATGATTCGCCTTGCCTTACTGCCAATAATTTCAATGTTTGCGACTATGGCGTGGAAGATACGATCGCGGCTAACTTTTTGCCCTTTGGCGCTAAAGTTAAGATTCCGGAGTTATTTGGCAACAGAGTCTTTGTCGTGCGCGACCGAATGAATAGACGGTTTTCCAACCGAGTTGATGTTTGGATGATAGAAAGGCCTGACGCTGTGAATTTTGGCGTTAAAATAGCCAAAATAGAGGTTCTAAAGTAAATAGCGCTTGATTCTGGTTGTTTATAGAACTCGCCTCTTTGAGGTGTTTTTTGTTTATGGGCTGAATTCATATTTATGATGGCCGCCATGGGCTTGTTTTAAGCGATAATGTTTGATATATTTAATTAAGATAAACTGGAAATTAAGTAAATATTAGGCCTGGTAGCCAAGCGGTAAGGCGAGAGTCTGCAAAACTCTTATACGTGGGTTCAATTCCCGCCCAGGCCTCTGAATTTAAGTTATTTATGTCTAGGATAATGTGGACTTTACTTTTTTAGTAATTTCCATGGCAGAATTATAGATAACAGCCAAAGTCCACGCTATCGTGGACTTAAATATTAGGAAATCTGTGGATAACTAGTGGATTGTGTGGATAAAATCACGACTTAAGTCTACATTTCTGTGGACTTAAGTTTTATTTTATCGTTTTGTTAGAATAAAATTGTTTAATATTAGTAATTTATATATAATTAGCCCGATTATTGACATTATTAATTTTTGGTGGTATATTTACATTAGGACATTAATAATATTTTCATGAAAATATTTCCGAAATTGTATTTGGGAGATATTTTCAATTTTCTACCAGCTTAACTGCCAGAGTTCACATGGCAATTAAAAAAACAAAAACAAAATAAAGGTAGGTCTCCATAAAAAAATCGGAGGTTTACCAATAGCCAGTAGAAAATCGCTTTTTTCAAGTGAACAATAAAAGCCAGAACCTCGAGGACTAGGGATTTTCTTATCTATCCAGCGGATGGAGACGAAATGAATCCTTGGGGATGCGGCTCAGTTTACGGCCTATATATTAATTTTATATTAAAAAGGGGCCCGTTCTGGGCCGCTTTTAAATTTGGAGAAAAGCTTGCCAAATGGCTTTAATTGCGGTATATTATAGATGTAAGGGGCTATCGCCGAATACGGCATTCGGCGATAGCCCCTCATATTTCTGCTATTCAGGAATATATTTTAATTTAAAGAACTATATGGATAAAAAGGTAATAGCCAAAATTAAGAAAGGCCTGCTGGCCAGAAAAAGACAAATTGAGGAAGATCTGAAAAGTTTTACTAAGAGTGATGCCCATGAAAAAGATGAACATCATGCTAAGTTTCCCAATTATGGCGACAAGAGCGATGAGAATGTGCAAGAGATTGATGAGTATACCACCAACTTAGCTACGGAGAAGATATTGGAAAGCACGCTTAGGGATATTGACAATACCCTGGGAAGAATTAGTAAAGGCACTTATGGCATTTGCAAGTATTGTAAAAAAGAAATCGGCGAAAAGCGCTTGTTGGCTAGGCCAGTGGCCAATACTTGCGTTGACTGTAAAATTAAGTTGCAGAAAATGGCTTAAATTACCATGCGGATTTTAAACGGAATAAAAAAAATAATAGCAATTTATATGGCTATTATTTTTTTTGTCAGTTTGGACCGTTGCTTAAAAGTTCTAGCGCCGGCTAATCAAGATCAACAATTTAATTTAATTGGAGAAATTTTAAAATTTAATTATCAAGCCAATTATAATATTGCTTTCTCTTTGCCGTTGGCCGGCCAAGTCTTAGTCATTTTATTGATTTTAATTATTTTGGCCTTGGTGTCGTTAGGCTTGTTTTATTGGTTTAAGCATAAATATGATAGATTGGCCCCGTTATGTTTAATAATCCTAGGCGCCGGCAGCAATCTATTAGATCGGCTTAAATATGGCTATGTCATAGATTATTTGGATTTGAAATATTTTACAGTTTTTAATTTGGCCGATGCCATGATCGTAACCGGCGTTATTTTATTGATAATTATTTTGAATAAAAAAAGCGCTTGATTGGCGCTCTAGTTTATAGTAGTTTGTGGGTTGTCGTATGCGGGTTTTGTTTTTTCGCTTAAGACGAAATTTGGGCGATTTTTTTCAAAAATCGCTACAATTTCGTATGCGCTCAAAAACAAAACCCGCATACGACATACAACCTTAATTAAAATTTAATAATTCGCGAGTTATCTTTGTAAATAATGGTAATGAATTTTGTCTTCCGGGGCAAGATTCTTTTTATTTTATCCGCCCATTCAATTACGGTAACCGTATCCGGGCGATTGAAGTATTCCTTGGCGCCGATGGTGATCAGGTCGTTAGCTGATTTAACTCGGTAAGCGTCAAGATGGGCTAATAATTTAATTTGTTTGTGCTTAGTGACCGGATAAATTTTCATTAAAACAAAAGTTGGGCTAGTGATATTTTTTTTGACGCCTAGGCCGGCGGCTAAACCTTTAGTAAAAATAGTTTTGCCGGTGCCCAAATTACCGATCAGGCCGAGCGTTTCGCCACCGGTTAATTGCTTGGAAAATTTTTTAGCGAAGTTAAAAGTTTGTTTTTTTGAAACGGAAGAAAATTTCATGTGGACAATGTAGGATTCGGACCTACGACCCCCTCGGTGTAAACGAGGTGCTCTAACCAGCTGAGCTAATTGTCCGCGTCTGGTGCCGAGGACAGGACTCGAACCTGCAAGGGGTTGCCCCCGCCAGCACCTCAAGCTGGTGCGTCTACCAGTTTCGCCACCTCGGCCGGAATTTAGGCAAGTTTTATTTCTTTAAGTTTCTTATTATAATTGCGCAGATAATAAAGTTTGGCGCGCCTAACCTTAACTTGTTTTTTGATTTCAATTTTCGTTAGAGATGGTAAATTCAAAGGGAAGATTTTTTCCACGCCCACGCCGTCGGAGATCTTTCTGACCGTTATCGTGCCGCCGGTTTCATTACCGTGTTTTTTGGCGATAATCATGCCTTCATAGTATTGAACCCTTTCCTTTTCCTCGCCTTTAGCGTTAAGTTCTTTAATTTTTTGATAAACTCTGACGGTCATGCCGGGTTTTAAGTCTTTAGGATCAATTTTTGTCGCGGTTGTTTCTTTCGCCATATGATTTTCAGTATTTAAAAATAGAACAGCTAGAGTTCTATTTTAAATATAGTCAATATTTAATAATGATATAATATTATAATAATTATTAGGTTTTGTCAACTTTCTTTCGCTAACCCCTTTTTTATTATTTTAATCACTTCTTTAATGGCTTGGTTGAGTTTTCCTTGACGATTTATGACGATAAAACTATAAAAATGCGACTCATTTTTTATTTCGCTGGCGGCGTTTTTTAAACGTCGTTTTAATTCGGTCGGTTTAATATTAAGATCTCGGGCAATTAGCCTTTTTTTAATGCTAATTAGAGAATCTGGTTTAATAAAAATAGTGATCGCTTGATAATTTTTTTTGTAATATTTAGCGCCGACCGCATCAGGGTTAATAATGACATTATAACCATCTTTGAGTTTTTTTTCTAAATCGAATTTATAACTGCCATAATATGCTCGGCGGTTTTTGACATAAGTATGTTCAATAATATTTCCTTTGGCAATTTCCGCTTTAAATTTACTTTTACTAAGAAAATAATAATCAACTCCAGACTTTTCGTTGTTTCTGGGTTTTCTGGTAGTGGCCGTTACTAATCGTTTAAACGAAGGAAAACGGCGAATTATTTCATTAGTAATTGTGCTTTCACCTCCACCAGTTGGGGCGGCGATCACAACTATCTTGCCTAGCTTCTTCATATTTATTTAACGATTTTCAAGATATTTTTTAACTCTTCGGTTAAGCTAATTTTAAAATCTTTTTGCTTGTTTGCCAGGTCGGTAAAAGATAGATGGTCGGCGATCAAAAAGACTCGGTTTAGATTTAATTTTTTGTTTTGGCGCTTGGTTTTAGCCGTGCCATAGATTTTATCGCCCACCACCGGATGACCGTAAGCGGCTAGATGAACCCTGATTTGATGGGTGCGGCCGGTTTTAATTTTTATTTTCAATAAAGTATAATTTATCAGCCGGGTTATAACCCGGAATTCTGTTTCAGCCGAGCGGCCATGGTTTGTCAGCTCGCCTTTTGTTGTTAGCGGCAGAGCGGCCATTTTATAACCAGCGCTGGATCGTTGAATTGGAAAATTTATAGTGCTCGCGTCCCTTTGAATTTGACCATGAACTAGGGCCGTATATTCTTTAATTATGGTTCGGCTTTGAAATTGTTTTTTAAGATGATTAAAGCTCCCTTGGGTTTTAGCTATAACCATCAGTCCGCTGACTTCTTTATCCAGACGATGAACTATGCCAGGGCGATCTGGATCATCACCGATAGTTTTTATTTTCGGGTACTTGGTTTTAAGCCAATCGGCTAAAGTATCGCCAGCCGTTCCATGTACGATTAAACCGGCCGGTTTATTTATTATTAGCAGTTCAGCGGTTTCATCAATAATCTCAATTTTTGGCTCTGGCGCGGTTTTAGGGATTGCCTTTTGGCTGCGCTGATTTTTTTTCGCCAGAATTTTTTGGACATTAATTATATCGCTAGACTTTAGCCAGGCATGAGCTAGGGTGGGCAGGCCGTTGATTTTAATGACATTTTTTTCAATCAGCTTTTGGATTTGACTGCGGGAGAGCTGATTTTTCCCCCAGATTGTTTGGCTGCTGGCCAGAAATTTGTCTAGCCTTAAGCCGGCGGTTTTTTTGGTAATTTTTATGATCATATAATAATTCTCTACTTAATTATTTAGTATTGCCGGACAAAGATTTTGGTTTTGAGCGCATACGAAATTGTAGCGATTTTTTTAAAAAATCGCCCAAATTTCGTCTTAAGCGAAAAACCAAAATCTTTGTCCGGCAATTCCTATTTTACTTTAAAGGCCTGCTCTAATTCCGTTACCATTCTGGCAAAGGTAAAAAGTTGATTGGCGCGCTCCAACCCCTTTTTGCCAAGATGCGCGCGCAGTTTTTTATCTTGGTGTAGTTTAATAATTTGGCGCGCCAGCATTTCGCTGTTGTCCGATTCAATCAAGGAACCGGTTTTGTTTTCCACGACCAGATCTTCCAGCCCGATATTTCTCGGGCCGAGCACCGGCAGACCGGCGGCCATGGCCTCTAAGATGTTGCCGTAATCGTCAAGTTTTAGAGAATCGCTCGCGGCCAAGAAAATATCAAAGCCGCGCAACCATTTTTTCAGTTGTTCCTGTTCTCCAACCAGCCAGACTAAATTCTCAATTCCCATTCTTTTCGCGAGCCAAGAGAGATTTTTTCTTTCTTGGCCTTCGCCGATGACGATCAGTTGAAGATTAGGTATTACCGGCAGGCAAATTTTTATGGCCTGAAAGATAGTCTCAATTTTTTGTTGGTGGTTTAAGGTGGCGATGGCGCCGACGGTAAAATATTTACGGTGAAAATTTGCTTGGCCCAAGACCGCTAATTTATTAAAAATATTTTCTTGATATTGGTTTAGTTTTGTGCCGGGAGAGATTATCTTAATTTTATTTTCGTTATGACCGAGCCGGGTTAGCTGCAATTTAGCATAATTGTTGAAAGCGATTGTTTGGGCAAATTGGCAATTTATTTTATATAACCAAAGTAAAAATTTATTAATTTGCCGATAGTTTAAATCCGGAGCTTCAAGCCATAAGACCTTTATTCCCAGGAGTTTAGCTGGGCCGGTGACAATAATTTTTTCGTTAAGATTCAGACAGACAATCAAGTCAACTTGGCGTCTAATTTTTAAGTTAATTAAAGAACTTAAAAGTTTAAGTTGGGTTGATGATAGAATGGCCAAGAAGCTTATTATGTTTAACCGGTTTTTTAGATCTGGCCCGAGAAAAATTTTTTTAGCCGGCCAAAATTTTTTTTTAAATTGGTTGATTAGCGCCGGCTTAGACGACCATAAGCTAAAGGAAAAGTTTTTTTTCTCCAATTCTTTAAAAATAGCCGTGAGCAGGGAATTTTTATCGGTTGCCGAGTTAATGATTAAGGCTTTTATGGGCATAGCTACTCATTAGTTATTAAATTTTTTAGATCCGCCCGGCTGATGCCTTTAAACAAGTATAAGCAAACGAAATAAATTAGGCAAGCGAGCGGGATTATTAATAGTAAATTTAGCCGATTAAGCGATAAATAAGTAAAAAATGCCATAACGCCAGAGGCCAGGATTGATTTAAATAAAATATTTAGATTTAGTTTGAATTGACTGTATCTCATGACTATATATAAAGAGAATACGGCGATAGCCAGTTCGCTGTAAACCGTTACCCAAGCGGCTCCGTAATAAGAATATGATGGAATAAAGATTAAATAGCCAGCCAGCGCCGTCAGGGCGGTAAAAAGATAGGCGCCGATCACCTTTTTTTGTTTATCTAAAGCGATTACCGCGTGGGCCAGCAAACAGCCGATGAAAATGAAACCAACCGCTAAGATTAAAATTTTTAAGATGCCGCCGGCCGCCGCGAAATTATTACCGGCCACCATGATGATTAAGGGCTTAGCCACCAGTTCGGCGCCAATGATTAAAGGTATGGCCAGCAGGAACATAACATCAAGAGATTTCTGCAGGACTTTATTAAATTGTTTAGTGTCGCTACTGGCGTAAGCTAGACTTAAGATTGGCAGGATTAATCCGGCGAACATAAATGGTAAAGAGGTCAAAACATCAATTATTTTATAGGCCGCGCCGTAAAGGCCGACCTCGTTTTGGCTTTTAAGCAAAGATAGAATTAATATGTCAGCGCGAAGATAGATTAAGTTAAAAGCGATAGTCAGCCCTAGGGGCCATGATTTTTTAATAATTTCGCGCCAGACAGTTAAGTCAATTTGCCATTTTATTTTAATAAAACGGCGAGCGAACCAATAATGCATGATGAAGCTAACGGCACTGGATAAGACCGTGGCTACCATGATAGTTAAGAGGCCTAGATTGAGCCAAGCCGTTAAAATAATACCGCCCAAAAGAATCGTCCGGCTAATAACTTCGGCGGCCGAAACCACGGTCATGGTTAAATTTTTCTGGAAAAAACCGACCAAGATCTGGTTTAAAGCAATAAAGAAGAAGGATAAGCTAGTTATGGCCACGCCAATTTTTATAATCGGTTCGTAAGGAAAGAAAAAGACTATGAGCGGCGTCAGGCCGAGAAAAATGACGGCGGAGATTAGGCGCAAGCTGAAAAGATTATTTAAGAGCGTGGCTTGGTCGGCCTGCGGCTGGCTGATCATTCGCGAGGTTATTAAAGTTAAACCGAAATCAGCCATAATGCCGAAAAATGACAGAAAAGTTATAATCGTGGTGTATTGGCCGAAACCGGCCTCGCGCAGGTATCTGGCCATGATAGCAATGGCGATTAATCCTAGGATGGTAGAAACAATTTTACCAATTATTTGAATCAGGGTGTTATAGGCGACTCGGGCGGACAATTTCATAATCTTTTTGCTTGATTTGTTAATTTTAGCTATAATCAATATAGAATTAAGCTGATTAATTATCTAATTAAATTATAGCAAAATAATATGCTTATGACTAAGAGAATTATTAACCCCATTAGATGCTTGTTATCTAACGGGGCAAAGTATAGTTTAACCGTTATAGGCCTATCCGTAATTTTAGTTCTAGCTCCGCTGGCGGTTGACTTTTCGTCTACTAGCCAGGCCCAAGCAGGAACCTGGTGGGACAAGGCCCAGCAGGGCGGGCTTAACCAAGTAGGCCAAGCTTATGGCGGCGCTGCGGAACCCCGCAGTATTACCGTCATAGTGATTGATGCCATTAGAATTGTTTTAGGTTTTCTAGGCATAATCGCCATGATTATAGTTCTCTATGCCGGTTTTAAATGGATGCTGTCCGGCGGCAGCGAAGAAAAAGTCGGCGAAGCCAAGAAGATGCTGATCGCCGGTATCATTGGTTTAGTGTTGATTCTATCCGCCTATATTATAGCCAATTTCGTGATTAATCAAATTCACAGCGCGACCACCGGTGATCAGATTTTATTTCCATAAGACATTTATAATTACATAATGCAGTAATTTATGAAAAAAAAAATGTTTAAAAAAATTATGGCTCTAGCCGCGTTTTTATTAGCGGTTAATTGCGTTTTTTCCGCTCTACCGGCTTTAGCAGCCGTGGATGACGCGAATATCTATTGGGGCGGCTCGCAGGGGAAACAACTTGTCGTGGATAATTCCGGTTTGCCTTCCAACCCCAGCGTTAACGATCCGCGCCGGTTTATCGCTGAAATTATTAGAATAGTCCTGGGGTTTTTAGGGATTATAGCCGTGATTATAGTTCTTTACGCCGGTTTTAAATGGATGCTGTCCGGCGGCAGCGAAGAAAAGATCGGCGAGGCCAAGAAGATGCTGATCGCCGGCGTTATCGGCCTAATAATTATCCTTTCCGCTTTTATTATAGCCAGTTTTGTGATCAGCGCGATTATTGGCGCCGCTAATTGAAACCCGCAATCACTTCATCATTGGGATAAATATGTTTAGAAATTTTAAACGGATTAAAATATTTTTTGTCGTTTTAATTTTGTTTTTATTTGCCATTTTTTTAGCCAGCCGCGGGCATGTCTATAAGAAGGCCGAGCTGGAATATGGCGTAACTTTTTCCAAAAAACAAGCCCAGAACTTAGGTTTTAATTGGCGAGAAGTCTATTTATCAGTGTTTGACGATTTAGGAGTGAAAAAAATTCGCTTGCCGGCTTATTGGGATGAAGTTGAAAGCCAAGAAGGGAGTTTTTTCTGGGAAGATTTGGATTGGCAGATAAACGAGGCCACCAAGCGGCAGGCCAAAGTAATTTTGGCGGTTGGGGCTCGTCTACCGCGCTGGCCCGAGTGCCATCTGCCGGATTGGACCAGGGGCAGACTGAAAGCGCAAATTGAAAATAAAACTTTGGATTATATAACTAAAGTTATTGAGCGATATAAGGGTAATAAGCAGATTACGGCTTGGCAGATTGAGAACGAGCCATTTTTATCGCATTTCGGCGATTGTCCGAAATTTGATAAAAAATTTTTAGATCAAGAAATTATTTTAGCGCGTTCGATTGACTCTCGATCGGTGGTTATAACCGATTCTGGTGAATTGTCTATTTGGCTGGGGGCGGCGAGAAGAGCCGATATTTTCGGCACTACCATGTATCTGGATACTTATTCTAAATTTTTTAAAAGCTACATTCATTACCCAATCGCTCCTGGCTTTTTTCGCTTTAAAAAGAACTTGGTTCGGTTTTTCGCCAAGCCCAAGGATTGGATAGTTATAGAATTACAAGCCGAACCCTGGGGTCCGAAGCCGTATCAAAAATTAAGCCAAACCGACCGCGATCGCACCATGAACCTCGAGAAATTTAAAAATATTATTGAATTCAGCCGCCAAGCCGGTTTTCGCGAATTTTACCTTTGGGGCGCGGAATGGTGGTATTGGGAATTACAGCAAGGCCGGCCCGAGGCTTGGAATTATGCCAGGACTTTATTTAAATAAACATATTTGTCATTGCGAGCGAAGCGAAGCAATCTCACGAACGGCAAAAATAATCATAATAAAATTGTGGCGAAATTTAATAAGATAAGACATGCGTGAGATTGCTTCGTCGCAAAGCTCCTCGCGATGACAGTAAACGATTATGAATAAAGTAACTAAAAATTATACCATCGGCGTGGATATCGGCGGCACAAAAATGAGCGCGGTTTTGTTTGACGGCGCCAAAGTAGCGGCCGACTATCTTTTAGCCACGCCCAAGGATAACTTGGAGCATTTTATGATCATGCTTAAAGCCCTGATCGAGCCGCTCCAGGATCGAGCCAATAAAGATCAGGCCATAATTAGGGGTATTGGCGTCGGCGTGGCCGCTGAATTGGATTATCAGGAGAATAAAATTTTAGAAGCGCCGAACATTCCGTTTTTAAACGGGCAGAAACTGCCGGTAAATTTAGCGGCCCGGCTGGGCGTTGAGGTAATAAAGATGGAGAATGACGCGCATTGTTTTTTACTGGCAGAAATGAAATTAGGAGCCGGGAAAAAGTTCAATAATGTTCTGGGCGTAATTATCGGTACCGGCATTGGCGGTGGCTGGTGGTTAAACAATCAGATTTATTTAGGCAGTCATGGGGGAGTGAGAGGTCCGGGCTGGTCAATAGTTGATTATAAAGCCGGCCTTAGATTGGAAGAGGCCTATCATAAGTTAGCGCAGAATAATCCGGCGACCTTAGCCGAGGAAGCTTATCGGGGCGATATTTTAGCCGAAAAATCTTATCAGGAATTCGGCCATTACCTTGGCGTGACTTTAGCCAATATCGTAAATATTATTGATCCAGAGTTAATCATTATCGGCGGCGGCGTGGTTGAATCAAGCAATTTGTTTATCTCCACCACCAAGAAGATCATGCGCCAATATATTAAGCATGACGAAACCAAGAAGATTAGAATAGTTAGGGGCAAGTTAGGAGTGAACGCCGGAGCGATCGGCGCGGCGTTGTTAGTCTCGTAGTGATTGCCTCCCCTTAATAAAGATATTCGCTCAATGAGGCGATAGATTTGCTCTTAACTTAAGGACATGTTAGATTATTGGTATGATAAAACATCAAATCTATCAACAAATTAAAAAAATAACCTGCCAAATAGTAAAAGAGCATCAGCCGGAGAAAATTATCCTTTTCGGCTCGTATGCTTGGGGAGAACCGAGCCATGATAGTGATGTGGATTTGTTGGTGGTGAAAGAGACGGAAAACACCAGGGAAACAGCTAAAGAAATTGATGGTTCAATTTTTCCCCGTCCATTTCCTATTGATTTAATTGTTTATACTCCGGCCAAATTAAAAAGAGAGCTTAACCTTGAAGAACCTTTCGTATCAAAAATAACCAAAGAGGGCAAAGTTTTATTTGAAAATTTATGAAGGCAGAGAATAAAAAAATTATAGTCGCCAGGTGGGTTAGGAAAGCCGGAGAGGATGAGCTTAACATCCGTTCAATTTTGAAGCATCGGGATGGGGCGCCGAGCGGAGCTTGCTTTTTGTCCCAGCAAATGGCGGAAAAATATTTGAAAGCTATGTTGATATTCTATGATTTGGAATTAATGAAAATTCATGATCTTATAAAGTTGATTTCACTTTTAGAAAATAATGCGCCTGGTATCAAAGCAATAGGCGAAGCAGCCGCTTTATTAAATCAATACTATATTGAGACTCGTTACGCCGGGGATTATCCTGAATTTTCCTGGAAAGATGCCGAAGCGGCTTCGGCCGCGGCCGACAAGATTAAAGAATATGTTTTGGAAAAAATAAAAGTGAAAAAATAAAATCAATTAAAATTAGGTGATACCTAAAAACCTCCTGGCGGAGGTTTTTGCGTTATGAGTTGGAAATTATTAATTAAGAGACTGTTATTTGCCGATAGTTTCGATCACGAATCTGACCAGCGCGTAGGAAGTGAAAATAAGGGCAATGCCCAGAGCCGCCCACATCACGGTATTTTTTCCTTTTTTAACTAGCTCTTCGTTGCCGCCCGACAGCATCCAGGTGAGCCCACCGTAAATAAACATGACTAAAGCCAGCGAGCCGATGATGCCCATGGCGTAGTTGATAATTTTGCCGAGTAAGACGGGAATATCGTCGCTTTTTTGGTTGCCGGTTAGGGGGTTGGTGAGTTGGACGGTGCCGAGATTAGATTGTTCAACTGCTCCCGCTCCGGCCGGGCCGGCATAACTGGAATTAATAAAGCTAAAAAATAGAAAATAAAGCAACAGAGTTGGTATTAATATTTTTTTCATAATCGCAGTATTTATAATAGTTTATACGGTAAGTATATTATACAATATTTTTTAAGTAAAGAAAAGCGGCAGACTGTGTTTGTCTGCCGCTGTGACCGAGCGCTCTTAGCGCCGGCTAGATTCGTGGCGTGACCACGATTTTGACTTCACCCTCCTCGGCACCTCCGGCAATTACGATACTGCCTGAGGCCGAGGCGGTGTGGTCAGCCCTGACATCAACATCGTGAAGCCCGCCCTTTCCCAGCTCCTTAAAAGGTTTGGTGGAGTTAAGGTACCTCACTTTGTCGCCAGGCTCTATTTGGAGTCCGGTATAAACAATTTCTCCGGACTTGAAATGTACGATTTTCTCCTGGACTTGGCGTCTGGCCAATGAATGATTCGGATTGGCGGCATTTCTGCCGTCTACCCAATCAAATTTCCAGGATTCAACCCAGGTTTTGGTTCCGCCAACGAACGAACCATTGGTGTTTGGCAACATCACCTGAGTGAAGGCTTCTCCCTCAAAAACTATTGGGAGCGCGTCAGGGTGAAGTTGTTTAACCCTTGCGCCGGGGAGAACACTCCAGTTTCTCAGGTTTTGATCCAAGACGAATCCATTGGTTCCGTCTTGTTGATAGAACAGGCCGACCTTGGCCTTGGCGACGCCGAAACTGGTAGTGGCCGCAGCTTCGTTGATTAGGGCTCTATTGTTTAGCCCTCGAGCGTTCAGGCTGACGAGCGCCTGCGACTGTCTTTTCATGGCCTCGGCATGAGCCCTTTGCTTGATAGTCCAAGCCACCCAGCATAGCAGCACAGTGCAGGTTATCACCAGGGCGGTTTTCCAGAACCTGCCTTCCTTAACTACCAGGTAGGCGATGGCCGCTCCGGGGATAAGAAACAGTATTTCGAACACGATGTTCGTTGTGATACTGCGGGTGGTGATACCCCAGATGCCGCTACCAGAGACTAGGTCTTGGTGAGTCCGGTCCGCTGGTAGATCCAGCAAGTATCCGGCGATGGCGCGTAAGCCGACGAAGATTATGACTCCGACGGCGAAGGCAAAAACCTTCTTTACCAGATTGGTTACTGTGCCGTAACCTTCGGCTTGCTCGATAATCGTGTTCAGGATGAACAGGAAAATCGCCAGTGAAACCACAAATCGGATTGGGATGCCCAGTAGAACCGCGAGTGCGATCCCAAAGACAAATCCTCCGAGTAGAGTGGTCCAGAATTTTTTGATGTACTCTTTCATGTTGTGTCCTTTCTTATTTGAACAAGTTTCCTGTTTTTTTGAGCAGTAGCTTGACGAAGATCTCCAAGAATTCCCAGAACACTTGAACTTGGAATACCTTCTTAAGCAGGTCTGCTTTGGTGATTGCCACCGCTGGTGCCGGTGCTCCAGGCGTTGGGGTTACTATCGCGGATACAACCGATCCTTCTCGGATCTGATTGAGACGTTTTCGTAGCTCCACGGCCTTAATGGCAGCTTTGATTGCTTTCATTGCTTCATCCCTGAAAGCGAATGGGGTGTACACTACCCAAGCAAACCAGAGGAAGCCGGCCCAAATCCAGTGCCACCAGCTCGAGTATTTTTTCTCGATTACCCGGCTTGGCGTAAACACTGATGGTGCGCTGTTAGTTCCCCAAAACAAGCTTCGCATCTCTGCCTTTGCTTGTGGGTAGTTATCCAATCTTTCGGTTATTGAGGATCTTACCTCTTTAGCCGAGCTGGTGAGTAGGGGTCGGCCGAAGCCAGCCAACATGGCTGAGATCGAGAAGATCACGGCCAGGATGAATAGCGCACCCCAGCGCCAGTTGTTGTTGGAACAGAGTTGGCCTGCCATCATGCCTAGATATTTCCTTGTGCTGTTGTGCTTAACAGTCAAGACTCCTAAAGCGATGACTGCCAACCCGATCATGGTCCAATACTTCCAGAACCATGGTATTTGGTGAAAGATGTAGCCTGCGGCTACGACTACGGCTATGGCCGTAAGGCCAGCGATAGTCCATTTTTTCCAGTTCATGTCAGTTTCCTTTGTTTTTTCGGTTTTCTGCAATTGCGTGTTTGAAGTTTGCCCAGAACCCGCCGGCAATGGGTTTGATTTTTTTGCGTGGCGGCGGTTTGGGTTGTTCAGGTCCGTCCAACGTGACTTCCTCTCGGAGGTCTGATCCGATGACGCTGAACGAAAACTCCTGTTCTTCATCTTTGAAGGGTTGTGCTTTGTAACCTTCGATGAACCCGTTCTCGTCCGTCTCGTTGACGCTCCGCTTGTGGGTGCCTTCAATGACGAGAACTTTGGCTTTGATGCCTCGCCCTTGGTCCGACATGGCTTGAATGTCAAACGTGTATTGACCCTGTTGGCCAGAGCTGATTACTTGTAGTCTGACCGGCCTGGGTGGCGGCGGTGTATCATTCTTTGGTTCTTTTGCTTCTGGTTTTCCTTTGTCTTCTGCCATAATCTGCTCACTTTCTGCTTTTTTGGTTGTTTGTTGTTGAGTTTTCAAGGTTCAATCCATTATCGAACCCTGGTTCCTCGCCCTTGGCCTTGTTTAAAAATAAACAGGCCAAGAGGGAGGAATAAGGGCTCGATTTTTGCTACTAGGTAAAATTTATTATTATTTAATCATTTTCTAGTTCTATGATTTCCTTGGTTATTTTAGGGATTTCGCTGGTAAAAAATTTTTTAACTTGCGGCCAGCCGGCGGAAAAATTCAATCTAGGCATCGGATCGTTTTCCGCGTCAGTGAAGTAGACAAGACTCTTTAAAATATGATGATAATCATGAGTAGATAACGGGTATTGGGTTTTAAGTTTAAGAATAAATTCTTTAAGCGGAGCGATATTTTTCGCGCACCAATATAAATCAAAAAAATCGCGCTTGCGTCCGCGCTGGCTGATGGCGGTTATTTTCATTACGGCGATGTCCACCGGCTCAAGAACTTTAATAAAGCCATAGGTTAACGGTTTCTTTGCCGGCCGAAAAAAAGGATAGAAAATAAAACTTACTTTAGCCCCCGTTAGCGTGCCATAAATTGTTCCTTCAGCATTAATATCCGTTTGCCAGTCAGCGCCGGTAAAATGATTAAGCAGCAAATTGTTGTTAAATTTTTTCGGAGTAAAAAAATCCAAATCAACCGAGCTGCGGTGGCCGGTCGAAAGAGCCAGAGCCGTGCCGCCGGCCAAGTACCAGTTGGCGCGTGCGAGCCACGGTTGCTTGGCTAAAAAGTCGAGCGCTTTTTTTGTGTCGCGGGGCAAAGCTTCAATATGCCAGGCTATTTGTTTTTTAGAAGGAGAGACCATAATGTTTTAGTTCGCGGGCTTAAGGCGCGAGAGGAGTCAGCTACTTTTTTTAATTGCGGTTTGTCGTATGTTTGCCACAGCCATTTTACTTCTTTGTCTCTGCCTAATTCCATTATCCTTTCAATGATATAGGCCGCGTGTTTTTTTATGTTTAGAGTTTTTGGGTCAATGTCCCAAAAAAGAGATGGTCTGAAATTTACTCCGTTAGAAATTTTTTGGTTTTGTTGCCCCATATTATCTTTTAACCCCGAGGAATTCTGATTAAGATTTCTAACGGGGTGAATAAATTTAGCTTTATTTATACAGTAATTTTATCATAAAACGCGGGGAAAATCAATGGCAGTTTATTTCTTAAAGCTCTCTTTCAGAGGGATTTTTTTGTTTTACTGTGTTTTTTCCGCCACTCTTCTATCTTTTTATGATTGCCGGAGAGTAAGACTTTAGGTACGCGAAGTTTTTTAATCCCCCTAGCCCCTTTTATCAAGGGGGTAAACTGGAAAACTTTCGGGCGAGTATATTGTGGATGTTCCAGAACACCCGGAGTGCTATGAGACTCGTTTTTAGCGCTGTCCGCGTTGCCTAAGGCGCCGGGCAGTAGGCGGGTGACAGAATCAATAATCGCTATGGCGCCGATCTCGCCGCCGGTTAAAACATAATCGCCGATGGAAATTTCTTCATCAATAAATTCAGTGATTCTTCCGTCCACGCCCTCGTAGCGGCCGCAGATGAGAATTATGCTATCCAGTTTAGCGTGCGACTTGGCCAGTTTTTGATTCCAGGCCTTGCCTTTGGCGGATAATAAAATTATTTTGGAATTTGGAATTTTGGATTTTGAATTTGTTTGGAATTTGGAGTTTGTAATTTGGGATTTGACGGCCTTTAAGGCCTGGTAGAGCGGTTCAATTTTCATGACCATGCCGGCGCCGCCGCCGAAGGGCGCGTCATCCACGGTTTTATGTTTGTCGGTTGTCCAATCGCGCAGGTTATGAATTTTTATACTGATCAGATTATTTTTCAGCGCGCGTTTAATAATGGACTCGTTAAAATAGGAGTCAAAGATATTGGGAAAAATTGTGATGATGTGGAAAGTCATAAAATTTAGTATGTCATTGCGAGCGAAGCGAAGCAATCTCTGGTTAGAAAGAGAAACAATAATAAATGAAACGCCTGATTAAGAAGTTTAATTTTATTTAAAGATTTTTTTGGGGTATTATTGGTTAGTGTTTTTAATCAGAGATTGCCGCGTCGCCCGAGTACGGGCTCCTCGCAATGACATTTAAAAACAAAAAACCACAGAGTGTGTGGTTTTTTGTTATATAGTTTTTAAGGTAATGGATTCCGGCTCGCCTTCGGCTTTAAGGCCGGCCCGCCATCGCTACGCTCAGGCGTTAGCCGGTCTTTGTGATCCTTCCGGCTCGTAGATTTTTAGGTTAACGCGAGCATTGTTCTTAGCGCCAACAATCTTTAATAAAGTGCGGATGGCTTGAGCGGTTTGGCCTTTTCGACCGATGATATATCCCATATCAACCGGGTCGACTTTCAGGGTTAGTAAAACGCCCATTTCATCTACCGTTCTTTCTACCGCTACCGCGTCGGGGTTAGAAACGACGGTCTTGGCGATGATCTCCAAAAATGCTTGATCAGTTGCTTTAGCAGCCATAGTGTTTTTTTCTTTCAGAGCTGACTTGTGGGACTGTCCCTTTTAGTCAGAAGTGAAAGCTCTCTTAATTATTAAACCCATTTTATTGGGATTATATTATTATAGCAAAGAATGTTTGATTGTCAATGCCGGATAGGTTTATGCTTTAGCGGCTGGCGCCGCGGTTTTAGGCGCTTCGGCCGGTTTGGCTTCAGCTTTGGTGTCTTTTTCCTTTTTACCTTTTGAGGCCTTAACCTTCTTGCCTTCAATAATTTTTTTCTCAATCAGTAGATTATTGACGGTTGGGGACATGCCGGCGCCCCTAGACAGCCAATACTTGGTTTTTTCACTGTCAATTTTCAGCTCCTTAGAGTGGGGATTATATGAGCCAAGGATTTCCAAAGAGTCGCCGTAAAGGTCTTTTTGTTTTTCCGAGATAACGACGCGGTATAAAGGTTTATTCTTTTTACCGATGCGAGCTAATCTGATAGTTAACATAGGTGAAATTTAAAATTTTATTAATAAAGTGGTTTTATCTTAGCTTAATTTAGATGGTATGTCAATATAGGAGCGGGTAAGAGGGGTCGGGAGTGGGTAATATAAATAATTTATTTTTCAAATATTTGTTATATTATTTTTTATATTCTTGTTGATATTTTTTAAATTCATCTTCGGAAAAAATTGAAACATCTTCAATTTGTCTTAGCATTGCTAGCTGATCGTCGAAGGTTTCCATTTGATTATCCGGATTCTGTTGATAGGCAGTCATTTTCATTTGCACAATTTCCGCTCGGCTTTTTAAATATGCCAACCAAAAACTATTGTCATTAATTTCCAAATGTCGCGACACCAACTCGAGAAAAGCGTGCCAGCTTGGCTCCAGTATTTGGGCGATTTTTTTTCCTGACTCGGTCTTAAGTATTTTTACATAATCTCTGACTGCGTTAAAGTCATCAATTTGGCATTGAACATCTTTGCCTCTTAAAGCGGGCGCGTCATTGTCTTTTAAGACAGTATGGCCTTCAATATAAAAAAGCGCGTCCGGCATTTCATCAAAATTGCCCAGCATGTTTTGGTACATACCGACCGCGCCAAAGCGGCTAAGCCTATCCGCGTCACGAACTATGGTCAAGGTTTCTCGGGAAGTTTCTTGGCGTTTATCATGGCGTTTTATCGCCCTCATTATATCACCATATTGCTGTGCGCCGATTAATTTGTGCTCATAAAAATCCCGAAAAAGAGGTTTGGCAGCTTCTGCCGATAGTACGGCATGGTTTCTTTTTTGCGGATCAGATGCCTCGGTAGCTCTTCCCCAATCGTGCAGTAGGGCCGCGGTTTCGGCCTTAAAAGTATCGGCATTTTCACCTAAGGCAATTATTTTGGCCAATTCCTTAACTCTTAATGTATGACCTAATCCATGGCCATCAGATAAATTACTAAATCTATCAAGAGTTTATTTTTCTAACTGCTCTATTATTTTTTTCTCGTTTACCCTTTCAATATTAAAATTTTCTGGCATAAGTTTAGTGAGCGGGTAACGGGAATCGAACCCGTATTATCAGTTTGGAAAACTGATATAATAACCATTATATTATGCCCGCTTAAGTTCTTTCAAATATGTTTTCAATCCAACCCATTATTTTGCGATGTAGTCTAACACCTAAATTTTTATTACCATTGCTGATTATAGTTAAATGCGCTGTGCCATAAGGAAGTTTCCTTTTTCTTTTGTTGGATTTATCAGTTCTTTTATCGATTTGAGTCTTTCTAAACTGTGTTAATGGTAAATTAGTTTCCTTTTTCCAATACTTCACGCATTCATCTATGTTATTATCGGGGTAAAGATGAAGGGAGATTGTAATGTTGGTGTCTTCTAATTGGCAGATTTCTTTAAACCATTTTACGGCTAATTTAATTATTTGCGGATTAGAATTAATTATTCTGACCATTTCGTAAGTTTTTGAACCCTCGCCAAGATAGAGTCCTAAACCTAGAAGCCATAAGTCGCGTTTAGTTATCTTTCCTAGTTCTTTTTTTGCTAATTTTTTTATTTCTATTACATCTTTGACTTTTAAATTATGCCTTATCCTCCCCGATATGGAGGGACCATTTTTTATTCTTCTCAAAACAGTCTTATTAGGATTAAAGGGGACATCTTTTAACCAATCACTTAAAGTACTGTTACTCACGCCAAGTTTTTGCTCTATTAAACTATAAGAATAACCTTTTTTTCTTAGCCCTATAACTTTTTCTTTTAGATATGATGGTTGCATACTACTAGTATACCATACTATTAAGGCCGGTTCAATTTTTAGTCGCAATTGCTGAACGAAGCTCGAACCTTTTTTGAGCAAAATCCCGAATGATTGCCGCGCTTCGCGCGGCAGAAACTGAACACTCGGGCGGGCAAAAAGGAAGGGGGTTGGGGGGAAGGAATTTTTGCCCGCCCTCGCTTTCCGATTCCGATTTTTCCGCCGCCGCCGAATTTCGT
>Ga0075931_101_pt1 | contig 50151 bp, 46 predicted proteins | sample RifGroA2_FD_67911 | JGI IMG/M metagenome (GOLD analysis project Ga0075931, IMG submission 67911) | Parcubacteria (Falkowbacteria) bacterium GW2011_GWA2_41_14
TTGACCTCGCCGTGCGCAAAGCGCGCGGCTCGGACTGGTGTTTTCGCCAAGAAATCCCAAGGCATTTTGAAATCCATTTCCAGTTTTTTCGCCGCAAGGTGGCGGTTCCCAAACAAAGTTTGGTTTGCGTCAAAGACGCAAGAGCCGATACAATGAGATTGCAAATTGTCGGTGTGGTGCATTTCTTTTTCAAACGCAATTCTATGACCAAATATTTTATTTATTGCCGCAAATCATCAGAGGACGAAGAACGCCAAGTTTTGAGTATTGAGGCGCAACTGACAGAATTGCGCGATTTCGCCAAGCAACAAAATTTGTTCGTGGCGCGAGAATATTATGAGTCCAAAACTGCTAAAGAACCTGGGCGAGAAATTTTTAACGAAATGCTTGGCGAAATTGAAAAAGGAAATGCACAGGGAATTTTAGCATGGAACCCAGATCGCCTTGCTCGCAACTCGATTGACGGTGGCAAAATAATTTACTTGGTAGACACGCAAAAAATTGTTGCGCTAAAATTCCCAACATTTTGGTTTGAAGCGACACCTCAAGGAAAATTTATGTTGAGTGTCGCTTTCGGACAAGCGAAATATTACACCGACAATTTGCGAGAAAACATTTTGCGCGGTATTCGGCAAAAAATACGCCGTGGTGAATTGTCGGCAAAAGCCCCTCTCGGATATTTCAACGAACCTCGTTTGCGAACGATTGAGCCTGATAGAAAAACTTTTAGCAAGGTAAAAGAGATTTTAGGGGCTTTTGCTTTGGGACAATACACACTGACGGCTATCCAGCGCAAAATGTTTTCTGTCGGCTTGGTTGGCAAAGATGGCAAGCACCTCGCTCTTTCCACGGTGCATAAAATTTTGACTAACCCATTTTATTATGGACACTTTCGCTATCGTGGCGAGGTGCATGCCGGATCGCATAAGCCAATGATTTCAAAGAAACTTTTTGACAAAGTCCAAGAAGCACTTGTCGCCAATGGGAAGCCCCGCAAAAAGCGAGGAGAAAAAGGTTTGTTATACAAAGGATTCGCTGTGTGTGGCGAGTGTGGCTACGCGATAACTGCCGAGCGTAAAATCAAAAAATCTGGTCGCTTATATCATTATTATCATTGCACATTCAAAAGCAAAACGCAGACCTGTTCACAAACTCGCTTTTTGCGGGAAGAAGAAATGACGCGCCAAGTACAAAACCTTTGTAAAAAAGTTTCTTTGTCGGACGAATGGCGGGATAAATATCTTGCTAAACTTGAGACTGAAAATATGGAATCCCGCCATTCGTCTGGCCTTTTCGTTCAAAATCTCAAAAATGATATTTCCGTCATCAAAACGCGAATTGAGCGGCTTACAGACGCCTATCTAAACGAAGCTTTGGAACTTGGCGAATATCAGGAACGAAAAAATATTTTGATGTCGGAAAAGAAAACTCTTGAGGAAAAATTGAGCGATTTTGAACGAAAAGGCAATCATTGGCTCGAACTCATGCGAAACTGGATTTTAGAGGCCAACCAAGCCGAAAATCTCATCAAACGAGAAAATCCGATTGAACAAAAAGATTTTCTCGTTCGTATCGGCTCGAACCGCCGCCTTGCGGCGAAAAAACTGGAAATGGATTTCAAAATGCCTTGGGATTTCTTGGCGAAAACACCAGTCCGAGCCGCGCGCTTTGCGCACGGCGAGGTCAAAACAACTACATTCGTAAAGGTAGTTAGTTGGAATTAGTAATTTTTGAAGCGAGGACTGACCGTTCGGCCGACCTTTTCTCCGTTTACATCCGTAGCGAGAAAATTACTAATTCCAACTAACTACCGGCAAATCACTTAGATTCTTACCGCGGACCTCCGCTCACTCTTAATAAAGGCGATAGGAGCCATCCTAAAAAACCGCCGATCATATTGGTCATAATCAAAAAACCGATGAAAATCGCTATCAGCCCAATAATTTTATAACCCAGCCGAGAACCGCCCTCACTGCCCAAATATTTTTCAAAAAAGGCAATCCTGCCAAAAGCGTTAAGCATGGCCTCTGATTTAATAACCAGCAAAGCGCCGGCAGCCAAGACAATAAAACCGATGATTATGTACATAGGATTTATTTTAAATAATTAAGTGGATTATATTTTACGCCATTAATTATATATTCAAAATGCAAATGCGGACCGGTTGAACGGCCAGTTGAACCAATGGCGCCGATGACCTGGCCTTTTTTAACCGCCTGGCCTTTTTTAACGTAAAATTTTGACATATGGGCATAACGCGACTTTCTGCCGCCGCCATGATCTATAACTATCTGGTTGCCATAACCCGTGCCCCAACCGGCTACCTCAATTACTCCGGCATCAGTGGCATAAATCGGCGTACCGGTTTTATTGGCTACATCAATGGCGTGATGCCGCCAAGAATAATATTGGGTTATTCTCGCGCCTACGGTCGGCCAAGCCAATTTATTAGAAACAATTGATTTAAGATTTTCCGGCTTGAATAAATCCGTAATGGAGCCGGCCGAGGCGCCGCGCGCTGTCTGGCTGGAAGCGGTATAAATTTTTCTGCCGCCTGGAATAATCAATTTTTGACCCACGGCCAGCCTTTCGGCGCTGCCCAATTTATTCGCCTCCAAAATAATATTTTGCTCAACCGCGTATTTAGCGGCAATAGAAGTTAAAATCTCGCCGCGCTTAACGCTATGTGTTACTCCGGTCATGGGTAAAATTGTTAATTTATTACCCGGCCTGATTAAGCTGTAAGCGCTTAAATTATTTTCCCATAAAATAGTATTAACGCTGATGCCAAATTGAGCCGCGATCGTGCTTACCGTGTCTCCGGCTTGCACTAAGTAATCTATAATGCTCTCTCTAGCCCTGACGCCTTTACTGGTAGCCGCCAAACCCGGCTTAACTATGGCCTCGCCGCCCTGGATATTGCTTGGCTCAAATAAAGCGCTCTCTTCCGGCGCGGCCATCTCGGCCGTCGGCTGGGTTCTAACCGCGGTTAAATTATCCAAATAGGTCTGTTGCACCGGAGTAATGGCCGCCTCTTCATCAAAATATTCTTCGATCAACTGATCGGAGTCGCCAAATTCGCTGAAGATTATTTCTGATAAAAAAGTCCGGCCGGTCATTTCTTCGGGTGAAATCGCTTGAGTCTTTTGAGTTAAATTAAAAATAACAAAAAATATCGTTAAAGCCCCAACGGTCGCGTGAATTAATTTCTGATTAACGAAGAAGGTAAATGACTTGTTTCTGATATTACCGTTCCAGCCCAGCCGTTTCATAAACCAAAAATACAGCCGATACAGCCGAACCAGAACTTTATAAAATAAAAAACGAGAAATAATCAACCCTGGCCGATAGACCAAATTAATAAAAAAAGCGGCCGCTAACCTCTTCAAAAAGATTAAGAATTTGATGAAAAATATCAGTAAATTTACCGATATTTTCTTAGCATCTCGGCTGATATGATTGTTAGTTAAAATAAATTAAATAACATCATTATACTAACATTTTGACTGCTCTTAGTCAATTGATTCAGGGCTTGCCAAAGCCCCGCTTCTATGTTAAGATAGAGACTGTTCACCCTGTTAAATAATTTTGCCTCATGGCAAAATTCCCGTTTTCACGGGATTTAACAGGGTAAAATTAATAAAAATAATTTCTAGCCAGCGGACACTCGCCCCGTTAAATTCGCTTAACGAATATTTAACGGGGGCTAACGGATTAATTTTACAAGATTAAATTTTATTTTTAGACTAACCTGCAATTTTGTGACTGCAACATTCTCTCTAAAACATCAAGATACGCTCAAAATATATTGCCCAAGCTAAAATAAATATTTGGCCTTGTTCTATATACGAAAAATATTTGACCTCCGACGCTAGAATCTAAACCTCTATGTATTATTTGATTGTTGGCATTCTGGCTGTTGTCGGCGGTTTTTTTATTGGCTACTGGACCCGTAAAAAACGCGGTTTAGCCGAAGTCTCAAGCGCCGAAGCGCGGGCGGAGAAAATCCTCAATGACACCAAGGCCAAGCAAAAAGAATTATTGCTCGTAGCTCAAGACAAAGCCCTGAAAATTATTTCGGACGCCAAACAAGAAGATGAAACCAGGCGTCAGGAAATTAACAATCTGCAAATTAGACTGGAAAAAAGAGAAACCGTTTTTTCACAAAAATTGCTAGAGCTGCAAGATAAACAGCAATTGCTTTATGACAAAGTCAATAAAGTTGAAGAAGTTAAAGAAAAAATTAAAAAAATTCACGACGAGCAGCTGGCTAAACTGGAAAAAATCGCCGGTTTGTCCCGCGAAGAAGCTAAACAAATCCTATTTAAAAACATTGAAAACGAAATAAAAGACGATTTGGTAATCAGAATTAACAAATTAGAAAGAGAATCCAGCGATACCTTGGATGAAAAAGCGCGTGATTTAATGGCTGGAGCCATGCAACGGTTAGCTTCAACTTTTACCACGGAGATTACCACCACCACGGTTGATTTGCCCAATGACGAAATGAAAGGCCGAATTATCGGCCGCGAAGGCCGGAACATAAAAGTCATTGAGCAGCTTACCGGCGTGGAAATTATCGTTGATGACACGCCCAACGCCATCACCATTTCCGGCTTCTCGCCGATTCGCCGGCATGTGGCCAAGAGAACTTTAGACCATTTGATTAAAGACGGCCGCATCCACCCGACCAAAATTGAAGATGCCATCAAACAAGCTAAAGAAGAATTAGCTTTGGATATTAAAAAGGCCGGCGAAGAAGCCATGTATGAAGTCGGCGTGACCGGTTTTGACCCGAAACTCGTGCAAATTCTCGGCCGGCTTAAATATCGCGCCAGCTATGGGCAAAATGCCTTAAGGCACTCGGTAGAAGTCGCTCATTTGTCCGCGCTGATTGCCGAAGAATTAGGTGCCGATGTGACGCTGGCTAAGAAAGGCGGCCTGCTTCACGATATTGGCAAGGCGGTTGATCATGAAGTCCAGGGCACGCATCCGGAAATCGGCGCCAACATCGGCAAAAAATTTAATCTGCCTCCGGAAATAATCGCCCCCATCTTAACCCATCATGAAGATCGGCCAGACGGCTTAATCTCCGTCATCGTTAAAGTGGCTGACGCCATTTCGGCCGGACGGCCGGGCGCGCGCCGCGATACTTTTGAACAATATATCCAACGGCTTGAAGAACTGGAAAAGATTGCCACCTCGTTTACCGGCATAGAAAAAGCTTACGCCATTCAGGCCGGCCGCGAAGTCAGAATTTTCGTCACGCCGGATAAAATTGATGATTTGGCGGCTTTAAATCTGGCTAAAGACATCGCTAAAAAGATTGAGCAAGAATTAAAATACCCTGGCGAAATTAAAGTCAATGTCATCAGAGAAATGAGAGTAACGGAATACGCCAGATAAGTTTAAAATGCAAAAATCAAAATTAAAAATGACAATGTAAAATTTAAAATTCTTCTGTCATCGCGAGAAGCCCTGTACTCAGGGACGACGAAGCTTGCCAGACTGCCAGCCCGACAAAGTCGTTCGGGCGGGCGTCGTTCGGGCGGGCGTCGTTCGGGCGGGCAATCTCTGGTAAATCCCTTCGAACCAGGGATTGCTTCGCTCCTTTCAGTCGCTCGCAATGACAACAAGAGAAGCATTTCAATTTTTCATTTTAAACTGTCATTTTACATTTTGATTTTTCAACTTTAAATTATGCTTAACATCCTCTTCATCGGCGACATCAATGGCAAAATCGGCCGCCAGACCGTAAAAAAAATCCTGCCTGATTTAAAACAGGAGTTAAAACCGGATTTAGTAATCGCTAACGCCGAGAACATTGCTCATGGCCATGGCGTTTCCGAGCCGACGCTAAAAGAAATGCTGGCCGCTGGCGTCAATTGGTTTACTGGCGGCAATCATTCTTTCGGCAACACGGCCTATCTTAGTTTATATGATAGTAATCTGCCTTTGCTTAGGCCGGCTAATTATGCCGACTCCGCTCCTGGCCAAGGCCAAACGATTATTGAAATAAATGGCCATAAAATACTCCTAATTAACTTAATCGGCCAAGTTTATATGGGCATGTACTATGATAATCCGTTCATTGCGGCTGATAAAATTTTATCTAATCTTGCCAGTAATAATATATCTGCTATAATAGTTGATATCCACGCCCAGGTCACTTCGGAAAAACTCGCCCTATTCCATTATCTTGACGGCCGCATCAGCGCGATGATCGGCACTCACACTCATATTATGACCGCTGACGCGGAAATTTCCAAGGCCGGCACGGCGTATCTAACCGATGTCGGGCAAACCGGCTTCGCTGATGGGATTCTTGGCATGTCGAAAGCAGGTATTATAAAAACTTTCTTAACGCAAATTAAAGAGCCGCACGATCTGCCGGAAACCGGGCGGGCGATTTTCAACGCCATCTCGCTGACGATTGACCCGAGAACAAAAAGAGCGACCGCCATCAAACCGATAACAAAATATATTAACATAACATAATTAACTTAACCCCGTTAAATAATTTTGCCTTAAAGCAAAATTACCGTTCACGGTATTTCACGGGGTAAATTTTAAATCTATGAACAAGGCAGGCTTAATTGAAAAAATTGCCGCTGAAGTAGCGGTTACGAAAAAACAGGCCGAAGATATGATTGAAACCCTGGTTGGAACTATCGTTGCGGAACTCAAGGCCGGCAACGAAGTTACCATCACCGGCTTCGGCACCTTTATGGCTAAGACCAGGCATGCCCGCGGCGGCGTCAATCCGCAAAAACCGACCGAAAGAATTCAGATCCCGGAAGTTACGGTGGCAAAATTCAAAACCGGCAAGACTCTAAAGGACGCGTTAAAAGGCAGATAAAATTTAGTATATTACAAAAAGAACCCCGCAAAAACGGGGTTCTTTTCTATTTGGTGCGCCGTGCTGGATTCGAACCAGCGACTCTCTGCTTAAGAGGCAGGTACTCTACCAACTGAGTTAACGGCGCCTAAAAATGTAAAATGCAAAAATCAAAGTTAAAAATTTATGGAGTGAAAAATTTATTAAAATTTTTCACTATTAATTAATTTTACATTTTGAGATTTACATTTTTAATTTTTTATGTGGTGGCGGGTGGGCTTGAACCACCGACCTTAGCGTTATGAGTGCTACGCTCTAACCAGCTGAGCTACGCCACCAAAAACATTTCAAATTTGAGATTTTCAATTTTAGATTTCCGGACATCAAATCGTAAATCAAAAATCGTCATTCGTAAATTTTTTCAGTGCCCCCGCCAGGATTCGAACCCGGAACTCTTGGTCCGAAGCCAAGTATGATATCCATTTCACTACAGGGGCGAGAAACTACCTGACTATATTATAGCAAAAAACTCCTAACTAAGGAGTTCTCTTTTAAAATAACACAGTAATCCTAATAAATCAAGACTATTTACTAAGAACCGCGTAATAATTATATTGGTCTTTATAGAGCTTTTCCAGACGCAGATCCGCATATTCAGCAATCTTTTTTAACGCCCTCGCAGTAAAAGCGTGGTAATAGCGCTGACTAATCCACTCTCCCAGATTATTTTTCCAGTCAAATAAAATATCGCCAAAGTCCATTTTATTCCTACCGAATATTTTTAAGATCGCGAATCTGTAAATTAACCTGCTGAATTTTTTCTGTTGCCATAAATTCCACACCGTAATTATAATCTTTCCGCCCGGCTTTAACTTATTTTTCATCTGCTCCAGAGCCCGAATGCGTAAATCTTCCCCGGGCAGATGATGCAAAACGGCAATACAAAAAACATAATCAAAATCTTTTTCCGAAATTTTATCCAATTCTAAAATATTACCCATCAAAAATTCCTGATTCTTGATTCCTAATTTCTGATTCCTCTTGGCCGCTGCAATCAACCTTTCACTGCTATCCACCCCCAAATAATCAATCTTCTTTTCCTTAAACGCTTCGATCAACTGCCCGTTGCCGCAACCCACATCTAAAACCTTGTCGCCATCTTTTACCAGGCCGGCCAATTTAATTAATTCCGGCCACAAGTGCTTCTTTCTGGTATTATCAAAATCAACCGCAATGGCTTCGTAATTGCGCCTAACTAAAGCTAATAAATTTTGCTGCGTAACTTTATCCATATTTATTTCTTACCATTTATTGGCCAAAAAGAAAAGGGCGTGTCCGAAGACGCGCCCGTGCTACCCATCGCTGGGTTGTCTAGTTGTATTCTCTTTCTCTTTATGGTTTGGTTCATTTCGTTTCCCTGATACCGACGATCTCAAACTGTTCCATCACCAGATTGGCCAACAGTTTCTTACAAGCAGTTTGCGCCGCCTGACCAGCGTCAATTTCATCCTGGGCATCAACGGACAGCAAAAAACATCTGCCCATTCTGATGCCACTGATGACTTGAAGATCAAGCCGATGAAGCGCCGCCAAAGTCGTTGATTCTTCGGGATTACTGCATCCCACTTTGCGGAAGACATACACAGTTACCTGAAACTTTCTCATGACTGCCTCGCTTTCTTGTAATTTAAAAGAGCTCCAACGGCGTTATGCCATAAGACCTCCTTCATTTCTATCCTATCTAAAGTTAAACGAAAAAGCAAATACAAAATAATTACGATTTCTTACTCCTCATCTTCGCCAGCGTCAACTTTATTTCATCCCAGCTATAATCTTCGCCCAACGCTTCGCGGATCGGCGTTAATCTATCCGCACCGACTTTTTTTACCGCCACCATGATCTTTTTCTGCCGCTCTGGTTTAACTAATTTATCAATTCCAACGCCCAAACCCTTTTCTGCCAAAAAACACAAGTGGCCGATAATCGTTCCGGCCGACAGCTCGCGCGCCGCCGCGATCTTTTCTACGCCCATACCCTTATTCCATAATTCTAAAGTCTCCAATTGCGTTAATTTAGTGGACAGCCGAGTCGGCTTTTTCTTCTGTTTTTCTTCAACTTGAACCGTTTCTGCTTCATCCATATTCTTCACCAAACAATTATCGCATTTAGCGCAGGTCTTGGCTTCCAAATCGCCAAAATAATCCAAAATGTATTTTTGCCGGCAAGCCGCATGATAAATATAGTTTTCCATCAAGTCCAGTTTTTTATAAGCATGCTTTAATTTATGCTTAAGCGCGTTAAAATCCAATTTAACCTCGTCCCGCTCCACCCGTTTTAAAATTTTCAGTTCCGTGCCCCGGAAGGGCGGCAAATAATCAATTAAGCCGGCGTCAAACAATTTTTTAACCAAGCGCATGAATGAGTCTTTCTTGATTTTTAAAATTTCGGCCGCTTCTTCAAAATTAAAATACCAGCCATTTGCCATCTCATCTCCATATTTATTAACCAAACTCTCAACTTTCTCCTTCTGTCCCTTAGAACGGCTGGAAGCCGAATCAATTAGTTTAGCCGGTTCGGTTTTTAACTTAATATAGGCCTGACCGACGCGATCATGAGAGCGCGTAACATAGCCCTCGCGTTCCAAAATTTTTATGGCCGTGCCCACGGCCATTTCCGGCAGTTTCTCGGACAGTTGTTCGACGATAGTCGAGTAAGTTATTAAAACCGTATCTGATTCGTAACCCTTTAAAATTTCATAAATTTCTAAAATCGTTTCCGGCGGCGGATTATCGCCCTTAATAAAAAACTCTTGCAGATAGCGGTCGCGCGGACTGTAGAGCAGTAAACAAAAACTCTGCTGACCGTCGCGGCCGGCCCGGCCGGCCTCCTGATAATAGGCCTCAATCGTGCCCGGCATGTCGTAATGGATGACGAACCTGATGTCGCGCTTATCAATGCCTAAACCAAAGGCGTTGGTGGCGACGATAACTTTGGCTTTACCGGTCATAAAATTTTCCTGAACCCATTTTCTGTCCGGCGCGTCCATGCCGGCGTGGTAGCCGACCGCCTCAATATTATTAGCCAGAAGCGTTTGCAGCAATTCATCAGCGCGCGAACGGGTGCCAACATAAATTATGCCTGTACCGTCCGGCGCGGTGGAAATGGCGTCTAAAACAAATTGCGGCTTGCGGCTGTCCTGGGTATTAATCACCCCGAACTGCAGATTCGGCCGAGCAAAACCGGTAATCACTAAATTTGAATTAACCAAGCCCAATTGTTTAATAATATCTTCTCTCACTTCCAGGGTGGCGGTAGCGGTTAAGGCCACGGCCGGGGGATGGCCTAACGAGGCGATGGCGTTTTTTAATTTTACATAGCTGGGGCGAAAATCATGGCCCCATTGGCTGATACAATGCGCCTCGTCAACGGCGAACAAGCTCACTTTAATGCTCTTTAGGGCGGCCACGAATTCAGAGCTATAAAATCTTTCCGGCGCGATATAGAGTAATTTATATTGCCCAAGCTTAACCGCTTCTAAACGGCTCATAGTTTCGGCCTGGCTGATTGAAGAATTTATAAAAGTCGCCGGTATGCCGATCTTATGAAGCCCATCAACCTGATCTTTCATTAAAGCGATTAAGGGCGAGATAACCAAGGTTACTCCGTCCAAAATTAAAGCCGGCAGCTGGTAGCATAGAGACTTGCCGCCGCCCGTGGGCATAATTACCACCGTATCAATGCCGGCCAAGATATTATCAATCACTTTTTCCTGCCCGGGCCGAAATGAAGTAAAGCCGTAATGAATCTTTAACAGCTCCAAAAGTTGTTGTTTTTTATTTTCCATACTTGTTCACCCCCTTTAACAAAGGGGGCAAGGGGGATTTTAATTTTTACCATATCTGCCGAATTCTAAAACCCTCTCTATCCCCCTTGTTAAGGGGGACTTAAATGCTCCTTGACTTTATTCCATAAATAAACTAACTTAAGATTAACACAAGGAGAAAATTCAAGCAAAAACCAACCTGCCTACCGGTAGGCAGGCAACCATCGATCTTTGAAAACTATGAAAACCAATGAACCTTTACTAATCAGCGGACACCAAATTTCGCCCATCGTAGTTTCTTCTGCCGCTGGTTTCTCCGGCCGCGGCATCTTTCTGTTCAGCCTATTATTTCCCGCATATCGAGAGTTAATGCGGGTTATACGGAAAACCAACGCAACTATCCTCACCAAGTCGTCAACCTACGAGAGACATATCGGGAACTCCCGGCCGTGGAACCCTTTCACCTGGAAATTCATCCAGCGGTTTGAAAAAGATGGTCTGCTTAATGCCTACGGGCTAACTAACGACGGCGTTGAAGTCAACGCCAGAGCGATTGCCGCGGCCTGCCGAGCGGGTTACAATGTAATTCCCAACTTCTACTCGCAATTTGCCAAAGGCCAAACCCTGGCCATTGCGGAAACCCTTAAGGCAATTACCGTCTATCTCCATCACCTGGGTCATTACTTCTGGGCGCTGGAGTTGAATTTCTCCTGCCCAAACGCCAAAGAAGAAATCCGGAAAAATATGGAGGACGCTCTGGCTTGCGTTGCCGCTATCAGATTCCGCTATCCTCATCTCTGCTTAATCGGTAAAATCAGCGTCGTGCACCCCCACAAATTCGCCCAAGAGCTGATTGACGCCGGCGTGAATGTAATTCACGCCGTTAATTCCGTCCCGTACAAGATGGTTCCCCCGGACGGTCCGCCGTCTCCGTTAGCGGCGGCGGGCGGAGGCGACGTATCAGGCGGGCCGGCCTTTGATCGGGCAGCCAGGTACAACAGCGTTCTGCGCCGTCGCATCACGGCCCCAATCATCATGGGCTGCGGCGTCATGCATACATATGACGCTGATGTATATCGGAGCATCGGCGCCAACGCTGTGAGCATTTGCTCGGTAGTGCGCCTCAAACCTCGCGAGGCCGTGAAAATCATCAAAAGGTCCGCGGCCTAAAAAAGGCGCGCTCACTAACACAAAAGGTCGTCCCTCGAGGACGGCCTTCTTTTTTATATTTGCCCCCTTTAGCAAAGGGGGTTAGGGGGATTTTAAACTTTTTAACATTTCAAAACCTTAAACCCCCCATATCCCCCTTGTTAAGGGGGACTTCATTTATGCCTTCGCTTATATATTTCCAAGGTATTCTTCAGCGCCAAAGCAATAGTCATCGGGCCAACTCCGCCCGGCACTGGCGTAATATAACCAGCCTTATTTTTAACATCATCAAAATCAACATCACCCACGGCTTTACCGTTCTGCATGGTAATACCAATATCGATTATCACCGCCCAATCTTTTATCATCTCTTTTTTAATAAACTCCGGCTTGCCCACGGCCGTAATTAAGACATCGGCCTGAACGGTTTTCTGCCTCAAATCTTTATCTTCCGGTTTTAAAGTTTCGGCCTTGGCTCCCCGGCACTTTAAAATATGCGCCAGCCCCTGACCGAAAATTAAAAAATTGGCAATAACGAAAATTTGTTTATCTTTAACTTTATAATCTATGCTTTTTAACATTTCTAAAACTGCGGCGAAGACCGGCGGCATCAGAGCGTCGAAATCATAACTTTTTAATAATTTTTCTAAATTATCCGGATGAAAGCCGTCAACGTCTTTAACCGGATCAATGGACATTATGATTGTGTCTGTATCTACTGCGGCGGGTAAAGGTAATTGCACTAAAATCGCGTCGATTGATTCATCTTCATTCAAGCATTTTATTATTTCTAAAAGTTCGCGCTCGCTGATCTGCTCGCCGCATTTATACAAATGCGTATCAATCCCAACTTTTTTGGCCTCTTGTTCCTTACGAGCCACATAAATTTTAGAATCTTCTCGCTCGCCAACTAAAATAATGGCTAAATTCGGCCTGACCAGACAATTCTCCGGCCGGCCGTGATTTAGCTCAATAATTTCTTTAACAATCTCATCTTTTATCTTTTCCGCTAATTTTTTACCGTCTATAATTTTTACCATAAAAAATATTTATAGCGCCGGACAAGGTTTTTATTTTTGAGCGCATATGAAATTGTAGCGATTTTTCCTTAAGAAAAATCGCCCAAATTTCATCTTAAGCGAAAAAACAAAAACCTTGTTCAGCGCAACCACGCAAACTAACTATTAAATTGAAGGAATTGGAAAACTTAAACACATCTCTCTAACCTGATCCTTTATCTTCTCCAACATCTCCGGCTCGTCTCGATGTTCAATCCCGGCGTTTATCCAGGCGACAATTCTCTTAATTTCTTCCTGTTTAAGGCCGCGCGTGGTTATGGCTGGCGTGCCAAAGCGCACGCCGGAAGGATTCATGGGCGGATTAGGATCGTTCGGGATGGTGGAACGGGAAACCGAAATACCGCAACGGTCTAAAATATTTTCCGCCTCTTTGCCGGATAAGCCCTTGGCCGTCATGTCCACTACCATTAAATGATTATCCGTGCCGTCGGAAATTATCCGATAGCCTAATTTTATGAACTCCTCGGCCATGGTTTTGGCGTTAGCCATCACTTGCTTGGCGTATTGTTTAAATTCCGGCCGCAGCGCTTCGCCGAAAGCTACGGCTTTGGCCGCGGTAATATGATCATGCGGCCCGCCCTGCAGGCCGGGGAAAACCGCCCGGTCTACCAGCTTGGAAAATTTTTCTTGGCACATGATGATGGCACCTCTGGGGCCGCGCAAGGTTTTATGAGTAGTCGTGGTAACCACGTCAAAAAACGGCACCGGATTGGCCATCTCGCCGGCCGCGATCAGGCCAGCCGTATGCGCGATATCGGCAAACGAAAAAGCACCGACTTCATCGGCAATCTCTTTAAATTTTTGCCATTCTATTTCACGCGAATAAGCGCTATAGCCGGCTACGATCATTTTTGGTTTTTCGCGTAAAGCAATTTCACGGACTTTAGCCATGTCAATCCGGCCGGTGGCCAAGTCAACTTCATATTGGGTAAAATTATAGAGCAAGCCGGAAAAATTTATCGGATGGCCGTGCGATAAATGCCCGCCATGATCAAGCTTCAAACCCAATACCTTATCGCCCGGTTTAATAAAAGCAAAATAAACCGCCGCGTTAGCCGGCGAACCGGATAAGGGCTGAACATTAACATGCTGGGCTTTAAATAATTTTTTGGCGCGCTCAATGGCAATGGTTTCCACTTCGTCTATGACCTGATTGCCGCCGTAATAGCGATGAGCCGGGTAACCTTCGCTGTATTTATTGGTTAAAACCGTGCCCATGGCTTCTAAAACCGCCTTAGAAGCATAATTCTCCGAAGCGATCAACTCCATCTCTTCACTCTGGCGCTTCATTTCTTTTTTTATGACAGCCAAAACTTCCGGATCTTGGGCATAAATATTTTTATAGTCAAACATATGTTTATACTTAAGGCAAATACAAAATTAATTAATAATCTTTATTATCTTTTACGGCATGGTGATGATTTTAATTAATAATTCCGGTGTTTTAATCGTAGTTTATAGCGCTCGTTTTGTCAAAAAAGGGGCACCCAGCGAAAGGCGCCCCCGTGAAGATATGTTGGTCTGGCTGCGGATTCTTAAAGCTCAAGAAACAACTCCCGCATATGCCCCTCCTCGTGGATAGTAGAGATGACTTTGGCGATGAGCGTGGCCGAGCTGATCACCGCCAGATTCTTGTGCCACTTCCCCTTATCCCGAAGCGGGATGGTCTCCAGGATATAAATCCTGTCAATCGTACCGTTTTCCAGCAGAGGATTTATCCGACCAAAAGTGGCCGGTGTAAAATCATCATGAACAACAAAGAAGCTGATTGCCTTGGCACCATGATTCTTGGCGATTACGGCGCCGGCCTCTAGGGTTCCGCCACCCTGCAGCATATCGTCAAAAGCGGCGACTCTCTGGCCGGCTACATTGCCAACGATTCTTGATGCTTCAATATTGACTTTCCTGGTAGCCGCGTCTCTGTCCTTAATGATAAAAGAGACCGGCAACTTAAGCATCTCGGCGATCTTCATATTCCGCTTAAAACCACCTTCATCCAGAGCTAAGACACTGTCAAACTGGTCACGACGGGCCATAGCGTATTCTATAAGAATACGCATTAAGTAAATATGGTGAACCGCGCGCAAACGGTAGTGCAAAGTGTTATAGGAGTTAGGATGCTGACTCGAGTGCTGATCAAAAATGGCGATCACATCTAGCCCCGAGCTGGAAATTAGCTCAGCCGTATCATTATAAGCCACTGGCTCGCCAAACTGCTTAACATGGTCTGACTTTCCGTCCCTGACAAAAGGAAAAACGCCAAAAACCCTGGAAGCGCTTCCTCGAATAGTACCACAAATCAACCTTAGTTCCCTTACCGTATCGTAACCGGCATGCAGAGAACTGAAGATGCAGATATCGCGACCGCTGATATCGCAAAGCCTTCTGACATTCAGTTCCCCGTTAGGGAATAGCTTTGACTCAACTTGCAGCGGAGTGACGCCGAGTTGATGAGCGACTTCCAAACCTAACGCTGGGTGAGAGTTAGCGATGATCAAACCAAATTCTCCAAATCTACTGTTGTGTTTCATAATTTTTTTCTCCTTAGGTTAATTGTTGTAAAGAGCGCTCCATCTTCTTACTATAGCAAATTCTTTATCATATAGCTATGCCATAATTTATAGCCCAGCTTCCTATAATAATCCCTAACGCCCACGCCGGCGATAACCGCGATTTTTTTAAAACCTTTCTTTCTGGCAATTTTTTCCGCCTCTTTCATTAATCTCTTGCCTAAACCGGCATGCTGGACCTTTTTTCTGCCCCCCACTGGCACCAATTCTCCATAAACATGAAGCTCGCGCACCATGGCGGCATCTTTCATTAAGTTATGAGTTACGAGTTGCGGGTTACGAGGTGGCAGCCGCAGCCGACAAAACCCATAAAGCATATCATTCTTTTTGTCCGTTGCCTGTATAAAATATTCTACTCCGCTCGATGCCTGATATTTTATTATTCCTAATTCCTGATTCCTAATTCCTGATTCCCTTTCTTTCACTTCTCTGCACCTAATGCAACGGCACTTCACTCCCTGACCTTTCATCACCTGTCTTAAGTTGGTGATTTTGTTGCCAGCGATAATTGATTCGGCCGGGATGTCGCGAATCAGCCGGATAATGCGCACATATGGCGGCACGACTTTTTTGCAGGCCACAATCAACCCTTGTAAAACCTTGTCCGAATACGGTTTATATTTCCCGTCTCGCCACCATTGATATAATAAACTGCCGCGCGCCACCACCGTGGGATAGAACTTTATTTGATCCGGTTGAAAACGGCTGTCGGTAAATAATTTTTTAAACATGGCTAAATCTTTTTTGGCCGTCGAGCCGGGCAACCCGGGCATAATATGATAGGTCACTTTAAAACCATAATCTTTTAATAATTTAGTGGCTTGAATAATTTTGCTGATGCCATGGCCTCGTTTGTTTAATTTTAAAATCTGATCATCAATCGCCTGCACGCCCAACTCTACTCTGGTCGCGCCCAATTCTCGCATTTCCAATAATTCTTGGGCATCAATATAGTCCGGCCGAGTCTCCAAAGTTATACCAATTATTTTATATTTTACTTTTTCATTTTTTTTCTGTTCTACTAATAACTGATGCTTTAATTTTTGAATTTTAAATTTTAAATTTTGATTGAATTTATAATTTTTAATTTCTAATTTATGATTTAAAAATTGATTCGAGATTCGAAATTCGAAATTCGAAATTCTTTTTCCATATTCATTCGCCGCTCGGAAGCACTCTTTAATGTACCAATATTTATATTTCTCCGGCAGAACCGACCAGGTGCCGCCGATGACAATCAATTCAATTTTAGTCGGCTCATGCCCGTTAGCTTCCAGGGCCTCAAGCCGATATTGCACTTGTTTATACGGATCAAAGCGGCAATGGATGGCGCGCATGACCGCCGGTTCATTTGACAGATAGCTCTGCGGCACATTCCTTTCTTTTGGACAATAAACGCACTCGCCCGGGCAAGGATAGGATTTGGTTAACACCGCTACCGGCGCAATGCCGGACTGGGTTCTGACGGTTCTCTTACGCAAAATTCTTTCTAACAGAGGCAGTCGATTGATGTTTTTCCTATCCACCAAATTTTTATATTCATTTAAAATTTCAGAATTCGCTAAAAGAGCCAAGCCATATTTTTTTGACAGCTTCCTCTTTAAAGCCATAAGCTCAGAGCGTGAATTAATCTTTTTATTCAATAACTCATTTATGGCTTTAATCCTATTTTGTTTTTCGCTGATTGCCATTTTTTTTGATTACCTTATTTTAATTGTCATTGCGAGGAGCGCCAGCGACGAAGCAATCTCGCGAATGTCTATATTTTATTAGATGTCGCCACAATTACATTATGACTATTTTCCACCGTTCGTGAGATTGCTTCGCCCCGACCAGAGCGTCGGGGCTCGCAATGACAATAAAAAAATGTTATTATTTAAGTATATTTAATTTAACCATAAACCTATTCACCCCGTTAAATATTTATTATGAGTTGCGTTAAGCAAAATGTAAAACCTTAATAATAATTAACGGAGCCAAAAAGTATGAAAATTTTAAAATTTAACGGGGGAAAAAAGGCAATCATTATTTTCGGCTTAGCGATCATGCTAACGCCGCTGGCCGCTTCCGCTTACAGCATTAAAACAGGCGACTCGGTCTATGTACCTAAAGATGAAACTATTCAAGGCAATCTTTACGCCGCAGGCGCAAATTTAACTATTGAAGGTAAAGTTACCGGCGATGTTATCTGCGCCGGACAATCTATCAATATCACGGGCGAAGTGGCCGGCGATGTTATCTGCGCCGGACAATCTATCAATGTCTCGGGCCAATTAGGCGGCAACCTGCGTCTGGCCGGCAATGCCATTAACTTTAGCGGCCAAGTTGCTAGAAACGCCATGACCTTGGGCGCTACTATCGTTACCGCGGCTAGTTCCACTATCGGTTGGGACTTACTGGCCTTAGGCAATGCTTTTGAATTAAGAGGCGATATCGGCCGCGACTTATACGGCGGCATGGCTAAAGCCAATTTGGCCGGAGGAATAGGTCAAAATGTCAATTTAAATTTCGGCCCAAAAAATAATAACGGCCAACCCTTAATTATCGCCAATACGGCCAAAATAAACGGCAATGTTAATTATACCGCCGGAAAAAATGCGGTGGTTGAAGATGGCGCCATTATCAAAGGCCAAACCACTCATAATTTGCCGCCTATAATTACCAAAAAATCCAATTTTATCAGTTTATCTTGGTGGTGGGGAAAATTAATCGCCGTGTTTTCGGCTTTGGTCATCGGTTTGGTTTTAATCAGTTTCTGGCACGAGCCCATCATTAAAATTACCGATTTAATGTTAATCCGAGCGAGCGCTTCGCTGGGCTGGGGAATTTTAGTTTTACTCCTAACTCCAATTATAGCGGTTATTTTGCTAATTACCATTATCGGCATTCCTTTATCATTAATCTTAATGGCGCTCTGGCTGATCGCATTATATTTAAGTAAAATTCTGGTAGGCATCCTAATCGGCCGCTGGCTCTTAAATAAATTCTTGCTCAAGCGAAAAGACTCTCTGATTCTCGGCATGGTCATCGGCATTGTCGTCGTTTATTCAATTTTCGCTCTACCCTTCTTCGGTTGGATTATGTCGTTCTTGGCCATGTTCTGGGGACTGGGCGGGATTATGCTGGCGCTAAAAAAATAATTTACAATATTATTTTCTATGAAAGTAAACCCAAACATTTTCCGTGGCTATGACTTAAGAGGCATCGCCGGCAAAGACCTGACCTCGGAGATAGTTGAACATTTGGGCCGGGCGCATGGCACCTATTTAAAGCGACACGGCATCACTAAGGCCTTGGTGGGCCGAGACTCCCGGCTGACCAGTGCTGAATATTCCGCCAGCTTAATTAAAGGCCTTAATTGGGCTGGCCTTAATACAATTGATATCGGCTTAAATTTAGTCGGCACATTCTATTGGGCGCAATATTATTTAAATATTAAAGGCGGCGCTTTTGTCACAGCTTCGCATAACCCGGCCGAATATAACGGCTTTAAATTCGCCATAGATTTTTCCGAAACTCTAATTTCTGACGGTATTCAGGAATTAAAACGGCTGGTGGAGCAAGAAGACTATGAACCGGGGAAAAAATTAGGCAAAAATGAAATAATAAATGTCAAACAAATCTATTTCAACGATATTTTAAAACGTTTGCCACTTAATAAAAAATTTAAAGTGGTGATTGACGCCAGTTGCGCCACGGCCGGTGTTATCGCACCAGAACTCCTGCGCCAAGCCGGCTGCGAAGTTATTGAAAATAACTGCGAGCTGGATGCGTCCTTTCCTCTGGGCACGCCTGACCCAACCGAAACGGTTGTGGCTGAACGGTTAAGCAAAAAGGTAATCGCGGCCAAAGCCGATTTAGGTTTTTCCTATGACCCGGACGGCGATCGCATCGGCCTAGTGGATAATAGCGGTAGTATAATTTGGAACGATGTTCTAGTCGCGCTCTTCGCCATTGATGTTTTAAATGACCACCCGGGCGCTAAAATTATGTTTAACACTTTATGCTCTAAAGTAGTTACCGACACGATTAAAAAATACGGCGGCCGGCCCTTTATGTGGCGCACCGGCCATTCGTTTTTAAAGAAAAAAAATCAGGAAGTTAAAGCCGCTTTTATCGGCGAACTTTCCGGCCATTTCTTTTTTTCCGCCGATTTTTACAACCATGACGACGGCCTGTATTCAACCCTGCGCCTCTTGCGCTATTTATCATGTGCCGGGAAAACCTTAGCCCAAGCCATTGCTGAGCTGCCAAAATACAACTCCAGCCCGGAAATTAAAATCGGCTGCGCCGACGAAATTAAAGTCGGCTTAATAGAAAAGATCGCTGAAAAATTGCGAGCTGACTATCCGCGGGCCGAAATAATTGATGACCAGCGAGCTGGCGACGGCGTTAGGTTAGAAATGGACGATGCCATGTTTGTTGTCCGTTATTCGCAAAATGGCCCATATTTAACCATTAAATTTGAAGCTCTAACCAAAAATAAATACAGCCAACTGAAAAACTACATTAAAGATCTGTTGCATAGCTATCCAGAAATTGACTGGGGCTATGGCGTTAATGTGAAGAGTTTAGATTAAAATTATTGGCCTTATATAAAAAACCGTCGGCCATGAGTCGACGGTTTTTTTAAATTTCTATTTCTTAAACAACCCCAATATTTCTTTTATATCAGCTAAATCTTGTTCAGTTAATTTTAATTTTATTCTATTCTGATAAAGCTTATATGTTTCTCTCTGCATCACGGTTGACGATATGCCGTAGCCATTGCGAATATTAGCCAGATGTTTTTTAACAATCTCTAAAACCACTTTTCTATTATGCTCATCCAAATTACTAAAGTGATAATTTTCCCTAATTAAAGTATTTAGCTTCCGCTCAAATAAATCAAAGGTTTGTGTTTTGGCCGAAGCCAAAAGTTCTTGAATATCCATATTTTTGCCTGTCATTGCGAGAAGCTTCAGCGACGAAGCAATCTCATAAACGACTTATTTACTAACAAATATATTTTTGTTTATGCTCGTTGTCCATGAGATTGCTTCGCTTCTTTCAGAAGCTCGCAATGACAATACTATATCCCCCTAATCCTTAACGACGCGGCCAGCCGCTCAACCGCCACGATGTAGGCCGCGTCTCTCATTTTATTATCGCCCCGAGCCGCCATGGTCTGCCAGACTTTTTTAAGAGCCGAAGTAACTTTGTCTTTAAGCCGGTTATCCATTCTGGCCTGCTCCCAATAATACTGTCTGGAATTCTGCACCCATTCAAAATAAGAAGCAATCACGCCGCCGGCATTGGCTAAAACATCAGGCACGACTAAAATACCGTTCTGACAAAGTTTGGCCTCGGCCGCTTCCGCAGTCGGACCGTTAGCCAACTCCAAAATTATCTTCGCCTTAATCCGTCCAGCATTTTTCTCATTAATCACATTTTCCAAAGCCGACGGGGCTAAAACTTCAACCGGTAATTCCAATAATTTTTCGTTAGTAACATTCTTAGAATTTTTAAAATCAACCACGCTGCCAGTGGTTTTCTTGTGCGCTAAAACTTCTTCCATATTTAAGCCCTTGGCATTATAGATGCCGCCGCGCGAATCCGAAACTGCTGCGACTTTATAGCCGGCCCGATAGGCAATCATGGCAAAATTCATACCCACATTGCCGAATCCTTGAACCGCTAAACTGGCCTTGCTTTTAGCCAGCTTTAATTTACTCAAAACTTGTTCAAAAACATAGAATCCGCCCAAACCGGTCGCTGTGTCTCGGCCGAGCGAGCCGCCCACTTCCACGGGTTTTCCGGTCACGACCGCCGGCGTATTTTCGCCTTTGATATGGCTATATTCATCCATCAGCCAAGCCATAATTTGCGGATTAGTGCCAACATCCGGCGCCGGAATATCAATCTTTGGACCGATGAAATTAGCAAAACCGCGAGCATAGGCCCGAGTCAAGCGCTCCAGTTCGCCTTGGCTTAAAGTTTTGGTATCAACCGCTATGCCGCCCTTGCCGCCGCCATAAGGAATATCGGCCACGGCGCACTTTATAGTCATCCAAAAAGCCAGAGTCTTAACCTCGTCCAAATTAACTTGAGGATGAAAACGGATGCCGCCCTTATACGGACCACGGGTATTATTATATTGAACCCGGTAACCGGTAAAAACTTTCATCCGGCCATTATCCATTAAGACGGGCAGAGACACTTCCAATATCCGATCCGGCCGGCGTAGAATTTCCAGCTCATCGCATTCAAGATTCATAATCCGCGCCACCTTATTTAACTGATTGATAGCTTCTTTAAATTGATTTGCCATAAAATTTAAAAATGAAATTGTCATTGCAAGCCGCCAGCAGGCGGCGTGGCAATCTCTGGCGAGAAAAAAAACAAAAAAATAAAATACCCTTTATTAATAAATTAAATTTTGCTTAGAGAAATTTGCCTTTAAACTAACAAATATTTCTGACCAGAGATTGCCACGCTCCCTTCGGTCGCTCGCAATGACAGAAAAATTATATTATGCCTAATTTATTTTTTACTCTTTTTAAAGTTTTATTGGCTACCGGCCTAATTTTATCCGCGCCGTCTCTTAGAATTTGCTTAACCTCCTGATCGGTAAAGCTATTATATTTAATCTGAAACTCCCGCAAAAACTTTTTAATTTCTTCGGCTAAACCATTTTTAAATTCGCCATAACCCTTGCCCTTATAATTTTCTTCCAGCTCTTTAATTTTTATACCGGCTAAAAGCGAATAAATCGTCAGCAAATTGGCCAGCGCCGGTTTTTGCTTCTGATCAAATTTAACTTCCGAACCAGAATCCGTCACCGCGCGCTTAATTTTTTTGGCCGCTATTTCGGGCGCGTCGGTTAAAGCGATGTAATTGGCCGGCGAGCTGGCGCTCTTACTCATTTTTTTCGTCGGATCATCTAAACCCATAATTCGCGCGCCTTGCTTTCTTACCGCTACCTGCGGCGCTTTAAATACTTGCCCATAGTCGCGGTTAAATCTCTCGGCTAGAGTACGGCAGAGTTCCACGTGCTGGACCTGATCATCGCCCACCGGCACAAGATCAGTATTATATAATAGAATATCAGCGGCCATTAAAACCGGATAATCATATAAGCCAACGCTCACCGACCTGCCTGCCGGACAGGCAGGTTCTTTCTTCGCGCCCTTGTCTTTAAACTGCGTCATTTTATTCAAATCGGCCAGGCGCGCCGCGGCGCAATTTAAAATCCAGGCCAGTTCGGTGTGCGCGGTGATATCCGACTGCTGGAAAATTACGGCCTGCTCCGGGTTGATGCCCGAAGCTAAATAAATTTTTACCACATCCAGAATGCGCCGCGATAATTCTTGCGATTCCTGCTTAACCGTAATGGCATGATAATCCACCACGCAAAAAATACAATTATACTGATTTTGCATCTCTACCCATTGCGCCAGCGCCCCGAGATAATTGCCAATATGCAAAACACCCGAGGGCTGAACCCCGGAGAAAACGGTTGCTTTATTATTTTTCATGTCTAATTCCATATTTTTATTCTATATTTATTTAACTCATTTGTAAAGACAGGCGCCTATCATCTTACTCATTCGGCCGCGACGCAACGCAAATTTGGCTTTTTACCTTTTAACTTTCAAATAAAGTTGGCGGGAAGCAAAAACGTTTTTGTTTCTGCCTCCCGCCTGATGTTCTGCCTCTCCCGTTAGTGACCAGACAGTCTTCTAGTCAAAAACCGAGACTTCGTCAGACTAAGCCAGTTAGTGATAATACTCGGATCACTGGTGTTCTTAAAATCCCCTTCCTGATAAAGAGAAATAAAAGAATTTCCGCAGTGTCCGCATGAACGCTGCTTTGTTGGCAGGGCCAAACGAGTGAACCTTCGGCACGCCTGGCAAAAAAAAGTTCTGCGTGAGATTGTAGCCATAACTCTTCCTAGCTCCTTTCTTTTAAAAGATCATTTAGTTATTTCGGGAAACAAAAAAGCTTCCCATCTCTTAAACATAGCCCTGCCTGCCGTCAGGCAGGTAAACTATGCTTAAGGGACGGAAAGCTTTGCTTTGCGTGGTACCACCCTTATTATTTGAAAACAAAAAACGCTCAAGAGCGTTTTCATTTTCGCTCATCGACTCATACCCCAAGGGCAATGCCTCGGGAGACATCGATTAGCCCATGAGTTAAATTCTATTCCAAAGCTTAATTATTTTGGCGAAAAAACACCTCGTTAGGGGTCAAATAACCCAGTCTTTTTCTCGGGCGATTATTGATGAGCCGGCAGGCCTCATCAATAGCCTCTTGAGTGATTATAGCAAAGGACGATTTTTTAGGAAAAAATTGCCGGAGTAGCCCGTTAGCGTTTTCATTCGCGCCTCGTTCCCAGGAATGATACGGCCAGGCGAAATATATCTCTATGCCGGTTTTTCTCTCGGTCATTTCGTGCTCTGAAAATGTCGTACCGTTGTCATAGGTGGCGGTGTGTTTTTTGCTCTTAGGTATTTTATCAAATCGTTCAATCGTTTTGTTTTTAGTCTCTTCGGCCGTGGAGTGTTCCAGCTTGTCGCCTAACAGCAATCCGCTCTTGCGCTCCACATGCGTCAGGATCTGTTTGGTTCGTTCTTCGCCGACGATCGTGTCTCCTTCCCAGTCGCCGATACGCTCTCGTTTGGCCACTATGGCCGGCCGTTGGTCGATTCTCCTCTTTTTCAGCGCTTCTCGCTGTTTTTCGCGTATTCTGGTGCCATACCGCCGTCGGTATTTACCCTTTTGGCATCTCAAATATTTAACTAAATCATTTCTCTCGGCGTAGAGAAATTTGTAAATACTGTCTTTGCCGATTTGTCGGTTTTTGCCAGTCGGCCACTCTCTTTCTAGTCGTCCGCTGATTTGTTCCGGCGACCAATATTTTTTAGTTTTTCTGATAATATAATTTCTTAGCCACTGATTATTTTCAATCTTTCTAAATCTCTGGTTGGCCGCAATTCTTCTTTGTCTAGCATTTGTTTTGGCGATGCCAGCATCGTAACCCATTCTAGTCGCTGCCGGATTTCTTTTTAGCTCCTGGCAAACGGCTGACGCCGTTTTGCCTAAGAGCTCCGCTGCTTGTTTCTGACTAAGACCCGCCCTGAGCAGGACGGATAGCTCATTCCTTTGGGATGAGCTAATATGTTTGTAGGACATCTTGGTTTTAGGTTAATAATTAGGAGGCTTAATTATTTTACCTTAACTTAGGTGTCCTTTTGGATTAATTTAGCTTGGGAGCAGAATGTAGGAATATTAGCTTGACATAAAACAATAAATTAAGTTAATATAAAACATTGCAGTGAGTGCTGCAGTCTAGACAAACACAAACGGAAACAAACATCAAAGAAAGAACAGAAATCATGAGCTCACCAAGACCGTTAAACATCGGATTAGTCGGTGGAGGCCGAGGCGCTTTCATCGTTCACCCGCACCACAGAGCCATCAACATGGATGGCACCCGCCGCGTCGTGGCTGGCGCACTCTTCCCTGATCCCAAGATCGCCCTGGAAGAAGCCAAAAACTGGCCTTACCCGATCAGGGGCTACGGCTCCTACGACGACATGATCAGTGCCAACGCGACGCTGTCCCCAGAAGATCGGCTCGACTATGTGCTGATCGTCACGCCGAACAATGTACACTTTGATCCGGCCATGAAAGCCATGAAGGCCGGCATCGCGGTGTTCTGCGAGAAGCCACTCTGCCTGAACCTCAAGGAAGCGCATACCCTTGTGGAAACCGCGCGCGAGCTGAACATTCCCTTCGGCGTGGCCCACACCTACCTCGGCCATTGGACCAGCCGCCTGGCGCGCTACATCGTTCGCAGGGGCTTGCTCGGCAAAGTTCGCTGGGTGGACTCCTACTACATCCAGGGCTGGCTCGCCACCAAGCTCGAAGCCACCGGCCATCAACAGGCGTCGTGGCGCGTGGACCCGAAGCAAGCCGGAGGTTCTGGTTGCGGCGGCGACATCGGCACGCATGCCCTCATGCAGCTTCGCTATGTCACCGGTCTGGATGTCACGCAGCTTTCGGCGCAGATGGAAACCTTCGTCGAAGGCCGCATGTTGGACGACCACCTCACGGTATACTGCAAACTCTCCAACGGCGGCAAAGCCCTGGTGCGCGCCTCGCAGATTTGCATCGGCCACAAGAACGACCTGGGTATCGCCATCTCCGGCACCAAGGGCACGCTGGAGTGGAAACAGGAAGACCCCGAACGCCTGACCATCTACCTTGCTGACCAACCCGACCGGGTTTATTGGCGCGGGGCGGTCACGCCGGGCGATGGTTTCTTGCCCAAGGACATACCGGCCGACCTCCTGGCCGAACCGACGATTCCTGTTGAGAAAGATGTGGCCGCCTCCCAAACTCCAGGACAAGTCGCCTGTGATGGCAGCAAGTACGCCAGCGTGGCAGACGGCTGGATGGGCATCGCCTTCATCCAAACCTGCGTCAAGAGCAAAGGTGCCTGGACGGACATGCCCAAGTTGACACCCAAGCAACCCGTTCAGGCCGCGGCCTGAACCAACAACGGAGGATAACAAAAACGCCAGCCCAAAAAGGGGCTAGCGAAAACTCAAACCCGGCGAGTGGTCATACGCTTGCCGGGCTTTTTATTATAAATAACTGCAATTTTTCTAAAAAAAGAAGCCACCGGTGATATCATGGCGCTTGTTGTTGCGCTGCGACACAAACACGGTAGCCTGGAAAAACGGTCGGAGAGGGAGGAGATTACATCATCCAGTACGGAACAACCCTATACTGGGTCGGTGCTTGATGCTCTCGGCTCACTGACAATGCACAATGCACAATGAGCATTTTACCCCCTCTCCGGGGCAGGAAAAACAGCGGACAACCGACAGAAAGGTGGCGCAACCTCACGATGGTCTCTCCCCCTCAGGGGACGAGGAACCGACCGCTACAAAACGCCTCCTGGCGATAAGCGAGCATCCTCAAACCACATACTGCTCACTTCGCAAGTCTGCCGGTGTCCGCTTAAATCAAAAGTACGGATCAAACAATATATAAACTACTCTATTATTACATTTTTGTCAAGAGCGGCCTGTTTTATGAAACTAACCAGCTAATCTAAGCCAATTCTTGATTCGGCTCTGTCTTTAGCTTCTGCCAAGGCACAAAGTCTTTTCTCTTAGCGCGAAAATAGCCAGCGGCGGCGATCATGGCCGCGTTATCCGTGCAATAGGTAAATTGCGGAATTATCAGATTAGCGCCAGCTAGTTGCTCTGCGACTGCTTTTCCCAGCTGACTTCTTAACTCCAAATTAGCTGCCACGCCGCCGGACAACATAACGGTCTGGCAATTTAACGCCTTAGCGGCTTTAACGGTTTTGGCGACTAGCACTTCAACCGCTGCTCTCTGAAATTCAGCCGCGTATTCGGAAACTCTTTCCTGCCAGTCTTTATTCCTTTCTAACTGATAGAACAAAGCCGTCTTTAGGCCGGAAAAAGAAAAATCAAAATTAGCCGAATCCATCATGGGCCGCGGTAATTTTATGCGTCCAGTTCCAGCATCCGAACCGGTAAATCTTTCCGCTTCTCGGGCGACGGCCGGTCCGCCAGGATAACCCAGACCTAAAAGTTGCGCCGCCTTATCAAACGCCTCTCCGGCCGCGTCATCGCGCGTTTCACCCAAAACTTTATACTGACCATGCCCGCTCATCAGCACCAACATCGTATGACCGCCAGAAACAGTTAAAATAACTGCAGGAAATTTAATCGTCCTTTGCCGCCCCCCTGACGAGGGGGGTAAGGGGGGTTTTATAAAATTGGCATAAATATGGCCTTCAATATGATTAATGGCCACCACTGGCGCGCGCCAAACATACGCTAATGTCTTGGCCGTCTCCACGCCGACCAACAGCGAGGTTACTAACCCCGGACCAACCGTCACCGCAATGGCTTCCACCCGCCTGACAAAGAGGGAATTAAAGGGAGTTAAATTCGCCTTTTCCAGCGCCTCATTAATCACCGGTAAAATATTTAAAACATGTTCGCGCGCCGCGATTTCCGGCACCACGCCGCCGTATTTTTTATGAATCTCAATTTGCGAGGCCACCACATTAGACAGTACTTCTACCTTATCGCCAGCGCCGCGGACAACCGCGGCCGCGGTTTCATCGCAAGAAGTTTCAATACCTAATATAATCATAAATAAAAAATTATTAGTCGGAGGAGGATATAGGTTTTAGTTTTGAGTGGCGCCGCGGTGCTTTCCTCGGAGCCGAAATAACTGATCAGAGGTGAAATTGTAGCGATTTTTTAAAAAATCGCCCAAATTTCATCGGCCTTTAGCATTCGCGAAAGCGGGCGGAAAAACTAAAACCTATATCCGACTATACTTAAATCGATTGAAAATCAATACCATCTTAACTCAAAACTACCAAAAAAACAAGCATCACTTGACAATTATTAGATCTGGGTTATACTTAACTCTATACCCCAACCACAGGTATGGGTATACCGCAGCCCGCATAATTCTTAATTCATTATTCATATTTAAATCTATGACCCCGCAAAAAGCCAAGGCCTTAATTGGCTTTAAGAAAACCAAAGGGCTAATGGAAAACATTATTAAAATGGTTGAGACCGACGAATACTGCATAAATGTCATGCAGCAAAATTTGGCGGCTATCGGGCTCCTGCGCAGCGCTCATGAAATGCTCATGGAAGGTCATCTAAACAGCTGCTTTAAATCTGCCTTTGAAACCAAAAATGTAAAAAAACAAAAACAAATGACTGACGAAATTTTAAAAGTAACTAAATTATTCAACAAATAACTTTAAATATATGATGTACTATAATTATCCATTCTTCGGTGGCGGCATGATTATTTTCATGATTATTTTCTGGGGGTTAGTCATTGTTGGCTTAATCGCTCTAATCAATCAGTTGACCAAACAAAACAGAACTGACTGGCCTAACGAAAAATCCGCTCTGGATATTTTAAAAGAACGGTATGTTAAGGGCGAAATTGACCAAAAAGAATTTGCGGACAAAAAGAAAGATTTAGCCAAAACTTAACATCTTTACACTAATTACAAAAACATATATAATGTAAATACTTCCGGCATATATTATGATAAAGCATATTTCTAAAATTTATCAGCGCGCCGCCTTTATAATGCTGGTTATTATCATTTCCGGCCTGCTTAATATTTGCTTATTCGCTTTTCAGGTCAAGGCCGCGACTGCGCCGATCCAACCGCTTAAATTCAATTTTGCTTATGACGGCGCTGGCAATTGCGTTGCCGAACCTATACCCGAAGCCAGACCAACCATTAATCGCCCAGCCGCGCCCATGCCTGAATGCTGTTTAGCGCAAAATCGCAACTTTAACACCATAATCAATACTGCTAATGATAAATCAGCGCCGACTTTTACTAATCTAATAATTTCACCGTTCGACGCCCCAAATTTTAAAAATAATTCTACTCATTATACTTCGCGATTAACTTATCCTCCGCCAGAGGGCTTAGCCCTGGCTTCAATCGTCATTAGAGAATGAAGTTTAATTAACTCACCCGCCGCTTATACATAAGCGGGGAGTGAACCTCCGGACAAAAGATTTTTAGCATTGGAAAATGTTAATTTCACCGGCGGCTTTTTAATTAAATTAACACTCTCTCTATATATGACTAATACTCAAAAATTTATTATCCCCATCAAGGGCATGCACTGCAAATCCTGTGAAATTTTAGTTGAAGAACAATTGCTGGAAGTTAAACACATTAAAAAAGCAGTGGTTGATCATCGCCGGGACATTGCGGAAATTTATTATCATGGCGTCAGTCCCGATCTTAACGCTATCAATCAAGCCATAGAAAAAGCCGGCTATAGCGTAGGCAAAGAAGAAAAACGGGGCTGGTTTAGCAAAAATAAAAGTGATTACCAAGAGCTGGGCATGGCCGCGCTGTTCCTGCTTGGCCTCTACTTCATACTTAACGGTCTGGGATTAACCAGTCTGAATATCCTGCCTTCTGGCGACGGCGGTGTCACCGTGTCGTTAATCTTGCTCATCGGCTTAACCGCGGGTTTTTCCACTTGCATGGCTTTAGTCGGCGGTTTGGTTTTAGGCCTATCCGCCAGGCATAATGAACTTCACCCTGAAGCCACGGCAGTGGAAAAATTCCGGCCGCATTTATTCTTTAATTTAGGGCGAGTTATCGGCTATGCCTTTCTCGGCGGACTTCTGGGCTTATTGGGCTCCGCTATCCAACTATCCGCTTTTTCTTTAGGCATTTTAACCATTGTAGTCGGCTTGGTTATGCTCGTTATGGGATTGCAGCTTGTAGAAATTTTCCCTTGGGCGCATAAATTAAAACTTACCCTGCCTAAAGGCCTAAGCCGCGTTTTAGGCATTGGCGGCCATCAAAAAGAATACAGCCATAAAAATTCGGCCATATTAGGCGCGTCAACCTTCTTTCTGCCTTGCGGCTTTACTCAAGCCATGCAAGTTATAGCCATAAGCACCGGCAGCTTCTTTTATGGTGGAATAGTTATGGGATTGTTTGCCTTGGGCACAGTCCCCGGGCTTTTAGCCGTCGGCGGCTTGACCGCGACGGTTAGAGGCGCTTTCGCGCGAAAATTCTTTAAGTTTGCCGGCCTGGTAGTCTTACTTTTCGCCTTGTTTAATATTTCCAATGGCCTGGGCTTAACCGGTTGGAATTTGGCTTATGGCCAAACCGAAAGTATAAACCTCAATGATCCGAATGTCACTTTAGAAAACGGCACACAGGTTGTCAGAATGAAACAATTGGCCAACGGCTACTCGCCCAATAGTTTTACCATTAAACAAGGCGTTCCGGTTAAATGGGTGATTGACTCCCAGTCCCAGTTTTCTTGCGCTTCCAGTATTGTCATGCCTAAATATAACATCAGAAAATACTTAAGCCAAGGTGAAAATATTATTGAATTCACGCCCAAAGAAATCGGCCGTATCCCTTTTTCCTGCTCCATGGGTATGTACACCGGCGTTTTTAATGTAGTTGATAAAAACGGCAAAGCGCCGGCAACGATTAATTTAAATTCAACGCCAACCGCCAACGCTAGCGCCGGCGGTTGCGGTAGAGGTGGAACAGCGACGGCCAGCGCCGGCGGTTGCGGCGGCGGTAGCGCGGCTAGCGGCGCATCAGCCGGTAGCTGTGGCGGAGACGCCAGCGGCGGCGGCGGAGGTGGTTGCGGCTGTGGCGGAGGAGCGCAGATTAAAAAGGATTCTACCGAAACCATTGCTCAAGTTCTAAAAGACACCCAAATAATTAACGCCACTTATACGGCCAATAATTATTTACAGCCAAATTCCTTTAAAGTTAAGGCCGGTGCAAAGGTAAAATTGACTATTGATGTTAAAGACGATGGCCGGGGCTGCGGCTATGCCATCATGATTCCTGGTTTATATGATAATGCTATTCCGCTTCAGACCGGCCAGCCCATTACCATGGAATTCACGCCATCAGACAAAGGCAATTATGAAATAACCTGTGGCATGAATATGATAACCTTTGGCGCCATAATCGTAGAATAATCCAAAAGAAATTAATAAACATAACTAACAATCATATGAAAATACAATTCAAAATAACCAACATGAGCTGTGGCGCTTGCGCTCGAGTTAATGAAAAATTTTTAGTGAAAGCCAGGGGAGTCTTAAGCGCCAAGGTTGACTATAAGAGCGGCTTAGCCGCGGTGGAATTTGACGAAAAGACCATCAGCCAAAAACAAATTAAGGAGATAATAACTAAAAACGGCTATGGCGTAATCTAAAACATATGAAAAAACATCTTGAATTGAAAATAACCGGCATGCACTGCGCTTCCTGCGAAAAAATAATTGCCATGGAACTTGGTGATTTACCTGGAGCGGAAAATATAAAAATAGACTGGGCCGCGGGCAAGGGCGAGCTTGATTTAGATATAGAGGCCAACCAAGAGGCGGAAGTTGTAGAAGCCATAAAAAGGGCTGGCTACCAAGCGGAAATTATCAATTCCTCCCCCCTGACAAAGGGGGTTGGGGAGGTTAATTTAAACTCCACCACTCCTCCTTTAGAAAAAGAGCAAAGCAACAACGGTCTGCCGACCATAAAACCAGTATCGGCCGGCAAACCGCTAAAAATAAAACTAGAAACCAGCGTGCAGGCCGAAGGCCGGGTCTTAACCGGCCAGGACGGCTTGCCTTATTTTGAAGGCAAAATAACCAACGATAAAAAAGCGGAATTTGATGTGCCTGAAGATGAACATAGTTCACAAACTTTTATTGATCAGCTGGTTAAATCGGCTAATCTGTCCAACTTGTTTGATAAAATTATGGGTACGGAAAAAAAATCAGTTTTAGTCGCCGAGCCAAACCAACTAACGGCCAAACCAACCGCCGCTCCGGAGGTAAAAGAATTAAGCTCGAGCAAAAGAATCAGTTTATCGCTTTCCGGCATGCACTGCGCTTCTTGCGCCAATATAATTGAGCGCTCGCTTAAAAAAATTCCTGGCGTTAAAGAAGGCAACGTTAACTTCGCGGCGGAAAAAGCTTCCGTCTTGTTTGACGAAACTAAAACCAGCGTGGCCGACTTAATCGCGGCCGTAAAAGCCGCCGGTTATAAAGCGCAAATGGTTGACAGCAAAGATACGGGGTTTGAAGCCAGAAAAAGACAGGCAGAAATAACCGGCTACTTTAAAAAATTTACTATCAGCATGATCTTAAGCTTGCCCATGCTTTATTTCATGCTCTTGGATTTCTTTAAGTGGCTGCCGGGCGCTAACGCTCTGCCACCTTATTTCGGCATTATTTCTCTGATTCTAACCACGCCGGTTCAGTTCATTATCGGCTGGGGTTTCTATAAAGGCATGTGGTCGTCCCTAAAAATGAAAACCTTTAACATGGACAGTTTAATCGCCATTGGCACTTCCACGGCCTATCTTTACAGCTTGATTTACTTCATCATCTACTTAAGCCAAACCAGTTCGTTTATCGGTTTAATGGGCGAAAAAATTCCCGAGCTCTATTTTGAAACCGCCGCCTTTTTGATTACTTTCGTCACCTTAGGCAAATGGTTGGAAGTCAGGGCTAAGGGCAAAACTTCTGATTCTATAAAAAAATTAATGGGCCTTCAGCCAAAAACCGCGCGCGTTAGCCGAAACGGCGTGGTTAAAGATATTCCGGTTGATGAAGTGGTTAAAGGCGATATTATTGTCGTGCGGCCGGGCGAAAAAATTCCGGTTGACGGTAAAATCATTAAAGGCGACTCGGCCGTGGACGAAGCCATGCTGACCGGTGAAAGCATTCCGGCGGAAAAGCACGCCGGAGATATGGTCTTCGGCGCTACTATCAACAAAAACGGCAGTTTTGAATTTGAAGCCACGCGCGTGGGCGCGGAAACCGCTCTGGCGCAAATTATCCGCGTAGTTGAAGAGGCCCAAGGATCAAAAGCGCCGATCCAAGCGTTTGCCGATGCCATTTCCGCCCGCTTTGTGCCCATTGTCATCGCGATCGCGGTTATGACTTTCGCCACTTGGTTTTTTCTCTTAGGCGCGAATTTAGCTTTTGCTTTAATGGCTTTTACGGCCGTTATCGTTATAGCTTGTCCTTGCGCTCTAGGGCTAGCCACGCCGACCGCGATTATGGTTGGCACCGGTAAAGGAGCGGAATACGGCATCTTAGTTAAAGGCGGCGAACCATTAGAAGCGGCTTGCAAAATTAAAGCCATTATCTTTGATAAAACCGGCACCTTAACTAAGGGTAAGCCGGAAGTTACCGATATCTTAACTTTTGCCGGACGCGACGAAGAAGAGATTATCGCCACCGCGGCCAGTCGTGGTAGGCGAAACGAGCGGCCAAAAATATTTTTTCGGCAATGCCAAAATGATAACCGAAGTTGCTAAATTGGATCTGGAAAAAATCAGAAGAAAAATACATAAATTGGAAGAGCAGGGTAAAACTGTTATGACATTAGCCACGGACAAAGAAATCATCGGCGCCGTGGCCGTAGCCGATACGGTTAAAGAAACTTCTAAAGAAGCCGTAGCTAAACTTACTAAGATGGGCCTTGCAGTCTATATGATTACCGGCGATAATGAGTGCACGGCTAAAGCCATCGCGCGAGAAATCGGCATTACTAATGTGCTGGCCGAAGTTCTGCCCGAAGACAAAGCTAATGAAGTTAAAAAATTGCAAGCCGGCGGCCAGAAAGTCGGCATGGTGGGCGACGGCATCAATGACGCGCCGGCCCTAGCGCAAGCCGATTTAGGCATCGCTATGGGTTCGGGCACGGATGTAGCCATGGAAACCGGCGGTATTGTCATCGTGAAAAACGACTTGAACGATGTAATCAGCGCTATTCAACTATCTAAAGAAACTATGGCTAAAATAAAACAGAATATGTTTTTCGCTTTGTTCTATAATGTTATCGGCATTCCGATTGCGGCCAGAGTCTTCGCTTTCGCCGGCTTAATCTTAAAACCCGAACTAGCCGGCCTGGCCATGGCCTTAAGTTCAATTTCCGTGGTCACCAATTCTTTATCGCTAAAATATTTCCGACCGGGGGAAAAAAATTACTTATCCATAACGGCGCCAATAATTATGGTAGTGCTTTTCAGTTTTATCTTCTTTGAATTCGCTCGATTGAGTTCGGCGGGCATGAAATAATTTAGTTCTTAACATAAACTCTATGAGGTTAAACATGAAAAAGTTTTCTCTTTTGTCCGCGGCTGCCGCGGGCGCGGTTTACTCGGCCTGTACCTTGTTCGTGATTCTTTGGCCGGGGTTTTCCACCAAGCTGATGGGCTGGCTATTTCATCTTTCCAGCCCGGAAGCTGTTTTCGGCACCATGCGAGTTACTGCGACCGGCTATATCGGCGGCCTTTTAGAAGTGGTAGTCTACATGTATGTCATGGCCTGGATCTTCGCCTGGGTATTCAACCGAACGGTTAAACACCAATAATCAAGTCTGGCATAAAAAAACTCCCGAAATTCTCCGGAAGTTTTTTTATTTTTACCATATCCGAGTATCATTTAAAAATTTCATATCATAAAAAACCTATGATTACAGCTAAAAGTAAAAAAAGAGCGGTTGAACACTTGCTCAACCGCCTGAAAGACTTGGTTTGAAAAGTTCGACTCATGGTCGCGCGTAGCACCGCTGTTCCAACCGTTCGGCCAAAGCCGGCATCAACGGCTGGGGAGCGACGCGCAACAAATTGCCATCCCATGTTGCCCCTACATCCCCAGGACTACCGAAGAGTAGCCCATGGTTGATCCATGTAAAATGAGCGCCGGGTTGGCACAGAATCACAGGATACTCGACCTCAGTCGCCCGCCTGGCGCCACCCCTCTTCAATTGCCTGGCGCATGATCCTATCCCCCACCCGATAACAGTCGCCTCCTTATCCCAAGAGAAAGTAACTATTCCGCCTTTCCGGGGATGCACATTGAGCAGGCAAATACAACTACTCGATAACGAGCAAGACCGCCGCAGAAAGTAAATACGATTGCCTAAATCATCGTACAGAGAAGGATCCAGGCGAAGTTGATTGCTCCGAGGAGGATCCGGACAAAACAGTTCGTATCTTTCTTTTTGCCAGTCATAGGCCTTGGCGGGCGAGAAATCTCTCCTTGTCAAACGCAGGTAATGCGCGCCTGCGGATGTTTCTCCTTTCGGACCGTTGAAAAAACCGAAGCAGTTTTCCCCTGGTAACATGACCGGAATTGCGATTGATACTTCCGACTCGGTGATCTTAAATACTCTCATTTGGTTTTGTTTAGTTTTTTTTGTTTTCAGAATCAGCTGTTTGCCTTCTCTTCGCGCCGCCAAGCGCGGGAGTGATCCGTCAACAAAAGTTTTTTGGCCTATGCCGAAATCCATAATATCATAATTGTTAATGCCTGGCAAATCTGGGAATTTGCAAAAGTTGACTAAATCAATTTTTTACACTATAATTTTTTTAGTCCTACATAAGGGCTTTTATTATAAATATCTCATAAATTGGCCTTCTATGGCCCCATCGTCTAATGGTTAGGACACCAGCTTTTCAAGCTGAGAATCGGGGTTCGATTCCCCGTGGGGCTACCAAAATAAAAATTCTCGATTTCTGTCGGGAATTTTTATTTTGGTATTGGTTTTCGACTTGCCCGCCAAATCCGCTAACTGGCGAAATAGGCTGGCTCCCCGTTTATTTTTATAAGTTTAATTTTTGTGATATAATAATTGTAGAACATAGGATAAGGAAAAATTATGTCTAAAATCAGTGAAAAAAAATATAAAGAAGTTATCTTATATCTTGCCGAAAAGCTTGGCGGCGAGATAAAGGGCAAGAAAAAATTGGCGAAATTATTATATTTCGTTGATTTTGATTTTTTTGAAAAATTTGAAAAATCATTGACCGGCGATGTTTATAAGGCCTTACCTATGGGTCCATTTCCCGTAACTATGGAAAAGATACTGACCGAAATGGCTAAAGAAGAAAAAATAAGCATTATATTTAAAAAGGAAAGAGCCGATTATAACTCCACGGAAATTTATAAAGCTAAAGAAAAAATGGCAGGAAGTTTTTCTAAAGAAGAACAACAAATTTTAGATAGAGTAATTTTGAAATATGGCCACTTGTCGGGGAAGCAACTGGAGGATTTATCTCATGCGGAAGCGCCGTATATCGGAACAGCGCCCAATCAAGAGATTGCCTACGAATTGGCTTTCTATCGCGGCACTAACTTAGATAATGATGCTTAATTTTATTTTCCATCCTCATTTTGAAAAAGAAGCCGCCAGTTTAAAACGGCGGTTTCCTTTTTTTGACGCCGGCTTAGAATCATTTAAACGAATCTGCGAAGTTCATTTTGATCCAATAAATCCTAGGCAGGTAATCGCTCCGGCAAAGTTACATAGAATAAAATGTTTTAACAATTTCACTATTTGGAAAATAGAGCTGGCGGTGAAGAATTTGCGCTCCAACCAATTTCCCAGAATTTGGTTCGCTGTCCGTGGAGCGACGATTGCGTTTTTGTGTGTTGCTACTCACATTGATAATCATAATGATAACACGATGAATCAGGAAGCTGAAGCATTGGTTAGCTCAATTTTTAGTTAGCGGCGGCGCGCTGGCGAATAGCCAGCACGAAAAAATACGGCGGGGCGAATAAAAGGGCCGAACTTTGGGGGTTATAGGGGGCTCGCCCCCTATACCATATTCCCCCTAAAAATTATTTTTAAAATAGATTCGCGCTTCGTTGTATAACCATACTGTATTAAACACAATCATTATGCTAATAAGCAAAAACATAAAAACCTGGTCGAGTTTTAAAAAATCCCTCCGCTAACCCTAATTACCCGAGGACAGTGTTTTTTAAAACTCGCCCTTCGGGACATTTTTTATTTAATTAACTTATTCCTATGTTTAATGAAAAAATAAACTTCAAAATAATCATCGCCCTAACCATATATTTAGTTTCCTTATTCGCTTCTAACACTCTGGGGCTTAAGCTGATGCCGTTTCTCTTCGGCACCCATCTGTCGGTCGCGGTCTTTTTCTTTCCTTTTGTTTTTTTAACCACCGATGTTATCGGGCAAGTCTATGGCAAGCCAATGGCTAAAAATTTTGTTTGGGCCGGCTTTTTATCCATTCTAATATTTTTAATCTACTCGGTTATCTCCATAATTGCGCCTTGGTCTCGAGATAATTTCCTGGCCAAAGAATGGTTTGACACGATTTTCGCCGTTTCTTTCCGCATGTCCATTGCTTCGCTCCTGGCCTATGTTATCGGCGAATATCAGGATGTTTTGTCATTCTTCTTTTTCAGAAACAAACTAAAAATTAAAGCTTTTTGGTTAAGATCTAATTTATCAAACCTCTGGTCGCAGTTAATTGATACTCTGATCTTTATGTTTGTGGCCTTTCTGGGTATCTATTCAGTTAAAACTATCCTGCTCATAAGTCTACCCTGGTGGCTATATAAGGTCGCTATGGGCTTTCTATATACGCCGCTGTCTTATTTAGGAATTTATTTACTCCAACATGAAAATCCAAGCCATAAAAACCAGGATTTTTAAGCCCAAGGAAAAACTCCTGCCGTTTATTACCAGCCGCCTACCAAGTATTAAAGAGAAAACTATCTTGGTTGTTACTTCAAAGATAGTCGCTTTAGCCGAAGGCAGATTAGTAAAAAAAATTGACGAAAATACTAAACTGGAAATTATTAAACGGGAAAGCGACTTCGTTTTACCCACTAAATATGTCTATTTAACCATTAAAGATGGTCAAATTATGGCTAACGCTGGAGTTGACGAAAGCAACGCCAATGGGCAGATTATTATGTTGCCTAAAGACAGCTTTAAGACCACCCGGCTAATAAGAAATTATTTTAAGAAAAAATATAAACTAAAAAACTTCGGCGTAATTATTACTGACAGCCGCTGCTTACCCCTGCGGGCCGGCATCACCGGTATGGCCATCGGCTACGCCGGCTTTAAAGGTTTAAAAGACTACCGCCGGCGTCTGGATATCTTCGGCCGCCCATTTAAATACTCCCGAGTTGATATAGCCGATTCGTTAGCCACGGCCGCGGTGCTTTGTATGGGCGAAGGCGACGAAAAACAGCCCATCGCAATTATTACTAGCGCGCCAGTTGAATATTCTAACCGGATAAATAAAAATGAGTTAAAAATAAATATCAAAGAAGATATGTATGGTCCGATATTTAAGATTCTAAGAAAATAAACAAAACCTCGCTGTTATACGAGGTTTTGTAAAATAGCTGCTTACATTATTTTTTTTCTATCATTTCCTCAACCTTTAATTTTGCCTCTTCTAATAATTCTTTAGCCTTTTTTCGCGCTTGATAAGATTGCAATAATAAATCGCCGATTTTATTTTGCGTTGAAGACGGCAAAATTGGCACGGCTAAATTTTTTATTTGTTCCGGCTTCCAGTGGGCGATAATTGATCCGCCGGCATCTCGCTCGGCTTGCAAGCGGCCAACCATTGAGTTTAAAACTAACGCTAAATATTCCGGATTAATTTTTTCTTTTAGTTTTAATCTCATAACACCGCTGGAAACAATGCCTTCTACCGGTTCGCGCACTAAACAGGCAACTCCGATACTGGCGTCCTTAGTTAATAATATTTCTCCGGCTTGCGGCTGGTAATCTTTTTTATATTCATTATACAAATCTTCGCTTATATATTTTTGATCTTTATCAATAATTCCGTCTTTAGATATACTGCTGACGCGGATAAACAACTTATTATTCCCCTCTGACAAGGGGGGTAAGGGGGATTCTATATACGCTTCCGCTCCCGGCTCCACGCCCTTAGTCATTTCCGCCAAATCGCCGAGTTTGGCAGTTTTAACTTTATTTATTATCGCCAGCATTTTATTACATGGCGAATTAAAATATTCGGCGTCAAAACGATTAGCTTTTTTTATATCGGACAAATTTATAGATATGGACAATAGATCGTCATTTCTAAAATTTTGTAAATTTAATTCTTTCAAAAATAAATTTTCAGCTTGGTTGTAAAATAATTTAAAGTTTTCTAATTTCTCTAGCCCGTGAATATATATTTTTTCAATTTCTTTTTGTTCTTTTTGTGTTGCAATCGGAACTTTAAAATTTTTAATCTGAAATAAAAATATATTTGGCTGAACGCTACTAACAATCTCGCGCATTATTTGATTTTTTCCGTAATAAGAATTAAAAAAAGCTGATACAAAATAAGGAGAAAAATTTTCTTTTAGTGTAATTTTTGCAGTCGCTTGGTTTGAATTTACCTGTTTAGGGATATTATGCGCCACTGCGACGCTCCCTATCGTGCCCGCCATTGTCATAATTACCTGCCCTTCTCTTACTTGCGATTTTTTTAAAATTTTATTAACCTTTTCATCAATAAATTTAGTACCAACAAAATTAATATATCCATCCTTAATGTCCTGAACATTTAAATAGGGCACTCCACTGTCGCGCCATTGAATATAATTACATAATGAATAAGCGCCAAAATTTTCAACACTTTCTGATATTTCATCAATAGTATTAGTATTAACCGATTTTAACTTTTGTTCCACTTCTAAATACTCCGGCTGATAATATTCGGCATCTAATCGCTTCGTATCTTCAATTTGAAATTTATTAATTATAGAATAAGTAATCATAAAAAACTATTTACTAAATATCCATTGATATTTTTTTATAATTTTACCAAGATTTTTGATTTCGGCCTCGATACAAAGCACTTTATAGTTAAATTCGTTTTCTCGTTTTACAATGTCTGACATTGATAAAAGTTCATATCCAACCGTACCTGGCGAATTTTGAAAATAATCATTTCTCACTTTCGCTAATTCTGCCATTTTTATTTCTAATTCTTTTTCGGCCTTAAATTTTTTCAATTGTCTATTCTCAAAATAAAAATAAGCAGTAATTACAACGAGCATTATATCTAAAATTCTTGAAAATATATCCCACATAATAGCTACTGTTAATAACTTAATCAAACAGTATATTGACGCTTATTTTTTATTTAATATTAGCCATTTTGACAAATAGACAATTTAAGTATATACTGATTTTATGGTACTTGTAGGGCTTTGGCCCTCTCACGGTTAAAAAGTAGAAACCGTAAACAAGTATCATATTTAGTTAATTACTTTCCAAATCTCCTGCATGCAGGATTTTTTTATTTTCTGAATTTCTTTTATCATTCTTCCAGAATGGTATTAAACTCCAAAAAAATTTATTGCCGCCATCTACCTGTTTAATGATAATTTTTATGCGCGCTTGGTTGATAATAGCGACAAACCCATAATAGACAACTTCTACGACCTTATACTGCCAGCGAGAGTTGGCATTTACTTTTTCAAATTTTTTGGTTTCAAAATATTCCTGCAAGGTATGGGAGGCGGAAATAATTATAGGCGCTAACTTTAAAAGTTTTAATCTAATATATTGATCGGTTACCACTCTTGCTTTTCCTCTCTCTTTAAATTTTATGTGCTCTAATCCTTTGGCGTTAAAAGATACTTTATTTTTTAGATATGGGCAGTAAACTTCGCCGATACTCCGATAAAATTCTTCAGCTTCTTTTTTAACCCGATCAAACTTTTCTTGTGGAATATCCATAAACTAATAGTTAATTTTTTTCTCCTCCCTAAACTTCCTAAACTCCTCCGCAATCTCGTCCAAATCATGTTCTAAGATTTTCTTGCCCTGCGAGTCAAACATTAAATTACCGTCTTTGTCTTTACGATAAACATATTCGCCTGAATTATCTTTACCGGATTTTTTAGATACCGCCATAAAAATCGGGCAATCTTTCGGCGATTTTTCTTTTTCGTTCCGTTTTTGCAAAAAAATAACGCTTGTCTTAACTCCTGCGTGTGGTTTGAATGTATTTCCTTCAAGCCCCACTACCGCTAAAATCCGCGCTTTCTCCAATAAATAATCGCGCACATATTCCATATTGCTATTATTAAAAACGCCTTGCGGTAAAACTATGGCTAATCGTCCGCCCGGCCTGACTAATTCCAGCGATCGTTCAATAAATAAAATATGCCGCTCCATTTTATTGCGCAACTTGCCTTTATCATTTTTAGCCAAATCATATTCTTTTAATAGCGGAGTCTCGTGAATTTCTCCGGCGAATGGAGGGTTAGAGAGCAAAATATCATAGTCAAAATATTTAAAATTATCTTTGTTATTTTTGTCCTTATCATAATCCTCAAATTTATGCAGCCGCTCGCGCAGTTCGGCTCGCGCCCTCTCTTTTTCGCTTTCATCGCCTTGCCATTCTTTGGTATTTAAAGAATTTAATTTTAAAATATGCGACCGGCCGTCGCCGGCGATTAGCATCATAGCCCGAGCGATTTTCACCGGCTTATCATCAAAATCTATGCCATAAATATATTTTCTCGCGTAATCGGTTTTAGCGGTCTTATCGGCCTGCTTTAAATCATTATTCCAAACATAACGCATAGCATGAATAAGAAATCCGCCCGAACCGCAGGCCGGATCTATAACATATTCATCGTCTTTCGGGTTTAACATCTTAACCGCCATATCTATAACATGGCGCGGGGTAAAATATTGACCCTTTTTACCTTTGGCCACATCGGGCAATAAATACTCAAAGGCCGCGTCAATCACTTCTAAATTTGAATTCAAAAGCCTGATTTTAGAGAATTCATCTACGCACACGGAAAGGTGGTTCGGCGCCAAATCTATTTTTTCATGAGAATTAAAAACTCCCGGCCATTCATTGCAAGCGCTTTGAAAAAGTTTATTTATAACATCGTAAGTAATTTTTGAATCTTTTGACTGCCGAAAATAAACCTCATTGTCTTTCCTCTTGCGCGCTTCCTTTTCGTCAAACAGCTTGGCATAGATCAATTTAAAAATTTCATTGAATGAATCCACTCCGGCGCCGGCTAAAACCAGCTCTTCCAAAATTTTTAAAATTTTCACTAAATCATAATCTTTCTGCAAGTCATCAAGCGTTAATTTCTCTTCCAAAACATCCTCAATCGTCTGATCGGCTCTTGGCAAATCTCTTAAGGTTTGAAATTCTCGCGGATAAGGACGATATAAAACAACCTTTTCCACGCCATTGCTCCAAACGCCGATCGGCGCGCCTTCGGAATTAATATAAGTTTTTAATTGATCCAAACCTTTTTCCACGGTTGGATTTTTAGTTTCAATAATAACTAGCGGTGTTATCTTATCTTCACGGTAAACGATAATGTCGGCTGCCTTGGCGTGAATTTCATGGCCGAATCTGATATCTTTTTCCAAATCAATGCGATCTAACGGATAATTATAATATTTAACTAATTTAAACAACCATAATTGCCGTATTACTTCCTCCGGCTTAGATAGATTTTTTTCAGAGTTAAACAATAATATGTTTTTTTCACGCTTTAAGCATTTAACATAAAATTTGCCTTTTTCTTTTTCAAAAATATCCAATACTTCAACCGGCTTGATATCTTCAAATTCTTTCAAGCCGTACTGGATACCGGAATCGCGAAAAATTTTGTTTAATACCGCGCTGTTAATTTTTTGGTTCATATGTTCTTTTTAGAGTGCTTAAATTGGCAATGACTTTGCCGTCAAAATATGTGTCTTCAAAAATAGGAATATTTTTATAAGCCGGATTTTCCGGCTTTAAATAAGCTTTCTTGTTTTCAGCCACAAATCTTTTTACCGTCGTGCCATCGTCATTGCGCGCCACTACTATATCGCCATTTTTAAATTCACGCGCCTGTTTGATTAAAAGCAAATCTCCATTATTAATACCGGCGTTGATCATGCTGTCGCCTCCGACCTTAATTATAAATAATTTGTCCTTTGATTCCGTAACTTCATCTTTATACATCTCGCCCGGTAGAGATATCCAGTTGCCAACTTCCTGTATGGCTTCAACGAATGGCCCGCACGAGCTATTGCCAACAGCGGGTACTAACATATCAACCCCTAGGGCCTTATAACCCTTTGGCAAAATTTTTAGCCCGCGCGCCAAACCTTCTTCTCGTTTTATATAACCGCTATTTTCCAAAACTTTTAAAAAATTAATTACTGACTGATTTGACGCTACCTTAAGCTCCTCGCGCAAATCAGCCAAAGAGGGCGGAAACCCTGATGACTCAATATTTTTATAAATAATATTAAGCGCCTCAAGTTGTCTCTTGGTAATATTTTTAATCATACTTTCATTATATAAGACTATATGGTCTATGTCAAATAATTACAAATTGGCTAATATAAAATAAACAATTTAAAATACTAAAAAGTTATCAACGGAGTGAAAATATAAATTATATAATAATTATTTACAAAAAACGCCTGGCATTTGCCAAAGCGTTTTTTTGCTCTTTTTTATTTATCGCTATTTATTCTCTTCCGCCTTTTTCTCCCCCTGCCAACCACAGCAACCATCCCCGCTTTTCTTTTTCAGCATCATAACTCCGGCTAGGATAACGATAATCGGCCAAACTACCGACCATTTTATATCAGGAATAAGATCCAGATTTTCCAAGAGGAAAATCAAACCCGCAATAATCAATAACTATGGCATCATCATAAAATTTATATTAAAAAATTAATTCTCTAATTCCTTCTTAAACCATTCCACCCAGGGAATCTTAACCGGGTTAACATTGTTTAACATGGCTAAATAATAGGTTGCCCACGCACCAAACTGTAACATATTAAAAGCTTGCTCTAATTTAGAAGCGCCGGACAATTTATGATCAATATATTTTATTTTATTTTTCTGAACAATCTGCTTAGTCAGAGTTGATCGTTTTATAATACGAGGATGATAAAGCGACGAATCAATAAAGAAAAAGGTTAAATTATCTTTATTACTTACCGGCTTAGCTAAACCTTCTAAGGCAAAATGATTCATGTCAGGTAGTTCCAAAAAACTCGCAAAATTTTTACTAGTTTCATTAAACTGATTTCTTAAAATCTTTAAATTACCAACCAAAAATTCCGCGCCCACGATTACCGGTATTTTATTATATAATTCTAACGCGATTTGCTTAGCCCGATTAGTTTTAGCGGATTTATCCGGCGACAATTCCTCTCCCCAAGCTTCCAAATTAACGATGATTTTTTCCATCTCTTGCGCTTTAATCTCTAATAAACCGACCCGAGCCAGAAGCATGGCCACGCCAAGCACCGAATAGCCAAGACCCATTCTGGGCTGGCCGCTTAGATTATGATCCGATTTAAAAGTAAATCCCGGAATATTCTCATCCTTCATCAGCCGCGCCAATTTATTTTCTCCCTGTTCGCAAATAGCCATAACTTTTGCGCCGCGCTTCTTCGCTTCTAGATACACGCTTAAAACCTCTTCCGTATTGCCAGAATATGATGACAACAAATACAGGGTATTCTCATTAACCGAAGCTGGCACCTCATAACCGGCCGTAATAATAATCGGTACTTTTATTTGGTCGCTCAAAGCCGCGCCAATCATGCCGACGCCGATATTTGATCCGCCCATGCCATTAACCACCACTTGCGCTACTTGGCTATAATCTGGCGGTATTTTTATCAAATCGGCTTGTTTTAAAACCTGCTTCATCTGCGAAGGCAAAGATTCAATCGACTTGGCGACTTTACCAAAATCCAATTTTTTATATACTTTTTGATCGTCTAAATTATTTATCATATTTTAATAAAACTATACAGTAATTATAGCATACTTTTTTAAAGCTAATAAACTACGCCATTTCCTTTAAAATTGACCTTGATTTATAACTCATTATGTGTTAAATTTTCATTGTCAGCACGCGCTGACTTTTAAATAAATACTCTTGCTATTATTCCCTTATTCATAATTCATAATTCATTTTTATGTCCGGACACTCAAAATGGGCAACAACTAAGCGGCAGAAAGCCATTGTTGACGCTAAAAAAGGAGCTATTTTTACCAAATACGGCAATTTAATCACTATCGCGGCGCGTAAGGGCGGCGACCCGGTTACTAACTTCGGCCTGCGCCTGGCTATAGAAAAAGCCAGGGAGGCAAACATGCCTAAAGAAAATATCGAACGCGCCATTAAGCGCGGCACTGGCGAACTGGCCGGAGCCCAGATTGAAGAATTAACTTACGAAGGCATCGGCCCAGCCAAAGCGCAATTTATTATTAAATGTTTAACCGACAATAAAAACCGGACGGCCGCAGAAATCAGGCATCTCTTCGCCGATGCCGGCGGCTCCTTGGGCTCGGTTTTATGGAACTTTGAACTAAAGGGAGTAATTCTCATTACTGCCGAGGAGCTGCACAGCAAAAATTTAATTAACAACGATGATTTTGAGCTGGAATTAATTGATGCCGGCATCCAAAATTTTGTAAAAGAAGCTGAAGGCGCCACTATTTACACTAAACCAGAAGATCTACAAAAAGTTAAACAATTTCTGGACGCGAAAAGCATAAAAACCGAATCAGCCGAGATTGAGTATGTAGCCAAGGATCGGACCCAGCTAACCGATGAAGAAAAAGCTAAAGTTCAGAAATTTATAGAGGCGCTAGACAGTAATGAAGATATCGCGAATTATTATACTAATATAAATATATAAATTCGCCAGGAGACGTTGAACAAGAATTTTAGTTTTGAGCGCATATGAAATCGTAGCGTTTTTCTCTTAAAGAAAAACGCCCAGATTTCATCGGCCTTTAGCACTCGCGAAAGCGGGTGGAAAAAATAAAACTTTTATCCGGCAACGCTAAGTAGCTATAAATGCCACAAAAAAATTCCAATCTTATCCTTGGTATTGACCCCGGCATCGCCGACACGGGTTTTGGCATAATTAAAAATAAAAACAACAAATTAACCTGCCTGGCTTACGGTTCAATTAAAACCTCGGCCAAATTTGCTTTAGCTGATCGATTGGAAATAATAAATCTGGAGCTAAATAAATTAATTAAAAAATATCAACCTAGTCTAATAGCAGTCGAAGAGTTATTTTTTTGTAACAACGCTAAAACCGCGCTGATCGTCGGCCAAGCCAGAGGCGTAGTAATATTAACGGCCAAATTAAATAAGATCAAAAGTATAGAATTCACGCCTTACCAGGTTAAACAAGCCGTCTCAGCTTATGGCCACGCGGATAAGGGCCAAGTGCAAAGAATGGTCAAGCTAATTTTAAAACTGAAAGAATTACCTAAGCCCGACGACGCGGCCGACGCCCTAGCCGTCGCCATTTGTGCCGCGAATTATTGCCCAGCTCTATAATCGCTAAAAGAGGTCTGATGAATATCTTGATTTTGAGCGGCGCCTCTGTGCTTTCCTCGGAGCCAAAAAGGAGAACAGAGGTGAAATCGTAGCGTTTTTCTCTCAAAGAAAAACGCCCAGATTTCATCGGCCTTTAGCACTCGCGAAAGCGGGTGGAAAAACCAAGATATTCATCAGACCGAACTAGACACAAAAATTTTAGATCATACTTTATGTCCACTAAGAAACTAAAAATTGTTTCCATCGCTGCCGAAGTCGCGCCGTTTTCTAAAACCGGCGGCCTGGCTGACGTGGCTAAGAGTCTGCCCAAGGCCTTGAAACGGCTCGGGCACGAAGTAATGGTTATTACTCCGCTTTATGGGCAAATTATTGATACTAAAACTCATAATCTAAAACTGATCTACGAGAATGTTAAAGTTTATCTGAATTCCGTTGACAAAGTGCAAATTAATTTCTGGCAAGGATATTTAATGAGGGGTTTGCCAATTTATTTTATTGAAAATAAAAAATATTTTTCCGCCAAAAAAGAACTTTACGGTTCAAGGCGGGAGAATGTGCGTTTTTTAGTCTTTAATATAGCCGCCTTAAAGCTGATATCTCTCTTAAAATACGAGGCTGATATTGTCCATTGCCACGATTGGCACACCGGCCTAATCCCTTATTTTTTAAAAACCGACTTTAAATATTCAGAAACTCTGCATAAAACGAAAACTATTTTTACTATCCATAATCTGGCCTTTCAGCTCGGCCATGATTGGTGGGCCGTGCCGGCGGAAAAAAAAGATTACGGCAAAAATAAAATTCCTCATATCACGGATTCGGACATTGAAAATATCAATTTTGCCAAACGAGCGATTCTCTCGGCTGATATCATCAATACGGTAAGCGAACAATACCGCGAAGAAATTATGACTACAAACTTCGGACAGGACTTGCAGCAAATTCTGCGCAATCGTGAAGACAAACTATTTGGCATAGTCAATGGCATTGATTACGCGACTTACAATCCGCAAAATGATCCCGGTTTATTTAAAAATTATGATTGCAATAAAATCAATAACAAAAAATTAAACAAAGATCACCTGCAAAAATTATTAAAATTGAAGGTTGACCAGGAATTGCCAGTTATCGCTTTGACTTCTCGGGTAACCTTTCAAAAAGGTTTTGAATTGATTTTGCAAATTCTTGAACCCCTGCTCCATCTTGACATAGAGTTGGTTTTTATGGGCGATGGCGATAAAGAATATATTAATGAAATTAAAAAATTCGCCAAACGCTATCCTAAGAAAATGGCTTGGCTGTCTTTTAAAGAAAACCAAAAAATGGAAACCTTGCTTTATGCCGGCGCGGATATCTTTCTCTTGCCGTCGCACCATGAGCCCTGCGGCATTAACCAGCTGATCGCCATGCGCTATGGCTGCATTCCGGTCGTACGCCGCGTCGGCGGCCTGATGGACACGGTGGCAAACTATAACCCCAGGACCAACCGAGGCAATGGTTTTAGTTTTTCCTCATTTAACCCCTATTCCTTATATGCCACCATTATCAGAGCTTTAGAAAATTATCGCTATCAAACTAACTGGCATAAATTAATATTTAGAGTGATGAGAGAATCAAACAGCTGGGAAATACCGGCCAAAAAATATGTAGCGCTCTATCGGCAAGCAATGAAACGGCATAAATAATTCTTTGATAAGCAATATTTCTATGAATAAAATTATTTGGGTTAATTTGCTCCATTTTTATCAACCGCCAGCGGCCGATAATGAAACGGTTATTGAGGCCGTGGAAAAAAGCTATAAAGAAATCATTAGCGTCCTAAAAAGAAATCCTAATGTTAAATTTACTTTAAATTTAGCCGGTTGCCTTTTAGAAAAATTAGACCGGCTCGGCTATCATAATTTAATCTCCGACTTAAGGGTGCTTAACGATAGAAAACAAATTGAGCTTACCGGCACCGCGGCTTTTCACCCTATCTTGCCGCTCTTGCCCGAAGAGGAAATTAAAAAAAATATTGAAGCTAATCAAATAATATTAAAAAAATATTTTGGTGAAAATTTTCAGGCCAAAGGTTTTTTTCTGCCAGAACTCGCCTATAGCCCCGCCGCCGCTAGAATTATCGCTTCTTTGGGTTATAACTGGATTATATTAGACGAAATTTCGGCTTTCGGAAAATTAAATAAATTAGATTATCATAAATTATATTTAGAAAAACCTACCGGACTTAAAATATTTTTCCGCTCCAGGAATCTGTCAAAAAGTTATGTTCCGGGAACCATCTTTAATTTAATAAACAAAAATTACAGCGGCCCGGCCTTAACCGCCACCGATGCCGAACTTTATGGTTTAAGGCATCATGATACCGCCGCCATTTTTGAAAAATTGCTAAAACGCCCTGAAATACAGACTTTAACGGTGAGCGAATTCCTGTCGGGGCTAAAAGAAAAAGTTGAGCTTAAACCGCTGGCTTCTTCCTGGGAATCTACGGCTAGCGAACTAAAGCGCGGCGCGCCTTTTGCCCTTTGGCATAATGATAAAAATAAAATTCAAAAATTGCTCTGGCAACTGGCCAATTTAGCCATAACCACGGTCAACCAACATCGGGCTGACGCAAATTATTCCTGGGCCAGGGCTCATTTAAATCGGGGTTTAGCCAGCTGCACTTTTTGGTGGGCCTCGGCGCGCGATTTTAAATTATTCAGCTCTATTTCCTGGAACCCTGACGAAATTGAACGAGGCACTAATGAATTAATTAAAAGTATTCGCTCCTTAACCGAAGCAAACACTAAAACGGCAAAAATCACCGGTGAAAAGCTCTATTTAAAAATAAAACAATTAATTTGGCATAAACATTGGAATCATTATTGGAAAAGCTAGAACAAAAAAATAAAACAATATGAACAGGATACTTAATCTCTTCGACAATAATTATGTTATGAATCTGTTTAACCAACAAGTTCTACCGCTCTATCCTTATTTTAGAGAAATAAAAAAAATTAAAATCATCCCAATAAAAAAGAATATTTGGCAAACCACTTATCACATAGTTATAAAGTTTACGACTTCTTTTTTAACTCATGGCGGCGCAATAGTTAAATTGCCGATTTATTGCACGGCCCATTCCAGCGAACCCAGAAAAAGTTCCTTCGCCGCGCTATCATTTTTATGGCAACTAGGCTTTGATCAAGGTAGCTTGGTCATCCCGCATCCATTATTTTTCTCCAATTATTTTAACGGCTATTTCTATCGCGGCGTTCAAGGACAAACTCTTTACTATTACCTGAGTAAAAAAAATTATGAAGTTATTGAAGATATCGTCGCTAAAGCCGCCGCTTGGTTCGCCAAACTGCATGGCCTGCCGACGGCCGGAGCCGATAACTTTAACCCGGAAAACTCCCGCATTGAGACAGTCTTCCCCGGCTTGGCCCATGTTCTAAAAAAAATCAACCGCACTTATCCAAATCTATACGAATCATATAAAAAAATTTACGAAATAATTATCCAAAAGGAAAAGGCTTATTTTATTAATAACAACCAGCGCTATCTAATCCATGGCGATGCTCACGCTAAAAATATTATTAAAATGGGCAAAGATAAAATCGCCGTAATTGATTTTACCGATATGTGCTTAGCCGACTTTGCCCGAGATCTCGGCTCATTTTTACAACAGCTTGACTTTATGGGTTCGGAAAAAATCAACGACTTAGCTTATGTAGAAAAAATTAAAACTATCTTCTTCAACCATTATCGGCTTAATTCTCAAATTAAAATTGACGACTATGTTAAAGAAAGAATTAATAATTATTATAACTGGACGGCTCTGCGCACCGCTACTTATTTCTTATTAAAAGATAAGCCGGAACTAAAACGATCCCACAGGCCTCTCGCCGAAGTCTGTAAAAATCTTAACGTCAAAATCAACCTGGAATTTATAAAATAA
>Ga0075931_106_pt2 | contig 20270 bp, 20 predicted proteins | sample RifGroA2_FD_67911 | JGI IMG/M metagenome (GOLD analysis project Ga0075931, IMG submission 67911) | Parcubacteria (Falkowbacteria) bacterium GW2011_GWA2_41_14
CAGCGAGGCGAGTTCATCATCCGAATCGTCATCATCGTCCACTGCATCATCGGCGGAATCATCATCTTCCAGTAGCTCGTCTTCTTCATCGGAATCAAGTTCATCTAGCGCGGAAAGTTCATCATCCGAAACAACTTTTTCTTCCAGTTCATCGGGCGAGTCAAGTTCTTCCACTGGAAATTAAAAGATTGATGTGTTAATATGCGAATATATGAAATGTCCCAACATAATACAATTTTTTATACAAACAGCTGAAGAGAGCGGGTATGTCGCACAAGCGGTTGGTTTTTCCATTTATACGGAAGGGGAAACTTTGGATGAAACTGTTCGCAACATCAAAGAAGCGACAAATTGTCATTTTGGTAAAAAAGAAGATTGTGCGAGATCATTGCCGATTATGATTAATTTTGCTTTGCCTGTGGCGGTGTAATTAATAGTCCGTATGCCTAAACTTAAACAATTTTCAGGAAAAGAAATTGTTAGAATTTTTGAAGAATATGGTTTTGAAGTTAGACGCACAGTTGGAAGTCATGTTCGTTTAACTTTAATGCAAAATGATTCTTCATATCATGTGACGATTCCTTTACATAAACAAATAAAGAAAGGCACATTATGCTGTATCATCAAAGATTTTGAATTGTGTTTTGGAAAAAACGAAACCGAAAATTGTTTTTTCAACTGACCTGCGAAACAACCTCTTCTTCCTGTTCTTCCGCTGAAAGTTCAAGGCAAAAAGTTAAGAAAAAATATTTATAAATAAACCTTCTTGACGCGAGAAAAATTTGACGCATCCGCCGCCTCATGGACGGAACCCTTCGGCGCGCTTTTTCATAACAATACTTTAAGCATATATGAGAAAAAAACAATGTCAGCAAAATTATTAACAGCCTAAATAAAAACCTTTTATGCAAAAACTAACCAACTTTACCCCGTTAGAGAAATGGGGACAGGTTGAGATTGTCTATTGAGTATTATATAATTTAATCAATGAAATTTCCTCGTTCAAAAAAACTTTTTTCTGAAACGGAAAAGACTGTGTACGATGTGTTGCGCGGCGTAATTGAAGGTGGCAGTGATATAAACCTTGCCGTAAAATTCCTGCCGGTTAAAGCTGACAAGAACCTGTCGCTTCTCAAGGGAGATATCAATCTTTCGGTTTATGAAGGATTACTTTCAACCGCTTACGGTCAAGCCGCTTCCGGGCAGCCGATCGGGTATTTCCAAACAAGCGCCATTGATCGATTTTTGAGGGAAAAAGGACTAAGCGAACAGATAGATATTTTCATTATTGACACTTCGCCGAGTTTGGGACTTCTAAACCAGATGATTTTGCTCGGGGCTGATTATTTCGTCGTGCCGATGATGCCGGACGCATTTAGCGTTCAGGGTATTGAAAACTTGGGAGTCGTGTATGAGAAATGGAAAATACAGTGGAAGAATTCCGCCAAAGCGCTTGCGGGCAACACGGAAACAAAGTTTGTGCTTCAAGGAGACCCTCTTTTTATAGGATACATCGTTAATTCTTACAATGTTTATGGCAAGCAACCTATTGCCGACCATCGCGCATGGATGGAAAAAATTCCAGAACGAGTGCGCGTTTATCTTTCGGAAAAACATTGCCGAAACGGGCTCGTGGCGGAAAGTTGGAAAAATCCGTTGAATATCATTCAGGATTATGGCAGAATTCCGTCCAAGTGCCAGGAGCTCGGAGTCGCGATTTTTGATCTTGATCCTGCGTTGATAGCCGACAGTCAGCAAGGCGCGAAAGAAAATATTGAGAAGTCAAAAGAGGAATTCGCAGTTCTTTCAAAAAATATTTTGAAAGTTCTTTCGGCGTATTAAATTGCTAGTAGACAATTATGTTGGACACCGAGTGCCTAACATAACAACATAAATTTAATTTTGTTTACAAATAGACGAATTGTTTAGTATAATAAGCGCATTATAAATAATAATTAAAATTAAAAATAATGAAAAAACAAGAAGAAATAAAAATAAAAATAAGGAGAAACGACACAGAAGACAATAATGCGGAAAATGTTTTTATGAGTGAAGCTGATATGACGGAAGACTCCGCAACTCCGGAGGTAAAGACAAAAAGCGGTAAGTTTTTCAGCCTTGAAAGATTGTCCGCTTTTGTTTTTTACATTCTTGTTTTTCTTATGCCGATTTTCGTTTTGCCTATAGTTGTCGCGCCGACGGCTTCCGGCAAGACAGTTCTTTTCTTTGGGGGAGTATTTTTGACCGCTTTTCTTTTTGTTTTGTCTGCGATTAGGAAGGGAAGTGTCACCGTTCCAAAATCAGCGCTATTTTTGAGTTGCGGAGCTGTGGTTTTGGTTTGGTTGGCATCGGCTTTGTTTTCCGGAAATATCGGCTTGTCATTGGTTGGAAAACTGTATGACACAGACACTTTTCTTGTTGTTTTGGTGTCCTTTTTGGCTTTGTTTTTCGGGTCAATGATTGTTAAGTCGGAGAAAAGAGCAGTAGTTTTTTATATCACATTGTTTTGTTCGGCGATTATTGTTTTCTTGTTTCAATTTTTTCACATCATTTTCGGCGTCAATATTGTTCCGTTTAATATCTTTCCTTACAAGACTTCCAGTCTAATCGGCGGATGGAACGATTTTTCAGTATTTTTCGGATTGACTGGAATTCTGGCTTTGACTTTTTTGGAAACAGCGAAGCTTAAGAAGAAGGTGAATTTTTTTCTTTACATTATTTTAATTATGTCCTTTTTTGCCATGATGGCATCCAATTTTTCCAACAGCTGGATCGTTTTCGGCATTTTTTCTTTAATTATTTTTATTGGGGCGTTGTTTAAGAGTCAATCAGTGGAAGAATTTGTTTCTAAAAAAATTATCAGGGCGTCTCTTTTTGCCATCGTTCTGGTTTTATTTTTCGTTTTGTTTAAAGGAACAACCGGGAAAATAACCGGTTTGCTTGGAACATCGTTTTCAGAAGTAAGACCTTCGTTGCAAGCGACTATGGACATAGCCAAACAATCTTTAAAGGAAAGTCCTGTTTTAGGAACAGGTCCGAACACTTTTTTATATGATTGGCAGAAATTCAAACCGGCCAGCATAAATAATACTATTTTTTGGAACGCGCGATTTGTGTCCGGTTCTGGATTTTTGCCGTCCGCATTGGCGACGACCGGTATTTTTGGAATAGTTTCCATTATCATTTTACTGATCATTCTCTTGTGTCAATTTGGAAAAGTTTTTTCCAAAGGGCAGTCAACTATCAATGACTCATTGACAACAGTTTCTTTTTTAGGCTCCATTTATCTTTGGACGCATATTGTTTTATACACTCCGGGTGTTCTTGTTTTTGCTTTAGCGTTTGTGTTTACCGGATTGTTTTTGGCATTACTGGTAAATACTGGAAAAGTAAAAGTTATAAACATCAATCTTTCAGGAAAAACAAAAACCAACCTTATTTCAATGGTGGTGGCGTTTGCGTTGTTGGCAGGCGCGATTTACGCGTTTTATTTTTCAGTCCGTAAATTCTTGGCGTTAAACAATTACAGTCAAGCCATCAGTATTTTTGAAAAAACAGGCGATATAAAAAAAACAAAAGAAAAACTGTTAAAAGCCGTTAAGGCGGATAAACAAGATGAGTATTACAGAACCCTATCCGAACTGGGGCTCATTTCTTTGGGGCAACTTATGGCGGACAAAAATATTTCTGAAGACACGATTGGCGCATTGTTCCAAGAAGAACTTCTTTTTGCTGTTTCTTACGCGCAAGAGGCGGTTAAGATTAATCCGATCAATCCTATTAACTTGATGCAACTTGGGCGTGTTTACGAATCGGTTGTTTCGTTGAAGGTAGACAAGGCGGATGAAGCGGCTCTCGGCGCTTACGCGCAAGCGTTCAAGGTTTCGCCTTTTGACCCGTCTCCATTTGTCGCCTCAGCCAGAATCGCCTTAGAGATGAAGAAAGTTGACGATGCGAAAAAATACCTTCAATCAGCGTTGGTTTTGAAGCCGGATTTTACGGATGCTTTATTTATGTTGTCGCAAATTGAAGCCCAAGCTGGCAATCTTAAGGAAGCTATTTTGAAAACGGAGCAGTCCGCAATGTCTTCTCCGAACAACCCGGGCATTTTATTCCAGCTTGGATTGTTGAACTACCAAAACAAAGATTACGACAAAGCCGGACTGGCTTTGGAATCAGCTGTTGCCATCAATTCGGAATACGCCAATGCCAGATACTTTTTGGGATTGGTTTACGATAAGCAAGGAAAAAAAGACAAAGCGATTGAGCAGTTTGAAATTATTCAAAAAGCCAATCCGGACAATCAAGAAATAAATAAAATTTTAAACAATCTTATGGATGGAAAAAACGCTTTAGCCGAAATCGCTCCGCCGTCGCCGGAAAAAAGATCGGAACCTCCTGTTTCTGAAAAAGATAAAACCGCTCTTCAAAAGGCGAAGAAAAAATAATTTTAGTTTAAAACAAGCGGAATGGTCAAAAAAATTCTAAATCTTTTTTACAAAGAGCATAGCGGTCTGCATAAGACCGCTATCGTTTTAGCCATATCTTCTGTTGTTTCGGCGCTTTTTGGCATATTGAGAGACCGTCTTTTGGCGAGCAGTTTCGGGGCGAGTGAATCCTTGGATATTTATTACGCCGCCTTTAAAATACCTGATTTTATTTATATAATTTCTTTGTCTATTATTTCAGTTAACGCGCTCATACCTTTTTTTCTTGAAAAGTCGGCCGTTTCCAAGGAGAAAGCGAAAACTTTCTTGGACGAAACAATGACCTTTTTCTTATTGTCTATTTTTATTTTGGCGGGTGCCGGTTATTTTTTGATTCCGCATCTGTCCGGCTTGGTGGCGCCGGGATTTTCCGAAAGTTCAAAAAAAGAATTCGTTTACTTGGCAAGGATTTTGTTGCTTTCGCCCATTTTTCTTGGTTTATCCAACCTTGTTTCAAGTGTCATACAGTCTCATAATCGGTTTGTAATATACGCTCTTTCCCCCATATTTTATAATTTCGGCATAATTTTCGGCATAGTCTTTCTTTTCCCAATGTTTGGTATGGGGGGCATTGTTTTTGGCGTGGTCATCGGGGCAATGGCGCATTTTGCCATACAAGTGCCTGCCATCATTAATTTGGGCTATTTCCCCATACCGGCACTGAAAGTAAACATAAAAGAATTTGTTCGCGTGGCAAAATTATCTCTGCCCAGATCTTTGGGTTTGGGGCTTAATCAAATCATTTTAATTTTTATCACCGCTTCGGCTTCTTTGCTTTCTGCGGGAAGCATTGCTGTTTTCAATTTGTCTTTTAATCTTCAGTCGGTGCCATTAGCGGTAATAGGAATGAGTTATAGTGTTGCGGCTTTTCCGACACTATCCAGACTTTTTATTGGCAATAAAAAGAAAGAATTTTTGGATCAATCGGCGATTGCAGTAAGGCAGATAATTTTTTGGTCAATCACCGCTTCAGCCTTAATTATTGTTTTAAGGGCGCAAATCGTGCGGACAATTTTCGGTTCGGGAAATTTTGGCTGGCAAGACACAAGGTTGACCGCCGCCGCTATGTCCATATTCGCTTTTTCAATCACAGCGCAGTCTTTGGTGGTGCTTTTTACCAGAGCTTTTTACGCATCGGGTAAGACGTGGAAGCCAATAACCATAAATGCCATTTCAGCCGTTTTTATTATTGGAGCGACACCTATTTTTATAAGTCTGATAAAAAACAATTTTTTCTTGGCTTCTTTTTTTGATCTTGTTTTGAGGGTGGGAGGTGTCGCCGGAACGGATATGCTCGCTTTGCCGTTGGCGTATTCTTTGGGTATGATTGCAAACTGTGTTTTGCTTTTCATTTCTTTCCAAAAAGAGTTTGGCGATGTTTGGTCTTCCGCAAGAAAAACTTTTTTTGAAACGCTGAGCGCTTCTTTATTTGCCGGCATTGTTTCATATTTCTCGCTTAACTTTTTGGACAATGTTTTTGACATAAATACTTTTATCGGTATTTTCTCGCAAGGATTTTTGGCGACAATATTTGGCGGGGTTGTTTGGTTTTTCTTTCTCAAAATGTTTAAAAACAAAGAATTAAAGGAGGTGACAACCGCCGTTTTCGCCAAGTTTTGGAAGACGCAAGTTATCGCCTCCGAGCCGGAAAACTTGGACAGACAATAGCGTCGCGAAGAACCAAAAAAATTTGACAGCCTTATGTATAACTGCTAATATACTGTTATGTGAGAGTTTCCCATTCTTCTATTTATATCGGAATGGGCATTCCAACGCATATCCCACAAAATCCGCTTAGGCGGATTTTGTGTTTTTTATGACCGCTTGGCGAAGAAACAAAGCAAAATTTTTCGCGCTTTACCCTTCCGCGAAGCGCGGTGGGCTCCGACGCGTCTCAAAATTTTGCTTTGTTTCTTCGCTGACCATATAATGAACACATGAGTTCTATCAGAGTTGGCGTATTGCGAGGAGGACCGTCGCTTGAGCATGAAATTTCGCTTAAAACAGGCGAGAGTATTTTAAGTAATTTGCCCAAAAAGTATTCAGCCAAAGATATTTTTATAGACAAAAAAGGAGAATGGCATTTGAACGGCAAGTCATATCACCATGATCAAATTTTCAGAAACATTGATGTTATTTTCAACGCGCTTCATGGTGAATATGGCGAGGATGGCAAAGTTCAGCAACTGCTTGATTCTTACGGAGTTCCTTATACCGGTTCCGGCGCGCTAGCTTCAGCGATTGGCATGAATAAGATTTTATCAAGGGCTTTTTTTAAAAATGCCGGATTAAGAATGCCAAAAGGATTTGATGTTGTTTTAGGTGGCAAGACTGAAGAAATCGCCAGAGGTGTTTTTAAAAATGCTCCTCCGCCGTGGGTGGTCAAATATCCGTTCGGCGGGTCTTCTGTCGGGGTTTTTATCGCGCGCTCTTTTGGCGATTTGGTTTCGGCGCTGGAAAAAGTATTCTCTTTTGGCGCGACTTCTTCAAAGGTATTGATTGAAGAGTACATAAGCGGGAGAGAAGCGACTTGCGGGGTTATTGATGAATTTAGAAATCAAAAAAATTACGCTTTGCCTATTGTGGAAATAATTCCTCCGGCGAAAAGCGGTTTTTTCAGTTGCGATGTTAAGTACACAGGAGAAACAAAAGAACTATGCCCTTCAGATTTTGATATGCGGACAAAAAAAGAAATAGAAGCGATGGCGGTGCTGGCTCACAATGCCATTGGGGGCAGACACTATTCCCGCTCTGATTTTATCGTGTCAAAAAAAGGAATTTATATTTTAGAGATAAACACTTTGCCAGGCTTAACGTCGCAATCATTGTTGCCTAAGGCCTTAAACGCAGTTGGTTCGTCGCAAAGAGAGTTGATAGAGCATTTGATAAACATGGCAATAAATGATGTTAAATGAAAATTTTTTGACACATAGAGTATAACTGCTAAAATTAACAGCAGTCGAGATGATTTAAGTTTTTAAATTTTAAAATGGCAAAGTTGATACTTATTGAAGATGATCCGTTTTTGCTTTCTATTTTGGCCGACAAAATGAAAGAAGCCGGTTTTGATATTGAAACGGCAACCGACGGAGAAGAGGGTTTGAATAAAATTAAATCCGGCAATTTTGATTTGGTTCTTTTGGATATGGTTTTGCCAAAAAAAGACGGTTTCAAGATTTTGGAAGAAATTCGCGACGACAGCCAAATAAAAAAAGTTCCAGTGATTGTTTTGTCCAATCTTTACGACAAGAGCAATATAGATAAAGCTCTTTTGTTGGGCGCGAGAGATTATATTGTTAAGGCTTACAATACGCCGGAAGAAATAATTTTTAAAATAAAATCCTTCTTGGTTAAAGAGGGGGTTAATAATTAAAAAATAATAATTAAAAAATGAAAAAGTTAAAATATCTTATAGGAGCCATTATCGTTTTGGATTTGATTTTGGTTTTCCCTGTGATGCTTTCATGGGAATCAATCGGCAAATTTTTGAAAGTCGCCGCTTTTCCGGAGGTTTTCACCACACTTGTCGTTGAAATAACATTGCTTGTTCTCACTGCGCTGATTGCTTATTTGGTTTCAAGAATATTAAAAGGCACAGCATTGCAAAAAGCGCTTTATCTTATAGCTTGGGGTGTTTTGATGTACGGAGTGGGCGATACGCACTTGCTTGTTTGGATGTATACGGGGATTGAAGCTCTTCCGCCGTTTTTTGGCAAGGCAGGATCTTCCATCGCGCATGCGTTTGGCGTTGGAATAGGATTTATGTTGGTGATATTGGGTTTGTATAAAATAGCGCAGGCCAAAAAAGACATATTGCCGAATGGTCAAAATAGATAAGAAAAAAATAGGAATCATAGCCGGAGTTTTGGCGTTTGTCGCCTTGACCAATGGGGCGTTGATTTACTTGTATCCTGAAAATTTTTCCGTTTTCGCTTATATGATGTTTATTTTTGTCCCATTGATTGTTATTGTTTTATTTGTTTTTGCCAAATTTTCGCTCCTCTTTCTCAAAAGGATAGATGAAGAAGAGGATGAAGGGGATCTCTTAAGAGAAAGACAAAAAGAAATCGTTGAAAATATGCTGGAAGGTCTTGTTGTGCACGACAGTAACAATAAAATTATTTCAGTCAATGGGGTGGCAGAACGGTTTTTGAACACCAAAAGCAGTTATATTAAAGGTAAAAAAATAAACGAAGTTGACAGTCCGTCCGGGTTATTAAGGGCAATTTTCGCGCCGATGGAAGACAAAGAAGAAGCTGAGCTTAGTTTTAAGGGCGACGTTGGGCAGGATTTGTTTTATCAAGTTATTCATATTTCTTTAAACAAAGAACGAGGTGAGTTTCTTAAAATAATAAGAGACGTCACTAGGGCGAAATATTTAGACAGAATGAAAAGCGAATATATTACCATTATGTCTCATAAAATATTAACTCCATTGACAAATATCAAGTGGGCGGCCGGTGTTTTGTCCGAATATGGCGCGGGCGAGCCAAAAATACAATCAAGCGTTAAAAATATAACCGATAACGCAAACGAGCTTATAGAGTTTACTTCTCATTTGCTTAATATTACGGAAATTGAAGAAGGGTTGTTCGGGTATAAGTTTGAGAAAGTGGATATGGGTGATTTAGCGCAAGAAGCGATAAAAAGATATCAGCGGGAATCGCTTCAGCGCAATATAAAAATATTGGCTAAGGAAGCGCAAGCCAATATTTATTTTGTAAATGGGGACAAAAACAGACTGGAAACAGCCATAACGAATTATATTGACAATGCCATTAAATATAGTCCGAACGGCGGTCAGATTGAAATATCTTTGCATCAAGACAAATACACGCTTTGGTTCAGTGTTAAGGATGGGGGAGTAGGTGTTTCCCCCGAAGCCATTGAATCTCTTTTTACAAAATTTTTTAGAGACAAAAGGGCTAAGGCTGTTCACACGGAAGGAACAGGCGTGGGGCTTTTTATAGTAAAGAATATAATTGAAAAGCACAGTGGAAAAGTTGGTTATGATCCGATCAAGAGAGGCGGGTCAATGTTTTACTTCACGTTGCCGGTTTACAAAGAGAATAAATAATTTATTTTCCTATAATCACAATTTCATCATCGCGAGCGATTTCTATTTTATTTTCCGTCATTGCGCCGAATTCAAGATTGTCTGAAACTTCTTTTACTTCTTGTTTTCCCTGTTGAAGGTTGGTTATTTTGCCCAAACCTATTTCCACATCTCTTCTTTTTATTTTAAATGATTTTCCGTCAATAATTTTACCGGAAAGCACTCTTCCTCCGATAACTTGCTTGTTTTTTTGTCGGCTGAATGTTTTAAGAATTTTAGCGACGCCTATGATTTCCTCTCTTGGAATTTCCGCTTTTCTTTTGGTTATTTCTTCTTTGAGCCAGTCGCTTATTTTGTAAATAATATTTGAAATAAAAAAAAGAGTGGAATGTCTCTCTATTATTTCTTTCGCCGACGCGCCGACACTTACGTTGAATCCGACCATAACGCAATCAGAAGAAACAGAAGCAAATTTAGCGTCGTCGTCGCTGATATTGCCGACATTGCTTCTTAAAACAGTAAGACCTGTTTCTTCGTCTTCAAGTTTCATCAATTCTTTTTCCAGCGCTTCAAGCGAGCCGGCGGTGTCCGTTTTTATAACCAGGCGAATGTTGATTTGTTTTTCTTTCCTTTTCGGCTTTAGATCATTGTCCGCCAAAATTTTTTTATCTTTCGGTTTTCCGGTTTGAGCGACGGATTCTTCCGCTTCTTTTTTATTAGTAAAAGTTTTAAATTCTTCTCCGACTTCTGGTAAAGCGTCAAAACCTGTTATGCGAACAGGGGAAGAGAAGGACGCTTTTTCAATTTTTTTACCCAAAAAGTTTTCCAATATCCTTACCGGCGCCATTGATTTGCCAGCGAGAACAAACATCCCCTTTTTCAGTGTTCCGTTTTTAATAAGTAAAGAGGAAGAAATTCCTCTTTTGGAATCCATATTTGATTCTATGATGACACCGCTGGCATTTTGAGTCGCATCAGCTTTCAAGTCTTCCATATCGGCTAAGATTAACGCCACATCCAGCATTTCCAATACTCCGTCTCCAGTTTTGCCGGAAATTTTAACGAATGGCACATTGCCACCATATCCTTCAACATATATTCCGTTTTCCGCCAGTTGAGTTTTAATTTTTTCAGGATCAGCCCCTGATTTGTCTATTTTGTTTATAGCGACAAGAAACGGCATTTCCGCTTCCTTGATAGTGTCGCATGCTTCTATTGTTTGAGTTTGGACGCCATCATCGGCGGCGACCACCAATATGGCAATGTCCGCAATGTTCGCGCCTCTTGCTCTCATTTTGGAAAACGCTTCGTGTCCGGGTGTATCCAAGAAAGTGATTTTTCTTTTTTTTCCTTCATGATCTGTTTCCACTTCGTACGCGCCTATGTGCTGGGTAATTCCGCCAGCTTCTTCCGCCACAACGCTTGTTTTTCTTATGTAATCAAGAAGCGTTGATTTGCCATGATCAACATGTCCCATTATGACGACAATGGGAGGGCGAACAGCCAACGCTTCAATTTTCACTTGCTTTTTTTTCATCAAGTCCCAATTATACATTTTTTATATAATTTTGTAAATAAAAAAATCATGACAAAATATCGTAAAAATGTTAATATCAAACTATGGATTTTCAGGATAATCAAAATTTGATTGAAAACAAAGAGGAAAAATTTTCGGAGTCGGGAATTATCGCCCCTCGACATCCGATGTCGAGGGAGAGTGGTGAGCTCATTCTTGAGGTGAAAAATTTGACGGTAAGTTTCGGCGATGAAAAGGTTGTTGATAATGTAAGTTTTAATTTGAAAAAAGGGGAGAATGTGGCGATAATGGGTCCCAATGGCGCGGGAAAAACCGTTTTGCTAAAAGCACTACTTGGATTGTTGCCGTATTCAGGGGAAATAAAATGGAGCGAAGACGCGAAAATAAGTTATGTTCCGCAGAAAATATTGCCGGAGAAAAATTTGCCGTTGAGCATCAAAGAATTTTTTGAGATGAAAAACGCTGGAGCGGAAAAAATAAAAGAAGCCTTGCTTTCCGTTGGCATAGCGGATGAAAATTTTAGCAAAAAAAGAATCGGCGCGGTGTCGCCCGGACAGCTTCAGCGAGTCCTTGTCGCTTGGGGTCTAATAGGCAATCCGAATGTTTTGCTTTTTGACGAGCCCACTGCCGGCATAGATATTGGCGGAGAAGAAACGATTTTTAATTTGCTGAATAAAATAGAAAAAGAAAGAAATATTTCCATTATTCTTGTCACTCACGATATGAGTGTGGTTTATGGATTTGCGGATAGTGTTTTGTGTTTGAACAAAAAACTGATTTGCCATGGAGTTCCGTCTGAAGCGCTTGACGCGGACGGACTAAAGAGTCTTTATGGGGAAGGTGTTAACTTTTACAAACATGAACACTAATTTTTTAATCAGCTTGATAACGGCGGTATTTATCGGCGGATCCGCCGGCTATGTTGGCTCTCTTATGACCACCAAAAAAATGTCTTTGGTGGGCGATGTTTTAAGCCATATCGCCTTGCCTGGAATCGGAATTGGATTGCTTTTTGGGTTAAATATGTCTCTTGGCGCTTTAATCTCGCTTGTTTTGGGTGTTTTGTTGATATGGTGGTTGGGGCTCAAAATCGACCTTTCAATGGAATCATTGGTGGGCGTGGTTTTTGTTTTAAGTGTAGCGGGGGGCTTTTTGATAATTCCCGAAGAAGAATTATTGCATAGCCTTTTTGGAAATATTTACGCCGTTTCAATCGGGGACGCGATAATGGCTGTAATCGCCAGTGTTGTTGTTTTGATTACCGCTAAAATAATTTATCCCAAAATGATGTTGGCTTCCGTGTCTGAAGATTTGGCGCTTGCTTCTGGTATTAAAACAAACAAACATAATTTGATATATCTGTTTTTGGTGGCTATTGTTGTCGCTTTTGGCATTAAGGTCGGAGGGACAATTTTTACCAGCGCCATGATTATTGTTCCGGCGGCGACAGCCAGAAATATTAGCCGGAATATGAGACAGTATTCTCTTTTATCTGCGACGATAGGCGTTGCCAGCGCCGTTGCCGGATTTGCAGTTTTCCTTTTTTGGGGCGCAAGCATAGGCGCGTCCGCCATAGGACCGATAATTGCTTTGGCAGGTGTTGCGTTTTTTGTTGCCAGTTTTGTTCTTAAAAAGAGGAATTAGCTTTTAAATCTGAATGAGCAAGAAAGAAATTTTTATTATTTGTCACAACATTCGCAGTCGGCATAATGTCGGTTCTATTTTTCGTACGGCGGACGCAGTCGGAGTTTCCAAAATTTTTTTGTGCGGAATAACTCCGGCACTCCCTCATCCGAATATAGAAAAAGTTTCACTCGGAGCGGAAAAATTTGTGGAATGGGAAAAATGCAAAGAGACATGGCGAGTGATAGACAGGCTAAAAAAAGAAGGCGTGGCAATTGTTTCTTTGGAACAAGCTAAAAATTCCATTTACTTAAACGATTTAAAGTTAGTTAAAAAATCATTTGCTTTGATTTTGGGCGAAGAAGTAAATGGCTTGCCAAAAACCATTCTTAAAAAATCGGACAAAATAATCCAAATTCCTATGTATGGCAAAAAAGAATCGTTAAATGTTTCCGTGGCTTTCGGCATCGCGGTTTATAAATTGCGGATGTTGGAAAAATGAAGTTTTCTGATATACTTCAATCAGTTCTTTCCAACGATGGTCGGCGAAAAGCGCTCACATAGGATATGCTTGGAGTATAGCTTTGCCGACCTTCCTTGGGCGGAACCAAAGAAAATCATATGTCATTTTTAACCAAAATATTAGGAGATTCCAACAAAAAGTTTTTGAGAAAGTTGGAATCGACCGTTTCTTCCGTCAACCTTTTGGAAGAGAAAATGGTAAGAGAGTCGGCGAGAAGAACGCTGAAGCAAAGACATTTTGATGTTCAGCTTCTTGGAGGCATTGTTTTGCATCAAGGGAAAATCGCCGAAATGAGAACGGGAGAAGGCAAGACTCTTGTCGCCACCTTGCCAGCGTATCTTAACGCTCTTTCTGGCAAAGGTGTCCACGTGGTGACCGTCAACGATTATCTTTCCAGAAGAGATGCGGTTTGGATGGGGCAGGTTTATAACGCGCTTGGTTTGACTGTTGGTTGCATCAATCACGAAGCCAGTTATTTGTATGACAGCGCTCATCGAAGTCCGGTGTCAACGAGCGAGACTGATGACAAGTTAGACAAAGAGAGAGACATTATGGGCGCGTTTCATATCGTTCACGAGTTTCTAAAACCATGCTCAAGAAAAGAAGCCTATTCCGCCGACATAACTTACGGCACAAACAACGAATTCGGGTTTGATTATCTCCGCGACAATATCGCTTATGGCGTAAACGATGTTGTCCAAAGGGGATACAATTTCGCCATTGTGGACGAGATTGATTCCATTTTGATAGATGAAGCCAGAACGCCTCTTATTATTTCCGCGCCGAGCGCCGATTCGGATCAATTTTATATAATGTTCAGCAAGATTGCGGAAAAAATGAATGTAGACGAAGATTACGCCGTGGACGAAAAGTTAAAGGCAGTTTCGCTTACAGAAAATGGCATTGAGAAAGCCGAGAAAGCTTTGGGTATCGGCAATATTTACACGGAAAAGGGTATAAAATATGTTCATCATTTGGAGACAGCCATAAGGGCGAAAGCGCTTTTTCATTTGGACAAAGATTATGTTGTAAAAAACGGAGAGATAATAATCGTGGATGAATTTACTGGAAGAATGATGCCTGGCAGACGATGGTCGGAAGGTCTTCATCAAGCGGTTGAGGCGAAGGAAAAAGTCCAAGTGCAGAAAGAATCAAGGACACTTGCCAGCATCACTTTCCAAAATTATTTTAGAATGTACGGAACTCTTGCCGGAATGACCGGCACGGCGCTTACTTCAGCCGAAGAATTTCACAAAGTTTACAAATTGGAAACGGTAAATATTCCAACCAACAAATCTTTGGCGAGAAAAGATAAATCGGACTTGGTTTTCCAAACCGTAAAGGGCAAGTTTCAAGCCATAGCCAAAAAGATAAAAGAAATCCATCAAACCGGACAACCTGTCCTTGTTGGCACGGTGTCCATAGATAAAAACGAATATCTTTCCGCTTTGCTTAAGACGGAAGGTGTGGCTCATACCGTGCTTAATGCTAAACATCACGAGAAAGAAGGTGAAATTGTGGCTCAAGCGGGAAGAAAAGGCGGAGTGACCATTGCCACCAATATGGCGGGGAGAGGCGTGGATATCGTTTTGGGCGGAAATCCGCCGATTGCCGGCGAGATGGAAGCCGTGAAAAAAGCGGGAGGGTTGTTTGTGCTTGGCACGGAACGGCACGAGGCCAGAAGAATAGACAATCAGTTAAGAGGGCGATCCGGCAGGCAGGGTGATCCGGGCGAAACGCAGTTTTATATTTCTTTGGAAGATGATGTGATGAGAATTTTCGGCTCGGACAGGATTAAGGGGTTGATGGGCAGGTTCGGCATTCCGGAAGACCAGCCGATTGAAAACAGAATGCTTTCCAAAGCCATTGAATCAGCGCAATCCAAAATAGAGGGTTTTGGGTGAAACGAAAGACCTATTCGTCAACGAACCGGAAAAATTTGAGGCGCTGGAAAAAAGAAGAGCGGAGTTGGGCGATGACAAATTTTTTCATAGTCAAAGAATGTTGATATTGCAAGTTGTTGATATGTTTTGGGTGGAACATTTGGAGGCGATGGATTACATGAGATCGTCCGTGCGTTTGCGAGCTTACGGACAAAAGGATCCTTTGGTTGAATACAAAAATGAAGGTCTGAAATTGTTTAGAAATATGCAGGCGTCAATGAATAATGCCATAACTGAAATGGCTTTGAAAGTCGGTGGAGAAACGGCAGAGCCCAAAAAAGAGCCGGTTTTGGAAATTCATAATTCCGGTCCAATGATAGGAAATGTTTCCGCTAGCTTAGTGTCTTCTTCCGCCAAAAAAGAAGCCGGTAGAAACGATCCATGCCCATGTGGAAGTGGAAAGAAATATAAGAAGTGTCATGGGAAGTAGGTCGTATTTTTGTTGGAAAAATGCAAAAAAACGGGTTATATATTATATAAAATGACGGACAAAAACAAAAAATTCATAGACATTACCGCTCCTGGCAAAAAGACGGAAAAGGGGCATCTTCATCCTTTGACGCAGGCGATAGACAAGTTTTGTGATATTTTCCAATCAATGGGTTTTGAAGTTGCCGACGGACCGGAATTGGAAACGGAATATTATAATTTTGATGCTCTTAACATTCCGGCAAATCATCCGGCAAGAGCGATGCAGGACACATTTTGGCTCAAAAATCCTAAAGTCGGCAACATTGTTATTAAGCCGGAAGAAGGTGAGCATAAGTCTCAAAAATACTTATTGCGGACACATACTTCCAATGTGCAGATAAGATATATGGAACAGAATAAACCGCCTTTCAGGATAGTTTGTCCAGGCGATCGTGTTTTTAGAATGGAAGCGACGGATGCCACGCACGAAACGCAATTTTATCAAATTGAGTGTTTAATGATAGACAAGAAAACAAATCTTGCCAATCTTAAGTATGTTATGAAAATTGTCTTGCAAAGATTTTTTGACGACGAAAATATAGACATAAGATTCAGGGCAAGTTTTTTTCCTTTTGTTGAGCCGGGTGTGGAGGTGGACATGAAATTTAAAGGCAAGTGGTTGGAAGTGGGAGGGGCCGGGATGGTTAATCCGAAAGTTTTAGATAATGTAAAGCTTAACCCAAATGAATGGCAGGGATTCGCTTTTGGTTTTGGTTTAGACAGATTGATAATGATAAAAAATAAGATTGATGATGTGAGGCTGTTTTATTCCGGCGATTTGAGGTTTTTGAAACAATTTTAAAATCACAAGAAGTAAAAAATTCCTTATGAAAATAAATTATTCTTGGTTGCAATCGTATTTTGATGAAAAACTGCCGGTGCCTGAAAAATTGGCGGAGCTTTTGACTATGCATTCGCAGGAGGTGGAGGGGGTGGAAGAAAAAGATGGCGACTATATTTTTGACATCAAAGTTTTGCCGAACAGAAATTATGACTTCGTTGATTATCAAGGAGCAATAAGAGACATTTCTGCCATATTGAGAATTGATCCGAAAAAAGAAATGCTTAAAAAAGCGAATGATTTTGCCAAAGAAGTTCCGATAAAAGACGGCGATATAGAAAAGATTTTGGGGGTTAAGATAGCTCAACCGGAAATAGAAGATATTTTGACCAAATTGGGATTTGTGATCAAAAAAACGGATGACACGATGTTTGTTCTTGTTCCTGATTTCAGGCAAGACGTTTCAGCCAAAGAAGACATAGCGGAGGAAGTGGTGAGAATTTATGGGTATGAAAAAATAGAGCCGGTTATTCCAGATGGGTTGCTTATTCCGCCGAAAAGAAACGATGCGCGTTTTTTCGCCGCAATAGCAAAAAATATATTAACGGGATTAGGCTTTTCCGAAGTTTATAATTATTCTTTCGCCAAAAGCGGGGACTGGGAATTGCAAAATCCGCCAGCTAAAGACAAAGAGTTTTTGAGAACGAATTTGATTGACGGTTTAACGGCGAATGTAAAAGAAAACAGCAAGCATTTCAAAAGTGTAAAAATATTTGAACTTGGCAAGATTTTTCCGAAAAGCGGGGAAAGGTTGTCTTTGAGCGCCGTAAACAACAAAGCCGATTTTTACGAGACGAAGGGCGTCGTTGACTCCTTGTTGGAAGGTTTGGGCATCGCTGATTTTTATTATCAAGAATCGGTAGAAAAGGTTGCGGATATAAGGGTTGGCAATACGGATATTGGTGTTATTGATCACAATCATTTTGAGCTTGATTTTGACGAGTTGGCGAGGTTAGCGGATGAAACGGCGGAATATAATCCTATTTCAAAGTACCCTGCCATTGTCAGAGATGTTGCCGTTTTCGTTCCGCTTGATGAGAAAGTTGATAATGTTTTGGATGTTATAGAAAATATAGCGGGGAATCTTTTGGTTGATACTGACTTGTTTGATATTTACGAAAACGAAGAAAGAAAAAGTTTGGCTTTTCATCTCATATTCCAGTCATCGGAAAAAACTCTTACCGATGATGAGGTAAATACGATAATAAAAAAAGTTTTTGAAGCGCTTGAAGCCAATCTAAACTGGGAAGTGAGAAAATAACGCTTTAAAAAACTATTCTTTTTGGCAGTATTTTAGTGTATAATTTTCAAATGGTAAAAATCATTCAAAATGTGGAAGGGTGCATTGGGTGCGGATCATGTTCGGCGGTTTGTCCGAAATTTTGGGACATGAATTACGAAACTGGCAAAGCGGTGCTAAAGAACGGCAAAAAAAATGATCAAACTGGCGAATTTGAGTTGGATGTTTCCAACGAAGAAGATATTAAAAGCATTCAAGAATCGGCTGATGTTTGTCCGACACAAGTAATTAAAATTATAAAGTAAAATAAATACTATGATATATGATCTTGCGATTATCGGCGGGGCGACTTCCGGATTGACGGCGGGAATTTACGCCGCCAGAAAAAAACTCAATGCTATTATTTTGACTAAAGAAATTGGCGGGCAAACAATACAAACGGAAAGCATAGAAAATTTTCCCGGATTTGAAAATATTTCAGGCATGGAACTTATCGGAAAAATAAAAGCTCAAGTTTTGAAATACGGCTTGCCGGTAAAATCCGGATCGGGCGTTAGAGTGATTTCAAAAAAAGAAGATATGTTTGAGGTTGAAACGGAATCTGGAGAAAAAATAACGGCAAAAAGCGTAATAATCGCCACTGGCAAGAATCCGAGAAGATTGAATGTTCCCGGTGAAAAAGAGTTTGAAAACAAGGGGGTGGTTTACTGTTCCACTTGCGATGCTCCTCTTTTCGGCGGGAAAGATGTGGTTGTTGTCGGCGGGGGCAATTCCGGATTGGGTTCTGCTTTTGATTTGCTCAAGTATGCCAACAATGTTTTCGTGATGGAAACTGCGGATAAATTAAGAGGGGACGAATTGTTGCAGGAAAAATTGAAGGCGAGCGGAAAAGTCGTTTTTATGACAAATGTTGATGTCAAAGAAATCAAGGGAACAAAATTTGTGGAAGAAGTTGTTTACTTTGACAAAAAAACAGGCGAAGAGAAAACACTCAAAGCGCAAGGATTGTTTGTGAGCGTTGGCTGGTCGCCCAGTTCGTCTTTTGCCAAAGGATTTGTAGAAATGAATGAGTATGAGGAAATAGTGATAAATCAAAAAACGAACGAAACATCGGTAAAGGGAGTATTCGCCTCGGGCGATGTGACGGACATTAAATACAAACAATGCATCATCGCCGCCGGCGAAGGCGCCAAAGCCGCTTTATCGGTGTATGATTATTTGAAAGGAAAATAGTTTATTTATTTCTTCTTAGAAAAGCCGGAATCACATCCCAAGAGTCGTTTTCTTTATCCTTATTGCTGGAGAAATCTTTATTTTTATCGTCTTTGGTTTTATCTCGGAAGTCTTTAAGGTCTTTAAAATCTTTATTTTCCGTAGACGCCATATTGACTGGAGTCATTTGAGCCGAAGGGGCTTTTCTTATGATTCCGGAAGAGTTGTCAGTTATTCTTTCTGTAGGAAAGCCGGTGGCGATGACGGTTACTTTTATTTCACCCTTCTTTAATCTTTCATCGTTGATTGTTCCGAATATCACTTTGGCGTCAGAATCTATTGATTCGGTTATGATGGTTGCGGCGCTTTGAACTTCCACCATTGTCAAATCCGGTCCGCCGGAAATAGCAAACAAAACGCCCCTTGCGCCTTCTATGGAAATATCAAGCAGGGGAGAGTTAATCGCCATCTTAGCGGCTTCTTCCGCTCTTTTTTCTCCTTGTCCGAAACCGATACCCATCAAAGCCGAGCCGGCGTTTTGCATAATGGTTTTTACGTCGGCGAAGTCCACATTGATGATGCCGGGCATGGTTATGAGATCAGAAATTCCTTCCACCGCTTGTCTTAAAACATCGTCGCAAATTTGGAAGGCGGAAAGAAAAGTGGTGTCTTTGCCCACAATACTCATTAAGCGGTCATTGGGGATAACAATCATCGCGTCCACCGCTTCTTTAAGGTTTATCAGTCCTTGTTCCGCCAGCCTCGCTCTGTGCGCGCCTTCAAACGAGAAAGGCTTGGTGACGACTGCAATAGTAAGAATGCCTTGCTCTTTGGCTATTTTTGCAACAACGGGAGCGGCGCCCGTCCCCGTCGCGCCTCCTTTTCCGCAAGCGATGAAGACCATGTCGGCGCCTTTTAATGTTTCTTGAATGGTTTCTTTTGTTTCTTCAGCCGCCTTTTTGCCAAGTTCAGGGTTCATCCCCCCGCCTAAACCTTTAGTTATGTTTTTGCCGATGTGGATTTTCTTGCTAGCCATGCTGTGATGGAGTTTTTGAGCATCCGTATCCACGGCGATAAATTCCACGTTCTTAACTTTGGAACGGATCATATGGTTGACCGAATTGTTGCCGGAATTGCCGACTCCAATTACTTTTATTCTCGCGAATGCTTCTATTTCCGGATTGACTTTTGTCATATTGCCATTGAGTTTACCCCTTTTGTTTTTTAAGGTCAAGGGTATGCAGGTTGTGCAAATTCAGAAAAACGAGCATAATGGAGATAATGAAAATATTTTCACTTACTGTTGTTGCTTTGTTTCTGTTGTTTATTTTCGCTTC
>Ga0075931_109_pt1 | contig 19076 bp, 13 predicted proteins | sample RifGroA2_FD_67911 | JGI IMG/M metagenome (GOLD analysis project Ga0075931, IMG submission 67911) | Parcubacteria (Falkowbacteria) bacterium GW2011_GWA2_41_14
GCTTGAGCAAAGAAAATAGAGAAAGCTTTGTCCGCTGGTATTATTATTTCAAAGGCCAAAATTAAAATTACCAACTATTTTTGTCTATTAAACCTAAAATGAAAACCTTTATCTTCCCAATTCTACCAAAAACATACTGGTCTAAAGTAAATGCTTTAATAAAAAGATATTTTAAGCCAAACTGGCCATTTTTATCATCAACTCTTTTTATAATATAATAACCATCGGTTCGGAATATTATCCCGCTAATTTGGCCAATAGCTAATTCTAAAACCATTGGCCCAAATTGTTCTATTACGCTTGCCCGCGAATAATAAGCTCCGTCGCTAGATTCATCCGCGTATTTGCCCAATTGCTCAAACTCGCTTTGACCTTGCAACAATTCATTAATTTTATTTATCCTGGACAACCCAATCTGATTAAAATCTTTATCCAAAATGTATTTCGTAGCTAAACTGTCTTCGGCGGTATTGGCCGGAAGCCCATACTTTTTTTCTAAACTGCGTAGAATTACCCGTTTGGCAAAATAATTTTCTTTCTCGGCCAAATTTAAACTCAAATAATTCTTATCTTCTATTTTTCTAAGATCATTGTAGCTTATTATCCCTTGGCTGGTAACTACGGCCGGCACCGGCAGATAATTCGCCGCTCGGCCGATCATATTATTATTAAACCTTAGCGCCGCTAAACAAAAAATTACGTAAGCAACGGCCAAAAAGAGCGCGGAAAACGAGACGATGTAAATAACATTATGTTTAATTTTAGAAAAAAGATTATTTAACTTAAAATTTAAATTTTTCTTTATTTTTCTCCAAACCTTTTGCCGTTTGCTTCTTTTCTTTTCTTTAGCCGCTTGCCTGGCAATCTTCCTTTCCAGCTTCATTTTAGCGATTTCTTCCTGGCGCTTTAGCCTGACCAGCCGGATATTTTCTCTAACTCGCCTATTTTCCGCTTTCTCCAATTCTATTAATCTCATTTTCTCCGCCCACTTTTTAGCTTCTTCCGCCTGCTTGATGGCTTCAGCTTCGCGCTTAGCCTCTCTGGCAATTCCTTTCTTCTTTAATTCTTCCTGCCTAATTAATTCTTGCTGCTGGCGAATTTTTTCTTCGGCCAACGCTCGTTTTCTTTTTTCAATTTCCATGTGCCTATTTTTTTCTTGTTTAATCTTTTCTTGCTCTAATCTAATATTTTCCAACCTTTGCTTTTCCGCTTGCTCGCGCTGATCTTGCTCGGCCTGTTCTTGCTTTATCTGATACTGCCTTTCCTCTTCCTTAATTTTTCTTCTCTCCTCTTCTTGCCGTTTAATTGCTTCTTTTAAGCGCTCGGCCTCGCGGCGGCTGGCTTCTGCCAATTCGGCTTTCTTGGCGTCTAAAATATCAACCGGTTCAACCGGCCGTACGAGCAGCGAAGTCGACGGCAAATTCTTTCCGCTGGACGGCTTTTTAAATCCTAATTTATTCTTAATTGCCGAACGATTGGCTTTATTTAAATTAACGCCGTCAACTCTTCTTGACGAAGAAATTCCTTGGCTAAAATTTTTCTGCTCGTTAACTCCGGCCGAATCTTTCTCGCCGATATAATTTAAAACTATCTTACGATATTTCTTTATCTCCTCCGGATTTAATTTTTTAATGCCATCTAAACTTTTTACCATATACCTAAGCTTAATACTGGACTAAACCTACTATGAGATGGTTACAAAACTATTTTTGCCGCAATTTGTCCTTTTTGTCCGATACTTCGTCAAGCTGGCGCGAAATGGTTTTCGCCGTAGCTCGGCTACGGCTCAACCATTTCACTGGCTTTTCTCGTCTCGGGCAAAAAGTCCTAAATTTCGCTTAAAAATAGTTTTGTAACCATCTCTATCTAAAAAAATGGTTGAACCATTTTTTAGGATTAGACATCTCTGGACCGGGCGCGGGCTTAACGCGCCCCGGAATATTAAAAATTGGATCATCCTCGGAAGAACTGGCGAAGCTGGCGGCATCAATCTTTATAACCGTTTTTTCTTCTCCGGGTTTCTTTAAATTCAAATTTAATCTGGCATATTCTTCAACAAATTGATCGGATTCCAGGGAAGAAACAAAATTCTTTAAATCCACGCTTTTGTTTTGCAAATTAGCAATTTCCTTCTTAAAATCGCTGATTTCTTGATTTACTCTATGCTGTTTGATCGTGTTTTTGGCGAAAGGCCAGCTTATTAAAATAATTACCGCCAAACCGACTAGAGTTAAAAATTTTTGATTAAAAAATATCTTTTCCAAACTATGCTTTTTGCCCTTATTTAACATATAACGCTTTATAATAATATTATTATACCAATAATCAGCCAAAAGATCAAAAGATAGTTTAAATTAAGATAAGCTAAAACCATCCCCGGCCAAATTATTTCCAAAGAGGCGAAGAGCAAGATTGCCCCGGTCAAAGTATAAAATAATTCAAACAAAAAATTACGAAAAAAAAATTTCATGTTAGTTATGGATTATTATCAATTGATTGGGCTAACTTTATTTAAAAAACTTATTAAACTTTTGCCGTAAACTTGCGCCGGAGAGATCAATTTTAATTTCTTTGATTATTAAAGCGCCGTTGACCGACTCTTCGGCTTTAAGTCCGGGAACAGAGATTAAAAATTGATACTTGCCGTTTTCCTGATAAGCTTTGGTTAAATCAAAATCAGCCGTAGCTATTCGCCACTCTCCGGATTCAAGCGGCGCTTGATAATTGGTTAAAATATAATTTATTTTTTTCTGATTAATATCAAGGTTTTTGTCCACCCTTTTAAACCGAGGATCTAAGAACCCCGCTTCATTTAAACTAAAAACGCCGTCGCCGGAAATAATTATATCATCTTTGGCTAATTCAATTTTCGCCGGTTGGCTGATGATTTTTAAAGAAATCTGCCGATAAGTCTCTTTAAGGTCAAGCGTGCTCTCGCCGACTTTTATTTTCCCCTTACTCGCCGGATTGACAGTTTGCGCGTTTATTAAATGGCTATTGGTATATAAAACTAAGGGTGTTTTATTGTTATCGTAGAGCCATATTTTATTGATTAAAGCGAATTGGCTTTGCGCGCTGGCTATATTTTTAGTGATGATATCGTCATTGGCGATAAAACTTAAGCGATAAACACCTTCTTTTAAACCGGCGATTTTAAGACGGGCCTGGCGTTCGGGACTGGCGGCCAGGTCGTCGGCGATATGCTCGGTACGGATTAAGCCATCCGAAGAATAAACCTTGATATCCACCGGATCATTATCTTGATTGATATTTAAATCAGTAAAATTAAAGACATAATCAAGGTCTTCATTTTTTATATAAGTGTAAAATTGATAAGAACCGCGCCAGCTATAATCAATCTGCTGTTTTTCTCCCCCGGGCTCATATTTATCAAGTAAAAAATTATTTTTTAAGCTATAATCATATAAAGCGATTTCGCCGCTCGTTGGTAAATTACTTAAAAACTCTTCTACCGTCTCGTATTTTTTCTCGCGCTCAATTAATCTCTCCCTCTTTTGGCCATAAACCACCGGCCAGACTAACGATAACTGATCAATTATTTTATTTTCCAGCGGTTGCAAATCATAGCCCCAGGCAATTTTATCATTTAAGAGGCCCATCTCCATAACCGGAAAGTTGGTCGTATTTTTAAATTTTATGGTCACGCTAGCACGCTCAAATCTTCTGGGCGGACGCAAAGAAAAATAAACCGGGTCGCCCTTAATCTTGGCGCCGGTCGGACTTATTTCAACTCTTTCCGCCGGCGACAGTTTACCGATAAAGAAACTGGGCTTGCTAAAATTATAAACATAACTAATTTTACCGCTTGGCACAATTTTAAAATAAGCAAACCAGCCTAAAGCAACAGCTAAAATAAGCCAGAGAAATACTCTAATGACAATTGTTGTTTTCTTAGTCATATTTCTGCTGAAGCAGCTGGTTGGATTAGATTGTGTCGGGCGGGGGCTTCGCTACAATTTCGTATGCGCTCAAAACCAAAGCCCCCGCCCGACACTTTTGCCAAAAAAATTATTAATCCAGCCAACAGCCAATCAGCTAAACAAACGTTACAAATTTTTTAAAACTTTTAAATACTCATCGGCCGTTTTCCGCCAGCTGAATTCTCCGGCTCGTTTTAATCCACGGGCAATTAATTGATTTCTTAAATTTTCATTAGTCAAAATTTCCTTTAGCGCGCGAGATATGTCATTGATATTATAAGGATCAACCATTAAAGCCGCGTCACCCACCACTTCTGGCAGACTGGAGGCGAAACTCGCCACGACCGGCAGGCCGCAGGCCATGGCCTCAAGCGGCGGAAAACCAAAACCCTCGTAAAAAGAAGGGTAGACGAATACACTCGCCAGATTATATAAATAAACTTTATCCTCCGGATCAATATAACCTAAAAATTTAATATCATCTTTGAATTTAGACTCTTCCCGCTCCCGATATATCTTTTTACTCTTCCAACCCTTGCCGCCCGCTATTACTAAATTTATATTTCTTAATTCTAACTTCTTACTTCTTACTTCATTATACGCCCTAATTATACCTTCGACATTTTTCCGCGGCTCTACCGTACCTAGATATAAAATAAACTTGTCCGGTAGCTTATATTTTTCTCTCACTTTCGCCATCTTGAGCGATTGGTCATCAGCCATTCTCCTATATTCTTCTCCGACTCCGGCATAAATAACTTTTACTTTATTTTCATCTATTCCGCACAATTCCACAATGTCTCGTTTGGTATTTTCGCTCACCGCCACGATAGTAGAAAAACGCTTAACCAGCTTTTTCACATTGATCATTCTGTGCCAAAAATTCTTACGCCAGGAAAAAAATTCCGGATATCTTAAGAATGACAAATCATGAACCGTAATTAAACTCTTGGCGCCTTTGGATAAGCCGATAAAATTAAGGTGCGGCATGAAAAAGACATCGGTCTCCAGCTCTTTGTCAATTTTCGGCGAATTAAAAAATTCAAAATATAAATAATTTAAAACCTTATTGGGATAATTATATTTTACCAGCTTAACATTATTTTTAGTGAACTTCGGAATATTCGGGCAATTACCGAATGAATTATAAAAAAACCGATATTCATTATAATTATCCAGCCGCAAAATCTCCTTAATTAATCTATAAGTATATTCGGACACGCCGCTCGGGCGCGCGTTCATTAAAGTTCGTATATCAATGCCGATTTTCATAACTATCCATTATGCGATTTAAACTTCTCATACTCCCTGTTTATAAACTCACTAATCTCCTTTTTAAACTTAGCCAAGCTAAACTGCTCGGCATGTTGCTTAATGGTTCGCGGATTGAACTTCGCGCTATCAAAACTATTTACGGCTCCGACCAAATCTTCTACCGTCTGCTCGTTAAAAAATACTCCGGTCACGCCGTCTTCAATGGTTTCTACCGCTCCCCCCCGCCGATAAGCGATTACCGGCCTACCGCTCGCTTGAGCCTCAACCGCGGTAATACCAAAATCCTCTTCCTGGGGGTTAATAAAGGCCAGTGCATGACTATATAATTCGGCCTTGGCCTCGTCGTCAACTCGGCCCAAAAATTCAATATTCTCGTGCCCGCGCGCCATATTTTTAAGGCGCTCTAGGTCAGTGCCGTCACCAAAAATTTTTAACTTTTTACCAATTTTTTTAAACGCTTCAACTACCAAATCAACTCTTTTATATGGCGCTAAGCGGCCGCCAATTAAAAAATAATCGCCGATAGATTCGGTAATTTTAAATTTTTCCGTTTCCACCGGCGGATAGATTACGGTTGATTCTCTCTTATAATACTTCTGAATTCGGCCGGCCACGAAACGGGAATTGGCAATATATTTATCAACTCGGTCAGCCGCCAGCTTATCCCACATCCTAATGTAATTTAACACTAGCGATATGACTTTTTTAAAATATTTATTATATTTTAACTCCTGGATATACTGATGGGTATCGCTCCAAAGATAGCGCGTCGGCGTATGGCAATAGCAAATATGCAAAGTCCGACTGGATGTAATCACGCCTTTAGCGAATGAACTGCTGTCGGAAATAACCAAATCGTAGCCGCTTAAATCAAAAAACTCCACGGCCATGGGCATAAAGGGCATATACCATTGGTAGTGCGAGATGCCGCCGGGAAGTTTTTGAATGATAGAAGTTTCTATCTGGCGATGCCGATAATATTTATCGGCGTATTTTTTTTCGTAAAGCAAAGTAAAAATCGGCGCCTCGGGAAATAAACCGGTAAGCGCCTTTAAAACTCTTTCCGCCCCGCCGTCCTGGGCTAAATGATCATGGATTAAAGCTATTTTCATATGTTTCTGTTATTGCGAGGGAGCATGAGCAACCGAAGCAATCTCACGAACGACAAATAGACATAATTAAATTATGGCAAGATTTAATAAGGCAAGCCATATGTGAGATTGCCGCGTCGCCCTGGTTACAGGGCTCCTCGCAATGACAATGAAATGTTATTCCACTTGTCTTTTTCTAAAAACCGCCAAAGGCGTACGAAATAAAACGCTTAAATCAATGGCCAGCGACCAATTTTCAATATAGTAGCTGTCCAGCTTAACTTCATCTTCAAAACTTAGGTCGCTCCGACCGGAAATTTGCGCCAGTCCGGTGATACCCGGCTTAACCGTTAAAACTTTTTTATGATGGCGCTCATATTTAGCCACTTCCCTGGGCTGATGCGGCCTAGGGCCGACTAAGCTCATCTGGCCAAGCAAAACATTAAATAATTGCGGCAATTCATCAAGACTCCAGCGCCTAATAAATTTACCCACGCCGGTCAAGCGCGGGTCATCGCCAATTTTATAGATCGGTCCATCCTTAGTATTCTTCTCTTCAATTAACTTCTTTTCTAATTCCAGCGCCTGATCCCGGCCGTATTCTTCGCCGACGCAATGCCGATAGATCATGGATCTGAATTTAAACAATTTAAAAACGCCGCTTTTTAGCACCCGTTCATTCTTGTAAATCACCGGCCCGCGCGAATCCAGTTTAATAATAATCGCCATGATGGCTAGAACAGGACTTAGAATGATTATAAAAATCAAAGCCAAAACAATATCAAAAATTCTTTTAATAATTCTGCCCCAGCCATCCAAAGGAGTTTCTTTCACTAAAACGATTGGTAAGCCGGCGATTTCCGCCACCTCGGTTTTTAAAACTTTCGCGCCTAATAAATCGGCTACATATTTAAAAATAATATGGTTGGCATCGGCAAAATCAAACAGCCGGAGCATCTCGGCTTTGCTTAAATTAGGATCGCTTTGCATAATCTCATCAACCTGGCCAGTCTGCAAATACTCGGCCAAATCCTCTTGCGACTCTAAACTGAAATTATTTAAGCGCTTAACTATTTCATAGCCAAGGTTTTTTCGACTGGAAAATTCATGGATTAAAATATCCGTGGTCTTACTGTTGCCAACCAAGGCGATTTTATGCACGCCCACGCCATGGCTTAAAAGAATCTTCTGGATTGATCGAATAATAATTCTGGCCGCGCTGATATAAACTATGGCTAAAAACCAGCCGGCTAAAACTATGAAGCGGGAAGAAAAAAGCTCCCGAAAAATAAAAATCAGGACTACGACTAGCATCAGTCCCGTGGAACAAGCTAAAATCACCGAATAGAATTCCTGGCTTAAACTTCTTAAGCCCTTGATATTATACAGCCCAGCTAGAGCAAAGATAACCACCCAGGCCGCGGCAATTAGCAATAAAATTTGAAAATATTCGCCGAACGGCAAATTAAAAATTACCGGCCTGATGTCAGTTGCCAGGGCGGTAAAACGAAGATAATAAGCCGAAACGCCGGCTAAAATTATCATTAAAAAATCTAACGGCACTAAAAGAAAGGAAAAGATTAATTCGCTTTTTTTCATAGATCGTTATATTTCACTAATATCAGGGCAAGCTATAAGCCGGATTCTGTACGCCGCCATTTTACCGGCGGGCGATGATCATCTATCTGGGCCACGCGTCACCGCGCAGCTCAAGCGAGCCACTTTTCGTTACGCGTGTTTTTAAACGCGCGTAGTTTGCTCTTGCTCCAGGCAGGGTTTGCCGCGTCTCTCTGTCGCCAGAGGACGAATCCCGTAGCTTAAGTTAATCGGATATCCTTTATAACCCAAACATCGGAACACTTTTCACCTTTGGCCATTGCTTCACAACGCAATTCTCAATCTATTTCATTCATTGAAAATTATAAATTTAAAATTGAAAATTCCATTGCGAAGCAATGGTTATTATTGTCTCTGTGGCACTTTCCCTAAGATTACTCCCGATGGCCGTTAGCCATTGCCGTTTTCCAGTACTAAAGTACTTTCAGAGTCCGGACTTTCCTCCCAGCTCCAGTTTTTATAGATAAAAAAGGTAATTATCTTATTTAAAATGAAAATTTCAATATTATTTATCTAAAAAAACTGGGGCTGGGCGATCATCCACTTACCCTGATATTGGCAGAATATAAAGAACGAATTATAAAAAAATATTACCATTAAGAGGAGAAAAAGTCAACTCAATATTTTTTAACTTAATATTATATTTAATTTTAGCTATTTCTACTAAAAAAACAAAAAACTACCCCAAATTTATTCTGGAATAGTCATTTAGAAGTAGTGGGCTCGAGAGGGTTTGAACCTCTGACCTCACGGATGTGAACCGTGCGCTCTAACCAACTGAGCCACGAGCCCAAAATTTATTTAATTTTACAAAAAATTTTAACGAGGCGAAGCAAGGCGGGCGGGTAACCAACTGAGCTATGTGTCCAAATTTTATTTTTCCGCCTTATCCAGCAAGGTCAAATTATAAACTTTAACAAACAAAGGCGCTAGGTCTTTATCCTTAACCCGATATTCTCGGTTCAATTGCTTAACTACCAGCTCGCTATCCAAAAAAACTTCCAGTTCGCGCCCGCCCAGCTCTTTGGCTTTGGCTAAACCGGCAATCAGCGCCTGATACTCGGCCTGATTATTGGTGGTTTCGCCAATACCTTGGGAGATCTCCTCCACCAGAGTTCCCTGGCCATCAAAAATAACGCAGCCGATTCCGGCCGGCCCCGGATTACCGCGCGCACCGCCATCAGTATAAATTATTAATTTTTCGTATTTCATAAATGATAAAGTAAAGATGGTTAGTTGGAATCATTAATTTTTGAAGTGAGGACTGTTTGAGCCTCCACCACTTTTTTCTCCATGTCCCAATCCTTAATCGACTCTATATCTTAACTATAATATAAACATTTTAAGATGAACGATAAAAAGTGGTGTAGGCGAGTTCCGCAACAAAAAAATTAATGATTCCAACTAACAAACACAATTCATTTAGACCCACTTATTTTCATATCCACAATCTTCATCTGCGCCGAGCGCCGGCCGTTAAATTCATTAAATTCCAAATAGTAGACTATGTCAACCTTATCCCCTATTTTTAAATCTTTAAAATTTTCCGCCTGATTAAAACCCACCGCCGGGAACTGGCCAAACCGAAATTTAACATGCTGGCTGGCGGCGCCCATGCCAACTTTATCCATAATCGTTAGCGAGCGGCTCAAAAATTTCGGCTTCTCGTTCTCTTCGCCATAGGGCTCAAATTCTGCCAAAGTTTCAATCAGCTCATTATTTATCTCCGTTAAATCAATCTCCGCGTCAACTAAAATCTTAGGCGCGAATTCCGCTCCGGCCAATTCCGCCGCGGCCAGAGTTCTTATTTTTTTAGTGAACTCCGCCAAATCTTCCCAGCTCCTTAAAGTAAAACCGCAAGCCGCCGCGTGACCGCCAAATTTTTCTAAGTGCTCTTTAAATTTTTCTATCGACTGAATGATATTAAATTCGTCTATACTGCGCCCTGAACCCTTTATCTCTTTACCAAACTTAGTAATAACCAAAGCCGGACGCGAATAGGCTTCGCAAAGCCGCCCGGCCACTAGTCCCATCACGCCTTCCGGCCAGGGCTGATTGTCGGCCTCGCCTATGCCGGGGCAAGCGACAACTAAAATTTTATCATTTAGCATTTTCTCTTCAACCATCTTTTTGGCATGCTCAAATATCTCCTCGGTTATTTTTTGCCTGGCTTGATTCTTGGCGTTAAGTTGACCGGAGATTTTTTTGGCTTCCGCTTTATCTTTGGTAATTAATAATTCATAGGCGGTGTTGGCATGATCCATGCGGCCGGCTGAATTTAAGCGCGGCGCCATCTGCCAACCGATCTGCCAGCTCTTAATTTCTCTCTCGCCATTAGCATCAATTTTGGCGGCTCTGATCAATTCATTAATACCCAATCTCTTTCGCTGATTGATAATTTCTAACCCCAGCTTAACTAAAATCCTGTTCTCTCCAACCAGGCTCACCATATCGGCCACCGTGCCTATGGCTACCAAATCCAATGCTTTTTCCTCCAACTTGAATTTTAAATCACCGGCTAATTTAGAATACTCTATCAGAGCTTTGGCGAATTTAAAGGCCACGCCAACTCCGGCTAAAAATTTGTAAGGATAGCCATTATCAGCTTTGGGATTAATAATCAAACAATCAGGCCAATCATTTTTATCCGGCGGCGGCTCATGATGATCGGTAACGATTACGTCTAAACCCAAACTGGTCGCGTAGGCGACTTCTGCTTGATTGCGAATGCCATTATCAACTGTGATAATCAACTTCGCCCCATCCCGCGCCAGCGCGTCAATGGCCTTTTTATTCAAGCCATAACCCTCGCTGATTCTTCCTGGAATATAAATACCAGTCTTAGCTTTTAAAATATTTAAAATTTCCATCAGCGCGGCCGTGGCCGTTACTCCGTCAGCGTCATAATCGCCATAAATCACTATTAAATTTTGCGCCTTAATATGCTTAATGGCCAACTCTACGGCCGAGCGCATATCGCGAAATAAAAACGGATCGGCCAAATTGACTTTAGCCGGATTAAAAAATAATTCTATATCTCTTTTATTAATTAAGCCACGATTAAAAAGCAACTGAAGTACAATTTTGCCATATTCAGGATTCTGTGTGACAAAATCGGCCGGTGCAATAGGTTTTAACTGCCATTTATTTTGCATAATAATTACCTTCACAAATCAACAAATTCTATCACAAATATACAAATATTAAATTAAATTTATCTCTTATTTGTAGATTTGTAGCTGAGTTGTTGATTCGTAGTCTAAAAAAACACGCCCACAGTCCAGGCCAGCATGGAAAAAATTACCATGATGCTGATGATTGTCCAAAGCACTTTGTGGAAAGGTTTCTTTTTCATATAAAGACTAATTTAATTATTATAGCCGAGGTCAAAAAGTTTATTTTGAGCGCATACAAAATTGTCGCATTTTTTATTAAAATTGCTCATTCACCTATGCCAATTATAATATAATTTTAATAAAAAATGCCCAAATTTTGTCTTAAGCGAAAAACAAACTTCTTGACCTCGGCGCTGTACTGGTTCTTATCGTTTTAATAATTTTACAAAAATATCCGAAGGAATTTCCACGCTGCCTTTGCCGTGCGCTGCCATTTTCTTTTTACCTTTTTTCTGCTTGGCCAATAGCTTTTTCTTGCGCGAAACATCGCCGCCGTAAAGCTTGGCAATAACATCTTTTTTCATGGCCGAAATCCTTTCAGCCGCGATAATTTTCCCGCCGATGGCCGCCTGCAATTTAACCACAAACATCTGCTTAGGCAAAGTTTCCTTTAAAGTTACCACCGCTTCTTTGCCGCGCCGGAAAGCTTCATCGCGATAAACTATCATAGCCAGCGACTCAATCGCGTCCTCGGCCACTATTATATCCATCTTCACCACATCGGTTTTCCTATAGCCAATAAATTCGTAATTGATTGAAGCATAACCCGAACTGGCGCTCTTTACTTTGTCGTAAAAATCAGTCAGAATCGCGGCCAAGGGAATTTCATAATGTAAAATTACCCTGGTTTCGTCAATATATTCGGTATTTCTATAAAGCCCGCGCTTTTCCTGCGCTAAATTTAAAATCGACCCGATATATTCCTTAGGCGCGATAATATCCATCTCTACCCAGGGCTCTTCAATCTTTTCCGTGGCCGACGGGTCAGGCAGTTTCTGCGGGCTGCGGATTATCAGCTCGTCGCCATTTTTTTTAAAAACTTTGTAGGCCACGCTGGGAATGGTAACGATTAGATTTAAATTATATTCTCTCTTTAACCGTTCTTGAAAAATTTCCAGATGCAAGAGCCCCAAGAAACCGCATCTAAAACCGACCCCTAGCGCTTCAGAATGTTCGGGCTCATAAATCAAGGACGCATCGTTGAGTTTCAATTTAGAAACCGCCTCGCGCAGTTCCTCAAACTCATTGCCTTCGCGGGGGAAAATGCCGGCAAAAACCATGGGCTTAACTTCGTTATAGCCCTTTAAGGGTTTAGTTTCATTGCTATATTTCTGCCAAGCCACGGTATCACCCACGCCGCATTCACTGACATCTTTAAAACCGGTGACAATATAGCCAATCTCTCCGACTTTCAATCCGTCTGTCGCTAAATACTGCGGCTTAAAAACTCCCACCTCTAAAACTTCGCTTCTGGCCCTAGTGGCCAAGAGGATTATTTTATCGCCTTTCTTAACCGCGCCTGCAAAAATCCTGACATAAGTGACCACGCCGCGGTATTCGTCATAAGTTGAGTCAAAAATTAAGGCCCGTAGAAATTCCCCCTCTCCTGGCGAAGGAGAGGGCTGGGGTGAGGTCGGCGGCGGCACCCGTTCAATTACCGCCTGCAAAATTTCAGCCACGCCTTGACCGGTTTTGCCCGAGGCCTGAATAATTTCTTCCGCTTTACAGCCCAATAATTTAATAATTTCCCGCTTGGTTTTTTCTATATCGGCCGCCGGCAAATCAATTTTATTGATAACCGGAATAATAGTTAAATTTTGTTCCAGGGCCAAGTATAAATTAGCCAGGGTCTGCGCCTGGATGCCCTGGGTCGCGTCCACAAGTAAGACCGCGCCTTCAACCGCCGCCAAACTGCGCGAAACTTCATAAGTAAAATCCACATGCCCGGGCGTGTCAATTAAATTTAAAATATAATTTTGATATTCCATTCTAACCGGCTGCAATTTAATGGTAATGCCTCTTTCCCGTTCCAGATCCATTTGATCCAAAACCTGTTCTCTCATCTTCCTTTTCTCTATGGTACCGGTTATTTCCAGCATGCGATCAGCCAAGGTGGACTTGCCATGATCAATATGGGCAATTATACAATAATTTCTAAGATTGGTCATACTTTTATTTACGAAAAGACAGTGCCAGGCCCTGTCCCTACTATTTATCCTACTAGTTTTTTCGTGCTTGGTCAAATTTTTTTAATAAAAAAACACGGCAGCTTGGTTCAAGCGCCGTGGTGGATTGAAATCATGGGTACTTTGGGAGTACCCTGCCCTCCATTTCTTAGGATTGGTCGGCGGTCCGAAGACCGAGAACTCCAGTCTCGGACACAACCCGCAACAATTCCTGTTCGGATGAACGCCATCTTTCTACTTGCTCGTCCTCGGACAGATCTTCTTTGGGTTGTTGCAACCGAATTACACTGGCTCCACGCTCATCCACGGTCAATATTTGTTCCGATCCGTTTACCATGTCGCGTAATACTAACATAGTTCCTTTTTTGGTTGTTTGTTTCTTGACTGCAATCTTTGGCGCGCTTGAAAGTTTACCGCCACTAGACTCACGCGGCAGTCCAACGAACTCTCCACCCTGGCACGTGTGCTTGTCCGCAGGCATAGGTAAGCCGCCAAGACTCCTCGGCCCGCCTAATCTCGCAGGTACGCGGTGTGCACTCGTCAGCGTGATGGGGATTTGAGCACCCATACAGATCTTCAGCTTCGCTTTCCGAAGGCGGAGCGCCGATCTTATGGAGTTCGCGCACAAGCCGACGATGGCATCCGTTGAATGTGACTTGCGCGATTACCCCCATTGCCATCGCACACAGGCAAAGAAAAATCCAAACAACAAGCACTAGCGCTAACAGCGCGACGCTGATAGGAATGAGGATCGGCGAGAATATCGCAACGGCAAGGATCAGCCCGACTAATGTCTTCTTTTTCATGATTTGGCTCCTTATGATCGAGTATTTTTTAACTGCAATGGAATTATCGCAGTTTACAGAAAATTTGCTTTAAACTCCCTAAAAACTGCGATAATTTGCTAATCTTATATTATTTCAAGGTACACTATCAATGCCTATCTTTTACCGCAAAATCTATTTTATGTCAAACTATTTTATTTTGTCATTGCGAGAAGAAGTCCCGCATCTGCGGGGCGACGACGAAGCAATCTCTGGTTAGAAAACACTTAACAAATTTAAAATAATATCTCTCCAAGCAAAATTTAAATTGTTAATCAGAGTTATTTTTTTATTTTTATTTTTCTTTCTTATCGGAGATTGCCGCGCTCCCTCCGCGCCCGCTAACGCCTAAGCGTAGCGATGGCGGGCGGGTCGGTCGCTCGCGATGACAGATAGATTTCCTAAATTCCTCTGGCCTCGCCCTGATCAGATGTTTCAACCTTTTTAACCGGCCAGCGCCGCTGCAGAGCTGACCAAAAGTAAAACAATTCCTCGCTACGCAAAATCCAGCAAATTAAAAGATAAATTAAAATTCCGGCCAAGCCGGCGGTTAGGCCTTGAGTCAAAACTCCTAAAAATCTGGTCATATCAATATTAGTGCCAATTACTAGCTTCACGCCCTGAACGGCCAAGCCGGCCGCCAAAGCGGCTAAAGAAAATTTTACGGTGGAAATAAAAATTTTCAATTCGTCCATTTTGCCAATTTCCAAATAGAGCCAAAGCCAAAGCAAAATTAAATTTACTATGCTAGCCAAAGAAAAAGCCAAAGCCAACCCAGCCACCCCGAAGCGCCCGGACAGCCAAATTGATAAGAAAATATTAAAAAACGCCACGATTAGGCCGATAAAAAAAGGAGTTTTGGCGTCATGGCGGGCGTAAAAAGCGCGCACCAAGAGCGGAATTAAGCCCTGAGCGAAAAGCGACAAAGAAAAAAATCCCAAAGTATTAATAGTTAAGATGGTGTCTTGCCAATCAAACTGGCCGCTGCCTAAAATCACCCTGATAATTTGCGCGCGCAAAGCCAGTAAAATAATCGTGGCCGGAATGATAAAAAATAATATTTGCCGCGCCGCGCCCGAAAGATCTTTAACTAAATTCTTTTTATCAAAAGCCGAGGCCGACATGGCCGGAAAAGCGGCGATGGCAAAAGAAATGCCAAAAATCCCCACCGGAAAAGATTGCAAATTATTGGCCAGATTAAAAACCGTCAGCGAGCCGCTCGGTAAAGTTGAAGCGATTATGGTGACTACCAATAAATTCAGCTGCGAAATGGCCAGACTCATGGTCCGCGGCACCATCATCAGCCAAATTTTTATCACCTTGGGGCTTTTAAAATTAAAACTAAATTTATATTTAAAGCCAAGCTGAATTAAAGTCGGAATTTGCACCAGCAGATGAGCGACGGCGCCGATAACCACGCCCCAAGCCAAACCATAGATTCCCCAAATCGGCGCCAAATACAGAGCGCCGATGATGATGCCAATGTTATAAAAAATCGGCGACAAAGAATAAACGAAAAATCTTTTAAACGACTGCAGGACGCCGCCAAAGATGCCAGAAATACCTAAAAATATCGGCGAGAGAAACATAATTCTTGATAAGTTGGCAGTTAAAGAAATTTTCTCTTGGCTGAAGCCGGGGGTAATCAACTTCATAATTTGCGGCGCGAAAATTGTTGCTAAGCCGCAGAGAATTATCAGCGCTACGGCTAAAATATTTAAAACATTGCTGGTTAATTCCCAGGCCTCTCTATGATCGTCGCCAAATAAGGAACGAACTTTTGCCAAGGGGCTTCTGATTAACGAGGTAAAAATTGGAATAAAACCGGCCGATAAAGCGCCAAGGATGAGTAAATTAAAAATTAAATCCGGAAGGCGAAAAGCCGCGTAATAAATATCCAGACTATCGCCGGCGCCGAACTGGCCGGCTAAAATGCGATCGCGGAAAATTCCCAAAAAGCGGCTAACTAAAGAAAATCCGCCGACCAAAAAAGCGGCCATGGTAATGCTATTTATTTCACCGTTAAATAAACGTTTTATCATAGTAAAATATAAAATTAAAATCTCAAAATTAAAAATGACAATGAAAAATTTAAAATTAAGCTGTCATTGCGAGGAGCGCCTTTAACCCCGGGCTTGACCCGGGGGACGAAGCAATCTCTAGTAAGAAAGTAAGACAAAATAATAAAAATGCCTAATTAATAAAATTAATTCTCCTGAAAGAATATTTTATTTTAGATTAGTAAATGCTTCTAACCAGAGATTGCTTCGCGTCGCTCGCAATGACAATAAAAAATTAAATTTTACATTTTTAACTGTTATTTTTCATTTTGAGATTTACATTTTTAATTAAAAGTTCTTTAACTTCTCTCGCAATCATCAACTCTTCATCGGTTTTAATCGCGAACATAGGCAGTTTGCCTAAGCATTCAATTTTTTTCATAACCTGATGGCGCGTCAGCGGGTTGCCGGCGCCGATGGCTCCGGTAAAAATAATCGCCTCCGCCTGGCCTTGAAGCAGAGTCCAATAAGCGCCAATATATTTAACTAAGCGGTTAATAGCCAAAGCAAAAGCCAGCTTTGCTTCTCGGCCGCCAAAAGAGACCTGGGCTAAAAGCTCTTGATAATCTGCCAAGCCGGCCAAACCCTTAATGCCCGATTGCTTATTTAAAATATCATAGAGCTCGTCCACCTTGGCCTGATTAACTTCTCCCGGCATAATTTCCAGTAATTTAAAGATTATTCCCGGATCCATATCCCCCGCTCTAGTCATCATCACCAAACCCTCTAAAGGAGTCAGGCCCATGGAAGTGTCAATTGGCGAGCCATTTTTTATGGCGGTTACAGACCAGCCGCCGCCCAAATGGCAGCTGATTAAACTTATTTTATCAACTTTTTTCTTAAGCAGCCGAGCGCCTTCCTGCATGACAAATTTATGAGAGATACCGTGAAAACCATAACGGTAAATACTATATTTTTTGGCTAGCCAAAGCGGCAAGCCGTAGAATTTTGCCGTCTCCGGCAGATTAGAATAAAAAGCCGTATCAAAAACCGCGACTTGTTTAACCTGGGGCAGATAAGCCATGGCCGCTTTAATACCGGCTAAATTATAAGGATTATGCAGCGGGGCTAAACTGTTAAACTGCTCCAGCTCGGCGAAATTTTCATCATTAATCAAGAGCGGCGCCAGAAATTTTGGCCCGCCATGCACCACTCTGTGCCCGACGGCCGTTAAATCTCTTAAATCGCCGATTTCCCTTAACGCCTGCTTGATGGCCGTAAGATGATCTTTGACATTCTGAATATTACCTTGCTTAATGGCTCTTTCGCCCTCACCAATCAACTTATATTTAATTGAAGTTGATCCGGAATTTATCGCTAAAATAGACATAAAAATTATATTAAGCTTCTCCCCGTCATCTCCGGCGGTTTAGGCACGCCCATTATTTTGAGAATCGTCGGCGCCATATCAGCTAACATGCCCTGGGGCTTAACCAAACTTAAATCTCCGCCCGGCGCGTCGCGTAAAGACAAACTTTTGCCTTCATAATCCTGGCTGATAATTAAGAGCGGCACCGGATTAGCCGAATGTTCTTTATCGATCATGCCGGTTTGCATATTAAATAGCCCTTCGGCATTGCCGTGATCAGCGGTAATAAATAACAGGCCCGCTTGGCTTAACACCGATTTAACAATTCTGCCCACGCATTTATCAACCGCTTCCACGGCCTTAATCGTGGCCGGCAAATTACCGGTATGGCCAACCATATCAGCGTTGGCAAAATTTATTAAAATAAAATCATAGCTCTCTTGTTCAACCGCCGCAATGACTTTGTCGGTTATTTCTAGGGCTGACATCTCCGGCTTCTCGGCATAGCTGGAAACTGACGGCGAAGGAATCAATACCTGATCTTCGCCAACTGATTTTTTCTCCTGGCCGCCGTTAAAAAAGTAGGTGACATGCGCGTATTTTTCCGTTTCCGCGATGCGCAGTTGCTTTAACCCCGCTTGAGCTAAAACCTCGCCTAAGGTGTTTTTTATAATTTCCGAAGGGAAAACAACGGCCATGGGCAAACTGGCTTCATATTCAACCAAGCCGGCAAAGAAAATATTCAAATATTGGTCGCGCTTGAATTTCTCAAAACCCGGCAAGACAAAGGCCTTAGTTAACTGGCGCGCCCGGTCAGGCCGATAATTAAGGAAAATCACGGCATCATTGTCACTAATCTTGGCTACCGGTTCGCCGGCTTCAGTTATGACTGTTGGCATAAATTCCTCATCATAAATTTTCTTCTTGTAGCTTTCCTCAATGGCTTTTTCCGCGGACCGATTGGTTTCGCCCAACCCCAGCACCATGGCATCATACGACTTGGCCGTCCTGTCCCAATGATTATCTCGATCCATGGCGTAGAACCGGCCATGGAGCGAAGCGATCTTGCCGTTTGAGCCGGCCAAAGATTTTTCAACCTCTTTAATAAAATTTGAGCCGGAATTGAATGGCGTATCCCGGCCGTCTAAAATCGCATGGACATAAAAATTGTTTACTTCGTTCTCTCTGGCCATGTCAATTAGCGCCGCCAGATGTTCCAACGAAGAATGAACGCAGCCATTGGAAACCAGGCTAATAAAATGTAATTTTGATTTTTTATTCTTGACCTGCTCAATCGCCTTAAGCAAAATTTTATTTTCATAGAAACTGCGATCGGCAATGGCTTTATTAATCCTGGGCAGACTCTGATATAAAATCCTGCCTAACCCTAAATTAAGATGGCCGACTTCGCTATTGCCCGATTCACCCCAAGGCAAACCTACGCCTTCGCCCGAAGCTACCAAGGTAGTGGAGGGATACTTAACCAAATAACTTTTAATATTCGGCGTATCAGCTAAACCAATGGCGTTGCCGGCATAAGGAGTCGCTATTCCCCAACCGTCCAACACTATTAACACTATTGGCTTAGGACGAACTG
>Ga0075931_112_pt2 | contig 12500 bp, 10 predicted proteins | sample RifGroA2_FD_67911 | JGI IMG/M metagenome (GOLD analysis project Ga0075931, IMG submission 67911) | Parcubacteria (Falkowbacteria) bacterium GW2011_GWA2_41_14
TGACTTCGGGGTAAGTTACCAATGTGTTACGCACCCGTTTGCCGTGGGTCTAAACCCACTCGACTTGCATGCCTTAGACACGCCGCCAGCGTTCATCCTGAGCCAGAATCAAACTCTCAATAAGTTTTTTACCAGGGGTCGCCTGGAAAAGTTTGTTTTACCAAACTCTTAGTAAGTTTTGAATAGGCTTTACTATTTACCCTGTCAAATCCGCAGAGCGGAAATTTGCCGAAGCAAATTTATTTGACAGGGTGAATTTTTTTACTTGGTTACTTTCCAAGTCAATAGACAGATCTTGCGAGCCGTCTATTAAGGTTCCTGTGAAATATTCGCAAAGCGAATTTCACGGGATAAATATTTGAAGAAAATTAATTCATCAAATTTGTAGAATTAGCGCCTGTTAGTACTAAAATTACTCTTGTGAAATTTATGTAATACTGCTTTAATCAGTTCCGCGGTTTTTAAACGGAACCGTTTCACAGAGTAGATTCAATTGTTAAGTTACATTTCTTTTGAAAGAAAAAAACAGGGATATTGGCGTTCCACTATCACTGTTTTTTTCTTACATGTGTTTTCAAATTGTGCCTGCCTACCGGTAGGCAGGCTTGGTTATTTATTCAATGAAAGTTTTGCTGTCCCTGGTTTGGGACAAGTTATGAATAAATTCGCATTGTATTAATAATATTAAAGAAAATTTTAATAAATGTCAAGAGTATTTAGCATTTTATTTAATATTACGAAAATTAAAAGTAGTTTTTCGCTAATTTTACACAGTTTATCCTCATCTTCGGCCGAGATAATCCAGGCCAGCAGATAGAGGGTGGCTGGTTTTAATTTTTAAGAAATTTGGCCGCTTCTTCCGGCGCGATGGAGTTAATAACTAAGCCAGACCCAAGCTCTACCCCGGCCCAAACACTATCGCGCGGCTGGATTTTAATATAGAAGTGCTGATTGGAGTCGGAAATAACTTGGTGTAAGAAATAGTTGAAAGACAGGTTAAGTTGGCTTAGTTTTAATAATATTTTTTTAAGGATTTTAGCGCAAGCAGCAAATTCATCGTTATTAAATTTTGTAATATTGTCCAAGTGCCGTTTGGTAAAAATCCATGATTCATAATGATATTGGCTGGCGTAGGGAGCGAAGCAGGCAATAAATTTATCTTCATAAATCGCTCTCGGCGATGCCATTTCTTTTTTTATAATATCGCAGTAAGCGCAAGTTTTATTGGCTAGCTGATAATCGTAGGAAACTTTCAACTCCTCTCTGATATCCGGCGGTATAATATCGGTGGCGAAGATTTGAGAATGAGCGTGGATAATGGAAGCGCCGGCTTTTGAGCCTTGATTTTTAAAACAGAGAATATATTCGATGTTTTTGACCTTGCTTAAGCCGTCGGTGCGTTTAGCGTACATCCTTAGTAAGTTTTCAATTTGTTCTGCGGATAAATCATGTAATTCCTTTTGATGATCCGGCGTTTCCACGATAACTTCTTGCGCGCCATAGGCCTGGTTATTGTCGAGCGTTACGGCCGGGAAAATATTTTTAACGCTGGTAATTTTTCCTTCAGGGGCATCAATTTGATCAACGATATTTTTTTGATTTATTTTCTCCGGGCAGAACGGGCAATCGGCCACGCGGGAGATAATAGTCTGTTCCTCAACATCGCGCGGGCGCAGGGCCCGGCCCGGCGTGATAATAACATACTTATCCAATAAATAATCTTTGCGAATTTCTGATTTTAACATATTTGGCGTGGCCGGACAGAGGTTTTAGTTTTTCGCTTAAGATGAAATCTGGGCGATTTTTTTTCAAAAATCGCTACGATTTCACCCTGATCAGTTGTTTCAGCTTCGAGAAAAGCACCGAGGCGCCGCTCAAAACTAAAACCTCTGTCCGGCTTATTTTAAAATTATTGTAGTTTATATCTGATTCTTAAGACTCCCTGATTAAAATCTGACGAAATAATTTTTAATTGTCCGATTTCTTTAGTTGACTTAACATGCTTGCCGATGCAGGGAATGGCGTCGTAATCGCCGATTCTTACTATCCTGACCTCGGTTGTAGCTTCTGGCAGGCGGCCGGCAAATAATTTTTTTGCTTGTTCAACCGGCATCAGGAAAAAAGTAACCGATAGATTATCCTTAATGACTTGGTTAACTCGTTTTTCCAGTTCTAAAATTTCCTCGGCGGTTAGGAAGCGGTCAAAGCGATAATCGCATTTGGATTTTTTCTTTTCAATATGGGCGTTAAAACAGCGCTTGGTTTTAAACAGTCTGATCATGGTTTGGTTAAGGATATGTTCAGCCGTGTGCATTTTCGGGTCAATGTTTTCTTTCATGAGGTTATTATATCAAAGGGCTGGACAGTTGTCATTCTAAATTACTTTGTCGTTGCCGCGGAGGCGGCCTGTCTGCCGATAGGCAGGGGATCCAGAAAGGAATAGTTAATTTTGGTTAACAAAAAAAACATGCCCGTGAGCGTGTTTTTTAAATTTTTATTTATAAATATTTTTTTATTTCATCTATGCTTATTCCGGCGGCGTTTAAAATGGCGTGCGTGGTGCCTTTGGGTAAATCCTTCGCATGGTAAGGCAGGGTTATTCTTTTTCCGTCAGAATGATAGAGAATACAATGGCTACCGGTGGTATGATCAATTTCAAAACCGGCTTTTTGTAAAATTTTAAGCAGGCGCTTTGGTTTTAAAACAGGAAGTTTAGGCACAAACAAGAGATTTATTTAAAGACAGGCGAACTGAACCGATAAAAGTTTCGTCATCCGAAGGGATTGACACTTTATGTTTTTTCAAAGATAAAAGATAGCCATGGATGGCATCAGCCGCCATTTTACGAGCTTCTTTTAAATTGCGCCCATAAGTAATACAGCCAGGCATGGCCGGCACCATAACCGTATAACCGCCTTCCGGTTCCGGCCGGAAGATTACATTGTATTGTAATTTTTCTTGTTTCATGGTTTTAATATAGCATATTTTGAAGCCATGTCAATACTTGAGGGTTTGAAAAATTAATTATTAGCTGTAATATTAAAACAAAATATTAAATCGTGTTAAAAATTATATGATTGTATAAAAATTTGATTTGTAGACAAAAAATGGTAAAATAACTTATATGCAGAAACAATATTTTAGAAAAAATTATAAAGTAGAAGCCTGCATATTTTATTTATGATAGCTATTACCTTAACGCTTTAAAATTATGGAAAAATTAGAATCAATGTTTAGATTAGGGACGCCGGAACATGAGCGATTAATTAAAAAAGTTAGAATATTAAAAGAAAAATTTTCTAACATCGGCATAGTTTGCAATGGAATGAAACCAATGGAAAGAAAAATTGAGGTTTGCAACACGGCAGAACCGCCAGCCATGCAATTCAGACCGAAGAATATTGATGAAATGAAACTACTTATAGCAGGAGTTAAAGAAACTGTCCTCAACGCGAGTATTCATTCAGCAGACCCCAAGTTCGATGATATGACAGGAGAAATTGAGCCCAGACGAAAAGGAGAAATTATTGAAATATTAAAATTAAAAGCAGGAAACAATTTTAATCTTATAACAATGCATCCAGGTTGGAAATACGCGAATTCGGTGCTGGACGAAGAAAGCAATTGGAAAAGAACCGAATTGGCGGAGAAAGTGGCCGACGAATTGGCTGATTTGTTTATGGCCGGAATTCAGCTTGGGAAGACTATGACTTTAGAAAATATTGGACACGAGGAAGAAACTAGAGAAATTCTCGGTACCAGACCAGAACATTTAATAGCTATAAGAAATAAAATAGCTAAAGTTGTAGCCGCTAAAGCAGGTCTGCCGGTAGGCGAAGTTTTAGCAAAGATCGGCTATACTTTTGATGTGGGGCATGTAGTTAAAAATACGCGCCTTTTAAAGCAATGTCCTATTGACACTTGGTTAAAACGACTTGGAGATGATATTAAACTTATGCATATTCATGATGTGTTGCCCCAAGAGGCATTACCGGATAACACACTGCCTGAAGGACATAAAAATAGGTTTAAAAATGACCACAAAGCACTTGGCCGAGGTATAATTGATTGGAAATATTTTTTTCAGTTGAAAAATCAGCATTGTCCAAAAGTTCCGATGATATTAGAATTAAATGACGACGAGGATGGAGCTAATACTGTAAGGTTAGTTGATTATTTGGAGAAATTAGAACAGTAAATTGAAATATTTTATAATCAAAAACATCCCTTTAGATTAGGGATATTTTTATATGAATAAAAATATTTAAATAGCGTAGCTTATTCCCCAGCCCTTTAGGGTGGGGTTTCCTTGCAAGGGAAAGGTGTCGGAAAACCGCTAAGGTTTTCTGACATAATAAGATGTGAAAGAATGAGATTGCTTCGTCATCGCTACTCCTCATAATGGTAGCAACTCTCTTAATCACCCTTACAAAAGAGGATTAAATTTGTTTTGATTTTTTATAAATTTTATGTTAATCTTAAAACAGATAATGATTCTATGACGAAAAAAATAACCGAAATTAAAGAAAAAATACTGCCTATACTGAAAAAAATGATGTGATTAGAGCGTCTATTTTCGGTTCTTTCGCCCGCGGCGAAGAAAAAAAGGTAGCGATCTAGATATGCTGGTGGAATTTAAAAAACCTATGAGCATGTTTCATCGGCTTGGGCTAAAATATGAGCTAGAAGATGCGTTGGGTAAAAAAGTTGATTTATTAACTTATAATGCGATTAACCAGCTTTTAAAAGAATATATTTATAAAGATGAGATAAAAATATATGGAGAAAAACCCTAAAAGGAAATTGAAATATTGTTAAAATAATTTTTACTGTTGCAAGGAGGGTAACAAAAAACACCCCACCAAATTTTGGAGGGGTGTTTTTATAAAGTTATCATAATTATTATAAGGTGTAATCAGAAAAATAAGCTGCAAAAATTATAAAGGCATTTCCGCAATTGTCCCGAACTTAGAAGCATCGCTGGTTAATTCCTCGGTCTCTCGCCGAAAAAGGTCAATTTCACCCTTATCGTTAAAACGATAAAGGTCGCGAAAAATTTTGTCCGGTCCATTTATATAGCCTACTACGGCTTCGGCGGCGAAAGTATATTTGCCCTGTTCGTCCGGCCAGTTTAAATACACAGCTTTTTTAACTAAACTTTCAGGGCCGCCGTAAAAAAATGAGCTATTAACCGGTATGATGGCCAGCTCGTCTTTTTTTATTTTTAAATAGTATTCAACTTGATTGCCGTAATCCCATTTGCCATCAAGCACAATTTCATAACCGCCATCATTATCTAAATCTGCATAAGAATATTTTAAACTGCCTTTTTTAAGGCCGGAGCAAACTTCTTTAATTTCCTGAACTTTATTAATTCTAGCCTTTTTTAACTTAAAATCATCTATAACCGCGACATCAACCCATGACTCGCCATTATCGCAAAGCCATGAACCATGTTTCGCCTCACGATAACTGATAAATACCCGCCCCTGGTTATTATGAAGCCAAAAAGCGCCTGATAAAATTACCAGCATCAATGGAATAAAAATAAACCATAGCCTTACCGGCGATTTTCCTCTTTTATCAACCCCTTTAGTATAAATATCCCAAACATTATTGGAATATTTTTCATTGGGCGGGCCGTATTTTTTTACCGCTTCCCGCCAGGTTAGCCAATATCTCCTGTTGTCCGCGGTTATGCCCATAGCCTTATGATACAGCCATCTAATTCCCCATTTAATACTGTTTTCTTCTTTATCTATTTGGGCATCGGGATATTTTAATAATATTTTTTTGCCCTCATGAATCCAATACTCTTTTAATTTGCCTCTTAGCGTTTTCAGGGATGCATCACCTTGAACGCCCACTTGCATAATATTTATACTCTCCTCTTTGTCGTAGCCCATCCGGCTTTCTTGAAAAATTATAGCTTTAACAAGATTAGGATCCAAAGTTTTTTCGGGTGGATCAGTATCATTTTTAAATTCACTATTCCAATGTTCTGTCGCCAGAGCAATCGTCTCGTCAAATTTATTATAATCTTCCCGGCCGCTTACACCTTTATAAGTATATGGCCTGATAATATTTTCATTATATTGGCTGCTATTCGACAAAGTTAATTCAATTTTTTCCAGGAATGGGCTTTCATCCGCCCATAAATCAATCGTGTGCATGCCGCCATTATAATCCACGATTTTTTTAAATTCTTTTTTCTCGCCTTTTAAAGTTTTTCCGCACCAATACCAGTCTTGATGGGACTTTTTGTCAGAATTTTTTTGTGTTTCGCCGTCAATAATTAATTTTATGTCATCGTCATCTCTGTCTGGCTTATTGGCTTTAGCTGAAACAAATAAGTCTTTAACTGATAAATTGATCAAAATAAAACTTAGCCAAGGTCGGCCGTTTCCTTTTTGCGCCGGATTATTATCTACTGGAATATAGGTTATTTTGTCTGTTTCTTCCGGCTGGGAAATCATGATACTTTTTAAATAGGGTTTCTGATCGGGAGTAAAAGATAAAGTATGTTTGCCCTTTTTTAATTTAATGGCAGTCACTACTGTTTTTAAAAATCCTTTTAATTCATTACCGTGCCAAACCGATCTCGCGTTAGTTTCATTACTGGAGGAAGTAGATATTTCCATTCTGTCCAGAGATAGGGCCAGATCGTCGTCATTTAACAGTGATTTAAAACTTTTTAAATTTTGCCACCAGCTTTTGGCGCTGGCGATTATTTCTATCAGATATAATCCATCATCATCTAAAATAAAATCGTAATCAAATTTGTCAACAATTTTTTTGTTTAATTTCTCCTGTTTTATTAATTTCATAATGTTATTATACAATATTTTTACTAAAATACCAATCCTCCTTTTTTGAGGGGTATAAAAAATACCCCCCAAATTTTGGAGGGGGCATTTTTTATGTGAAAGAAAAGAAGTAAATTTTTTTCTGAGAAAACGAGTATAAATCCCCGCCCGCCAGCTGGCGGGCGACCCCTTTGTTAAAGGGGCCTAAATGCTTTACCTTCTGAACCCGCCACGCCGTTCTGGTCGGCCGCCGCGATCACCGCCGAACGATGGCCGGCCGCCGCCGAAACCGCCCATTTCTTGCTTGCCTTTGCCGTCTTTCCAGAGGTGTTCGTTTTCTGGAAGACCCTTAAGGGTTAAGTTGACCCGGCTCATATCGTCTATTTCAATTACTTTAGCCGTGACTTCGTCGCCGACATTAATAAAGTCTTCGGGTCGGCCGACGCGGTAGGGGGCAAGTTCGGAGACATGCGCCATGCCGTCTTTATTCGGGGTTAATTGGATAAAGGCGCCAAAGTCCATTAAGCGGACGACTTTGCCTTTAAAGATTTCGCCGACTTGGAAGTCGCGCACAATATTTTTAACCCAATTAACGGCCTCTTCGCACTTGGCCGCATCCGTGCCGCAGATCATAACCAGACCGTCATCGTCTATGTCAATAGAGACGCCGGTAGCGGCGATAATTTCGTTAATGACTTTGCCGCCGGTGCCGATAACTTCCCTGATTTTGTCCGGTTCAATATGGAAGCTGGTAATGCGCGGCGCGTAAGGCGATAAATCCGGTCTGGGTTTGGCAATGGCTTTGTCCATAGTTTCCAGAACTTGCAACCTGGCTATTTTCGCTTGGGTTAAAGTTTTTTTGACTATTTCTTCCGTTAGTCCGTCGGTCTTAGTATCTAATTGAATGGCCGTAATACCGTCTTTAGAACCGGTAACCTTAAAATCCATGCCGCCCTGGCCGTCTTCTAAGTCTTGGATATCGGTTAAGATTTCCCATTCACTCATATCAGCGTTAGAAGCCAGCCCCATGGCAATGCCGGCAATGGCTTTTTTAATCGGTACGCCCGCGTCCATTAAAGATAGAGAAGAACCGCAGGTGGCAGCCATGGAAGAGGAGCCGTTGGAGCCAAGCGTTTCCGAGACAACGCGAATAGTATAGGGGAATTTTTCTTTAGTAGGTAGAACCGGGGCTAAGGCCTTCTCCGCCAAAGCGCCATGGCCGATTTCGCGCCGGCCGGCTGATCTGATCGGTTTGGCCTCGCCAACCGAGAAAGGCGGAAAATTATAGTGATGCATATAGCGCTTAGTGCCCACGCCTTCTATGCCTTCCAAGGATTGTTCCAGGCCGGGCGCGCCCAAAGTAACGATTGACAAAATTTGGGTTTCGCCGCGGCCGAATAAGCCGGAACCGTGAATGCGCGGCAAAATGCCGGCCTCGGCCGTAAGCGTCCTAATTTCGTTTAATTTTCGGCCGTCAACTCTCTTTTTCTCTTTTAGAATGGCGCGAGTAACTTCAGTTTCCACCGTTTCTTCAACCAGGTGGCTAATGGCGGTGGCGCGCAGATCTTTAGTTACGGCCTGATCAAACAGATATTGATTTAGATTTTCTTTAATAGCGCCGACCGCGCTTTTTCTTTCGCCCTTAGTGTAATAGATTTTATCAAATAAGATCTTACCAATGTTTTTATCCAGCCATTGCTTAGCCAGGTTGAATGTTTTTTCTGTTTCTGCTTTCACCTTGATTTCGTCTTGGCTGATTAGCTCTTTAGCCGGTTGTTTTTTAGTTACCGTGACATTTTTCTGCACCTGTCTGATTAATTCTATAGCTGGCTGTAATTCTCTTTGTCCGGCCTTAATCGCTTCAAACATGTCGTCTTCCTTAGCTTCATCGGCAGCGGCCTCAATCATAATAACCTTTTTAGCCGTACCGGCCACGATTAGATCCAGATCGCTTAATTCTCGTTCCGCATAAGTCGGATTAAAAATGTATTTGCCTTCAACGCGGCCGACTCGGACGCCGGCGATCGGACCTTTCCAATTTAAACCGGCGATAGAAAGCACGGCCGAAGCCGCGACTAGAGAAACGATATCGTGGTCGTTTTGCATATCGGCCGAGAGTACGGAGATTATTACCTGGACATCTTTTTTTGAATCGCCGGCGAAGAGGGGTCTAATGGAACGGTCAATCATGCGGCCGGTTAAAATCGCTTCATCCGACGGCCGACCTTCGCGTTTAATCCAGCGCGAGCCCTTAATTAAGCCGGCGGCATAGAGTTTTTCCTCAAATTCAACCATTAAAGGAAAGAAATCAATGCCAGCGCGCTCTTGTTTCGCTTCAACAACCGTAGCCAAAACAGTCGTATCACCATATTGCACGGTGACGGCGGCGTCGGCTTGTTTAGCCAGTTTACCTGTCTTAATAGTGAGAGTGCGGCCAAGCCACTCGGTGGAAAATACTTGTTCGTTAGACATATTTGTGTACTTGTCATTGCGAGGAGCATAAGCGACGAAGCAATCTCACGCATGTCTTTATAGCACTAATATGCTATTTACACAGACTAACTTACTTAGCTATTCGTGAGATTGCCACGCCTGCCTAACGGCAGGCTCGCAATGACAAAAGTTTTTTACTTGGCCTGCAAATTGTAGACTATGAGTAAATTCTCACAGTGCTAATTATCTGTAGGCCAGGCTTAGTTAATTAAATTAATTATTTTAATAAATACTTTTTGTCTTCGCTTAAATTGGTAAAGTCATCCGCTTCTTCAATCAGTTTAGCCGAAGTCGTCTGGCGGAAAGCCAGCACTTCCACTAAACAGCCCTTGGTATTTTGTAAATAATTGACTAAGGGAATGTAGTCGCCGTCGCCGGTAATCAGAACTACGACATCTAATTTTTCCGCCAGTTTGACGGCGTCAACCGCGATGCCCACATCCCAATCGGCTTTTTTAGCGCCTCCGGGAAAGATTTGCAGATCTTTCATTTTAACTTCAAAGCCCTGCTGGCTCAAAGCTTCAAAAAAAGCATTACCCTCTTCATTCTCGGTTTTAATAACATAAGCGGTGGCGCGGATTAATTTTCTGCCGGCCACGGCAGTTTTTAAAACTTCCTTGAAATTTACTCTTCGTTTATAGAGATTCTTGGCGCTATGGTACATATTGGAAACATCCACCAAGACGCCGACTCTCTGCTCTTTGTGTTTTATCATAATCATTTGGTTCCGCTGAATGAGGATTTTAATTTTTCGCTTAAGATGAAATTTGGGTATTTTTCTTGAAAGAAAAATACAAACAATTTCGTATGCGCTCAAAATCAAAATCCTCATTCAGCGTCTTCTTGTAGATACTATTAAATATTACGCATCTTCACTATTTTTGTGGTCATCCTCGGCCAACTTCTCTTCAGCCGCCTCGGCCGCTTCGGCTTTTAATTCCTGCTTAGCGATGATTTCGTCCTCAATTTTCTGCCTGGCTTCTTCATCTTCGGTCATTTTTTTGGCGATTCTTAATTTTAAAGTTTTAGACAGCTCGTTAAAGCCGGAGGCGTCTTCTTTCTGCAAATATTTTAATAAACGCCGGCGTTCGCTAACCTTTTTCAATAAACCGCGCCGGGAAGAATGATCATTCTTGTGATTTTTTAAATGGTTGCTTAATTGTCTGATTTCTTCGGTTAAAATGGCGATTTGCACCTGCGAAGATCCGGTGTCGGTTTCATGAACCTTAAATTTACCGATGATCTTCTGTTTGGCTTTTTTGTCTAACATTGTTGTTTTTGTCCCAGACCGAGACGGGGAGACAAATCCCTGACCAAGACTGGGTACGGTTATTTCTTAATAATTTATCCCGTTAAATCACTTCGTGTCGGCCGTGAAGGCCGAATTTAACGGGATGAATGAGCTAAGACTAACATAAATTGTAAAAAATGGCAAGGTGTCGTAAAATGAGAGTATGGATAAAGCCATAAAACAATTTTTGGAATATTTGGAAGTGGAAAGGGGTTTGTCGTTAATTACGATTAGGAACTATGGTTTTTATTTACGCCGTTTCGCTAAATTCGCCGCAGAGTCGGGCGCGGCGAGTCCGGGTAAAATTACTAAGGAGTTGGTACATAGGTATAGATTATGGCTTAACCGGTTAGACGGCGATGGCGAGGAAGGACTAAAAAAGAATACGCAGAACTATCATTTAATCGCTTTACGCGGCTTTTTAAAATACCTGGTTAAGAATGATATTAAGTCGCTGGAACCGGAAAAGGTGGAGTTAGCCAAGCAGGAACAAAGGCAAGTGGATTTTCTGGAAGGTTCTGACCTGGCGCGGATTTTAGAAGCGCCGCTGAAGATTGAGTTGCCGGAAATTATCAGGCAGCGGGATAAAGCAATTTTAGAATTATTTTTTTCTACCGGTTTACGCGTGTCGGAATTATGTAAATTAAAAATAGAAAATGTAAATTTAAAGAAAGACGAATTTACGGTGCGCGGCAAGGGGGCGAAACTGCGGGTGGTATTTTTATCAGACGACGCCAGACGGGCGATTACAGGATATTTGCAGTCAAGGCGCGACATGAACCCATGTTTATTTATCAGCCATGATAAAGCATCCGGCGGACGCGAGGAGCAAGTCGGCTTAACACCAAGGAGCGTGCAACGGTTAGTGCAAAAATACGCCAGAGTGGCCGGTATTACTAAGGAGGTGACGCCGCATACTCTGCGCCATAGCTACGCTACCGACCTATTAATGAACGGCGCGGATATTCGTAGCGTGCAAGCCATGCTGGGGCATGCTTCCATAACCACGACTCAAGTCTATACTCATATTACGGATCAGCAATTAAGAGATGTACATAAGGCGTTTCATGGGAGACAGAGGAAATAAAATTATCTGTCATTGCGGGTAATTAGTACCCTAATGGTTGATAAGAATGCACTTTCTATTGTAATGTTAAATTGTTTTTTAAAAGAATATCAAACCGGTTTAACATTATTGTAAATAAGACGCATTAATTGTCATATTAACGCAGTATCTCAAGTATTTTCTGTTTAAAAATAAAAATATTATCAACCAAATGGGTACCAATTACCCATTGCGAGCGACCAAAGGGAGCGAAGCAATCTCACGAACAGCTAAGAATAATCATAATGAAATTATGGCGAGATTTAATGAGATATAGGCATATATGAGATTGTCATGGCTACGCCAGATCTCGCGTAGCGATGACCGCGCCACCTTGAGTACAAGGGCGGCTCGCAATGACAATAAAGTATTTTTTGACAAATCGTGATTTAGCCGCTAAAATTTGGTTATTGCCTAAGTTTGGCAATTTTATTTATGCTCCCGTAGTTCAATGGATACCTGCTTGTCGGCAGGCAGGGAACACCAGCCCTTTTAGTTGAAGTGAGTTCAAATTTATAGTTTCAATTCATATGTTAAATAAGCTCCCGTAGTTCAATGGATAGAACAAGGCCCTTCTAAGGCCGCGATGGGTGTTCGATTCGCCCCGGGAGCACCATAATTTTGTAAAAGATTTTTTTGTTATTTATTACAGTTTCGTTAAAGCGGGACTGTTTTTGTTTTATGCTTGCTTTTTTCTTGGCTTTGGTGGTTTAATAGACAAAAATAGTTGGTAATTTTAATTTTGGCCTTTGAAATAATAATACCAGCGGACAAAGCTTTCTCTATTTTCTTTGCTCAAGCCCCG
>Ga0075931_107_pt1 | contig 10857 bp, 11 predicted proteins | sample RifGroA2_FD_67911 | JGI IMG/M metagenome (GOLD analysis project Ga0075931, IMG submission 67911) | Parcubacteria (Falkowbacteria) bacterium GW2011_GWA2_41_14
CCCAAACTTGGCGCTATGAGTTAGCTGCCGCTTTCAACCCAGCCAATCTTAATTCTGGTTAATGTTTTCAGGGGATTTGTGGGATTTTGGACAGCTATGGTAGCAGACGCAGTCGCCGTAGCCGCAGGTTTCAGTACCGGCATCGGTGCCGGTTGCGGAACCGGCGGTTTCGGTGGTACCGCAGGCGTTGGCGGCTTGGGTGGCGGTAATGGTGCCGGCAACTCTGGTTGGTCGCTAGGGGCGGGCTTAGGTTGGGGCTTAAACAAAGTTCCTTCAATCCTAAGAGCGTTAAGTCTGTCCCGTACAAAATTTCTTAACTCATAATCAACGCTGGGGTTGTGATCAAAGCCATCAGCATTACTTATCGCCGGTTCTTTGCCAACGACATGCCATCGCCCTCCGCCGACATAAGCTGCTTGCCAAGTACACTGTCGCACCTTTTTGATCGCTCCATCATAAAAGTACAAAGTGCCACGGCAACTACTTGATCCAGTCTCCTTTGTCACTCTGAATGACCGGACAACCAAGTCAGAAAAATGATCAACTTGTTGTTCCCCTTGCCATGAATTTAACTCGCTGTCAACTCTGTCTCTATCATGTTTCTGTAACATAAACCCTCCTTCCTGGGTTGGTGCTGGCTTTTTTTAAAAGAGCCAAACGTTGTTGTTTCAATGCTTAGATTTAATCACGCGGCCCCTATTATGTCAAATTTCTTTCCGGCTTAATTATTCGCCAAAATATGCTATAATTACTGTATGATAGAAGCTCAATTTTATAAAAAATTAAAACCTCCCCTTACTCCCCTCCTTGGTAAGGAAAGGAACTCGCAAACCGTGGTCTGCGAACTCTGCTGCCATTATTGCCATATCAAAAATCAGGCGGTTGGAATCTGTTCGGTTCGGAAGAATATCAACGGCCAGCTGTATTCTCTGGTTTATGGCCAGCCGGCGGCGATTAATATTGACCCGATTGAAAAAAAACCTTTATTTCATTTCCAGCCCGGGAGTTTTACTTTTTCTTTTGGCACCCTTGGTTGTAATTTTAAATGCGCTAACTGCCAAAACTGGGAGATAAGCCAAGCTGTTGTATCGTTGTTCCCGCAAAAGCGGGAATCCAGAAAAAATGTCTCGCCAAAATTAAATAATTTCTGGATCCCCGCCTACGCGGGGATGACAAATCTGATTATTGAACCGCAAAAAATCGTTGAGCAAGCCATTGAATCCGCTTGCGCCTCTATCGCCTATACTTATAACGAGCCCACGGTTTTTACTGAATATGCCTTAGACATCATGAAAATAGCCAAGAAAAATAATTTAAAAAATGTTTGGGTGTCCAACGGCTATATGAGTGAGTTATGTCTAGAAGCAATCGTCCCCTACCTTAACGCCATTAATGTCGACGTAAAATCAATGGACGAAAAATTCTATCGCGAGACTTGCGGCGCCAAACTTAAACCAGTACTAAACAATTTAATCAATCTAAAAAAAGCTAATGTGCATCTGGAAATTACCACTTTAGTTGTTCCAAAACTATCCGATGATCCGGCCATGCTTAAAGAGCTGGCCAGCTTCATTGTCCAAGAGCTTGGCAGTGACACGCCTTGGCATATTTCAAAATTCTCGCCTGATATTTCCTGGAAATTGCGTGACGCTCCGGCCACATTGGAAAAAACTATTTTCCAGGCCCATGAAATCGGTAAAAAGGCTGGCTTAAAATATGTCTATGTCGGTAATGTCTATAATTCTGACAAAGAAAACACCTATTGCCCGAATTGCGGCCAATTAGCCATAAAACGGCTTGGCTATAACACAACCAGGTACGATAATAACGGTAACTGCCAGGAATGCGGCCAGAATCTGGACCTAGTTGCTTGACAAATAAATACTGGTGAATTATATTAAATTTAGCACTCTAATGCTAAGAGTGCTAACTAATGAATGTCATTGCGAGGAGCTCGTACTCGAGCGACGAAGCAATCTCTAGTTAGAAATACTTTGCCAACCTAAAGGCGAAATCTCTTTAAAACAGGATTTAATTTGTCAATCAAGGCATTTACTGAGTATTTGTTTTTCTTTCTTGCCAGAGATTGCCGCGCCGCCTTGAGTACAAGGACGGCTCGCAATGACAAAAAATTTTGCATTTTACATTGTCATTTTACATTTTGAGATTTTAACTTTACATTATAATCATATGTTCGATAAATTTACTCATAAATCCCAGGAAGCCATTATTAACGCGCAAATTATCGCCCAGGATCATGGCCAGCAGCAAATAGAAAGCTTGCACATTTTGGCCGCCCTACTCTCGCAGAACGAAGGGTTGGTTAAACCAATTCTGGAACGGCTAGGCGTTAATTTTAAATTAATTGCCAAACGGATTTTTGAAACCATCGAGCGATTGCCGAAAACTTCCATCACCTCTAATGTCGGCACGGTTCAGGGCACGGCCGAAGCGGCTATGATACTGGAACGGTCTAAAAAAGAAGCGGACAAAATCGGCGACGAATATATTTCCACCGAGCATTTATTCTTGGCTCTAATCGGCATTAAATCACGGGCGCAAGACATTTTAATTAGCTCGGGCGTTAGTTACGACGAAGTTTTAAAAATACTGGCAAAACTGCGCGGCTCGCAAACTATCACCGATCCGGAGCCGGAATCAAAATTCCGCGTTCTGGAAAAATACGCCATTAATTTAACCGAATTGGCGCGTGCGGAAAAATTAGATCCGGTTATCGGCCGCGATGAAGAAATCAGGCGCATTATGCAAGTTCTTTCCCGCCGCACTAAAAATAACCCGGTCTTAATCGGCGAAGCCGGCACGGGGAAGACCGCGATTGTTGAGGGCTTGGCGCAAAGGATAGTGAGCGGAGACGTGCCGGAAACCTTAAAAGGCAAAGAGTTAATCAGTTTGGATTTGGGCGCCCTGGTGGCCGGTTCAAAATTCCGCGGTGAGTTTGAGGACAGATTAAAAGCGGTCCTGAAAGAAATTAAAGCCCAGGACGGAAAAATTATCCTGTTTATTGATGAATTGCACACCTTAGTCGGCGCCGGCGCCTCGGAAGGGTCAATGGACGCCTCTAACATGCTAAAACCGGCCTTAGCGCGCGGGGAATTACGAGCCGTAGGCGCCACCACGGTTAAAGAATACCAAAAATATATTGAAAAAGACGCGGCTCTAGAACGGCGTTTTCAACCGATTTTAGTTGCTGAGCCGTCGATTGACGATACCATTACCATGCTCCGCGGCATAAAGGAAAAATATGAAGTTCATCATGGCGTGCGCATTACCGACGACGCGCTTTGCGCCGCGGCTAAATTATCCTCTCGCTATATTACCGACCGCTTCCTGCCGGATAAAGCCGTAGATCTGATTGACGAGGCCTCTTCGGCCTTGCGCATGGAAATAGATTCTTCGCCCGAGGAATTGGACGGTCTGAAACGAGCCAGCAAGAGATTGGAAATTGAAAAGGCCGGGCTGTTAAAGGAAAGCAAGCCAACCGCCCGGCTTAAAGACATCAATAAAAAATTAGCCCAGCTTAAAGAAAAATCCAACCAGCTGGAACTCCATTGGCATAATGAAAAAACCGCCATCGCTAAAATTAGAAGTTCAAAAAAACAGATTGACGAACTTAAGGTTCAAGCGGAAATTATTGAACGGCGCGGCGCTGATTTAACGCAGGTGGCGGAAATCCTCTATTCAAAAATCCCAGCTTTAAAACAAGAAATAACCAATCAGGAAGCCGAGTTGGTTAAAATCCAAAGCGCGGGCCAAAGAATCTTAAAAGAAGAGGTTGACGAAGAAGATATCGCCAAAGTGGTTTCCCGTTGGACCGGCATCGCCGTTTCCAAAATGCTGGAATCGGAAATAAAAAAATTAGCCAACGCCGAAGATGTTCTGGCCAAACGGGTGGTCGGGCAAGACGCGGCCATTAAATCCGTGGCCAACGCCATCAGGCGTTCCCGAGCCGGCATTAACGAAGAAAAAAAGCCCATCGGTTCCTTTATGTTTGTCGGACCGACCGGCGTAGGTAAAACCGAATTAGCTAAGGCGCTGGCCGAATTTATGTTTAACGATGAGTCAGCGCTCATTAGATTGGACATGAGCGAATTCATGGAAAAGCATTCGGTCGCGAAAATTATCGGCTCGCCTCCGGGCTATGTCGGCTATGACGAGGGCGGTCAATTCACGGATAAAATCAGGCGCCGCCCCTATAGCGTGGTCTTGTTTGATGAAATTGAAAAAGCTCACCCGGAAATTTTTAATATCTTGCTGCAAATTTTAGACGACGGCAGATTAACCGACGCTAAAGGGCGGATTATCAATTTCAAAAACACTATCATAATCATGACCTCCAATTTAGGCAACGAGGTAATTAAAGAATATTCCATCGGCTTTACCGGTACGAGCAACGCCAAAGAAGCCGCCGATATGCGCCACGATGAAATGAAAGAAAAAATTGATCGCATCCTAAAAGATCATTTTAAGCTGGAATTTTTAAACCGCCTGGATGAAGTAGTAATCTTTAAAAACCTAGGCAAAGAAGTCCTCTCTAAGATTGTTGATCTGGAACTGGCCAAAGTGGAGAAAAGATTAAAAAACAAAGTCATCAACCTGAAAATCGCGCTTAAAGTTAAAAAAATGCTCCTGGAAAAGGGCTATGACATCACTTATGGCGCGCGCCCGCTAAAACGAATTATCCAGAATATGATTTTAGACGAACTGGCTATGGAAATTATTGAAGGCAAAATCAAGGCCGGCGACAAGGTGGAAATTAATTTAAGCTTCAAAAATGAAATTTTATTGACGGTGAAATAAAATACCATTAAAAAGACGGCTGATTATATCGGCTGTCTTTTTATTTATACTACTAATCTTAGCAAATTGCCAGGCGGTAATTTGCTCCTTCGCCTTTGGTATACTATAATAGTAATATAAATAGTTAAAAATTTAAAAATCAAAGTTAAAAATGACAATTCAAAATGTAAAATACCTAAGGTTAAATAATTTTAGATTTTCCATTGTTATTTTACATTTTGAGATTTTCATTTTAAATTTTCATGAACAAAATTAAATATCTGGTATATTTTTTAATAGTGATTTTGGGCTTAACCTTTGTAGCCTCTACTAAGGCCGAAGGCTTTGACCCGAATAATATCATCGGTGACCTAGAGATCCTGGATTACAGCACCATGGACTTAAATGATATTCAAAATTTTTTGGCAACTAAAGGTAGCTACCTGGCTACTTACTCCTGCCCTGATGCCAACGGCATAATCAGGCGAGCCGCGGAAATAATTTATAACGCGGCGACCAGAAGCTATGATTGCGCCGGCGCCATTTTAAGCGATAATCCAACCGACGAAGAAAGAAATTTAAAATGCCGCCAGGTTACCATCAACCCAAAATTCCTCCTGGTCCTTTTACAAAAAGAACAAAGCTTAATTGAAGAATCTTCACCCAGCCAAAAAAATTTAGATTGGGCGACCGGTTATGGCTGTCCGGATTCAGGCGGCTGCAATCCCCGCTGGCAGGGCTTTGGCAAACAAGTTAACTCCGCGGCCCTACAGTTCAGAGACTATCTTGACAACCCTCAATTCTATACTTACCGAGCCGGCGGTACTTATATCTTTACCAACCCTTATGGCACGATCAGCCAAGAGCCGGTTACGGTAACGCCGGCCAATCAGGCCACAGCCGCGCTTTATAATTACACGCCGCATGTTTATAACGGCAATTTTAATTTTTATAAAATCTGGCGGCGCTATTTCACCAAAATTTATCCGGACGGCTCGCTCCTCTCCGCTGACGGCGAAGCCGGAGTTTGGCTATTGCAAAATGGCCTCAAGCGGCCCTTTTTATCCAAAGCGGCCCTGGCCTCGCGCTTTGATGTTAATAAAATTATAAAAATAAATAAATCTGATTTAGATAAATATGAAACCGGCGCGCCGATTAAATTCGCGCAATATTCTTTAATCAGATCGCCGCGCGGCACTATCTTCCTCTTGGTTGATGATAAAAAACGCGGCTTTACTTCCATGCCAGCTTTCCGAAAAATGGGCTTTAATCCGGCTGAAGTCGTTAACGCCAGCTGGGAAGATATAAATTATTACGCCGATGGCGCCAACCTGACCGCCACCTCGACTTATCCAACCGGCGCGCTCTTGCAAAATAAAAAAACCGGCGGCGTTTATTATGTCATGGAAGGAATTAAAGCTCCGCTGGTTGATAAAATCTTCTTAACCACTAAATTTAAAAATAAAAAAATTATCAAAGTCACTCCGGACGAACTTGACCAGTATGCAACCGCTAAGCCATACTTATTCGGCGACGGAGAGTTGCTTAAAACCAAAGACTCGCCTTACGCTTATGTAATTTCCGGCGGCAAAAAATTGCTCATCTCCTCGGATAAAATATTTAACAGTCTGGGCTATAAAACGGAAAACATTATAATTGTGCCTGCCAGCGTCCTATATTTATACGACGTCGGCGCTCCCATCACCGAGGCGACGGTCAATAACGAACAATAATAAAAAAAGTAAAATGTAAATATCAAAATGGAAAATGACAATGTAAAGTTTAAAATTATAATGTCTAAATCCTAAATTCTAAACAAATTCAAATGACCAAAATATTAAATTCAAAACGAATACTAACTGCATTTTGTTTGGAGCATTTGGATTTATAATTTTAGATTTATTTAGAGTTTAGATATTGGAATTTAGAATTTCTAATTTTGCATTTTTAACTGTCATTTTTCATTTTAATTTTTTAATTTTAAATTTAAATATATGTCTATCATCTTCTCCGCGATTGTTCCTCATCCGCCCATACTTATCCCGGCCATAGGCAAAGAAAATTTAGAACAGCTAAAAGCCACGGCCGATTCTTATTCAGAATTAGAGCAAGATTTGTATGCAACGCAAGCGGAAACTATTATTATTATTTCGCCTCACGGTCCTTTGCAGGAAAGCGCCTTCAGTCTAAATTTAAGCCAGGAATTTTATGGTGATTTTAAGGATTTTGGCGATCTGACGACCAAATTCAATTTAAGGGGAGATATCGGCCTAGCCCATAAGATTAAAGAAAAAATGGAAGCCGTAGCGCCATTGCAGCTCGTCAGCGAAGCTCGGCTTGACCATGGCACCTCAATCCCGCTTTACTTATTAACCCAACATCTGCCTAAAATAAAAATCATCCCGCTTTATTATTCGGGACTAGACTTGACCGCTCATTACAATATCGGGCAAATGATCAAGAATGAATTGTTAAGTTCAAGAGGTAGAGTCGCGGTTATAGCTTCCGGCGATTTATCGCATCGCTTAACAAAAAACGCGCCGGCCGGCTACAACCCGAAAGGAAAAAAATTCGATAAAAAATTAATTGACAATTTACTTAAAAAACAGATTAATGAAATAATTAAATTTAATCATGATTTCGTAGCCGATGCCGGAGAATGCGGCTTAAAATCCATTGTTATTCTCTTGGGCATCCTTGATGGCATAAAATATGAGCCACGGCTCTTATCATACGAAGCGCCGTTTGGCGTTGGTTATTTAGTGATGAATTTTAAATTATAACTTATCGCCCCGGCCGCCGCTGATCTTAAAAAAATATTTCCACTTCTGTCCCCCTTGGCACAATTCTTTAGTATCATTTAAACATTTTTCAATAAAAATTCTTGGTTTTTGCTTGCAAACTTTAAAAACCGCGCTTCTTTTAAAATCCGGAACATTCAAATCTTTAATTACTTTTAAAGCTAAGTCCTGCCAAGCATAGGCCGGCATTTTTTTATTCTGTCTGCGGGCAAATAAATCCCCGATTTTTTCCGGACCCTTATCTATAGGCATATATAAAATGAATTGTACAGGTTGATTGGACTAAGTTTAGTTTAATTTTCGTGCGAGGACTGTTTGAGCCAGTAAAACCTTTAATATTTTACTTAATTTAATCGTGAAATCAGCCATCTTCAACAAAACATAAGTGGGCGAGTTCCGCAGTAGAAAATTAAACTAAACTTAGTCCAATCTTAAAGCTGGTGCAATATATTAATTATAACAAACTATTGCTAAAAACTCATCTATCTGTTAACCTAAATCCTTATTGAATTTATCATAATCTATCTAAAATGCCAATACTTAAAATAATTACCATACCTAATCCCATCTTAAGGAAAAAGTCCAAAGAAATAAACTTTAAGGAAATTAACACTCGCGACTTTGCCAAATTGGTTTCAGCTATGGGAAAAACCATGATCAAGACCGACGGCGCTGGCCTGGCGGCTCCGCAAATAGGCAAAAGTATCCGCCTGGCCGTAATTAACTCCAAGGACGGGCCGATTTGCCTAATTAATCCAAAAATTACCAGGAAATCTTGGGCCAGAGAATTAGGCCAAGAGGGCTGCTTATCCATACCGGGGATTTTTGGCCAAGTAAAAAGGCACAAAAAAATCACGGTGGCTTATTATAATCAAGCGGGGAAAAAAATAAAGCAAGTGGCCCAAGGGTTAATGGCGCGAGTCATGCAACATGAAATCGACCACTTGGATGGAATTTTGTTTATTGATAAGATGGCGGGGAAAAAAATAAAGCAACATGAATAAAGCAACCAATAAAACTAAAATAATCTTCATCGGCACAGCCGAATTCGGCCTACCGTCTTTTAGGGCTATAACCCTAAACCCAAGCCTGGAAATTATTTTAGCCGTCACGGGGCCGGACAAACCGGCCGGCCGTAACCACGCCGTTATCTCTTCGCCCATTAAAATTATCGCTGAAAAAAATAATATTACAATCTTACAGCCAGAACATATTATAGATATCAAGGAAAAAATCGCACTCTTAAAACCGGATCTAATTATTACTATTGCCTACGCGCAATTGATCCCGGAGGCGATTCTCAACATCCCGAAATACGGTTGCCTTAATCTGCACGCCTCGCTCTTGCCTAAATACCGCGGCTCGGCCATCATCCAAGCCGCGATTTTAAACGGCGATGAGCAGACCGGCATTACCATAATGAAAATGGACAAAGGGCTAGATACCGGCCCGCTACTGGCGCAATTGGCGGTAAAAATCAGCTCGGAAGACACGGCTGGCGCGCTCTATGATAGATTGTCCGAGATCAGCGCCGATTTTCTTATTGACACTATCAGACAATATTTAGCCGGAAAAATTATTCCTGTGCCGCAAGACGCGAGTCAAGCCAGCTACGCCAAAGAGTTAACCAAGAGCGATGGCCTGATTGATTGGACAAAACCAGCCGAAAATCTGGTTAGATTTATCAGGGCCATGTCGCCCTGGCCAATGGCTTGGACTTGGTGGCGGGGCAAAAAAATAAAAATCATTGCCACGCAACTGGAGCCGATTGAAATTAATTCATATAAACCCGGAAAAACTTTTAAATACAATAACGGTTTAGCGGTGCAAAGCGGCAGAAACGCTCTAATCATAAAAAAACTGCAACTGGAAGGCAAAACCGAATTGAAAAGTGAAGAATTTTTACGCGGACAAAAAGATTTCATTGGTAGTTTGCTGGGGTGATGGAGCCGAACAATAGTTTTAATTTTTCACTCAAGACGAAATTTGTGTATTTTTTCTTAAAATTATTCAATAGGTAAAGACCAAAATAGCCAAGAGTGAAATTGAATAATTTTAAGAAAAAATTACTACAATTTCGTATTCGTTCAAAACTAAAACTATTGTTCGGCAATACTAAACAATTTTAATTATTTTTTCCAAAACAAAGCGCCCGCGCATTCTTCATACGCGGGCACTTCAATCCCCATGCGCTGTCTAATTATTTTTTGGATAACAGTGACAGCCAGTCGTTATATCACAGATCACTCCATATTATAACAACACTAATACTTTAAAGCCGCTAAGCCAAGATTGTCAAGAGGAAAAGCTATTGATAAATGCCTTTATTTTTGTGTATAATATGTTAATAATAGGTTAATTGGCCCTATCGTCTAACGGTTAGGACGGAAGCTTCTCAAGCTTCAAATCGGGGTCCGATTCCCCGTGGGGCTACTAAATATGGGTTTAATTTGACTTTATGGTCATTTTAACCTAAGCTACCAGCATGAATAACCAAACCGAGAAAACCATTGACAGCTATTTATCAATGATGATGAGCATGATGCGCCTGTACCAGGGTTGTTTTTAATTATTGGCCAGCACATTAATTAAACAGCCCTGAACACCGGGCTATTTTATTATTTGATTTTTAATTGTTGTTAGTAATTTTTCGCGGCTGTGTAGGCAAGCGAACAAAAAAAATTGCGCGCAACACCAAAACATCAAAAATTGGAGAACGCATGAGCAAAGAAAAGTTAGTATTGTCTAAACTCGCCCGTCAGCACCCAGAATGTGCCACTCGGGCCAAAAACCGGGCCAACAAATTCTTATTGGAGAACGAGCAAGAGATTCGCTATCTAGGCGGACGCAACGACTTGGGCGCTACCATCAGCGAGGCGGTGGCATTCGGATTTCCACCTAACCAGAGCAGTGAACTGGCAATAAGCGAGGGGGTGAAGCCAGAAATAACCGCCGGCACCACTTACTTCTTCTTCCTCTTTCGATTTGTGGGAAAAAGGGGACGAATCCAAGCGGAACTGTTGAAGTTGATGCAATCCAGGGGCCGAAAGATGGTCTTCCGACCATCCGGCCACGCGGCCATTTTCTAGGAGGTTCTACAAAGGGGGTGAAAACGCGAACCGCACAACTTGCATTTTCATCCCCTCTTTTTTTATTAAAAGCGGTTTAAGTTAATTTTTGGGTGCTTGGTTTCTTAATATTTGGCAAATCATTTTGTATCGATTTTCCCGACTTATGCCCCGATGCATTCTAAGCAAAT
>Ga0075931_113_pt1 | contig 8113 bp, 7 predicted proteins | sample RifGroA2_FD_67911 | JGI IMG/M metagenome (GOLD analysis project Ga0075931, IMG submission 67911) | Parcubacteria (Falkowbacteria) bacterium GW2011_GWA2_41_14
ATTGCGCGATAAAGCCATGTTAGAGCTGTTTTTCAGCACAGGATTACGCGTGTCGGAATTGACAAATCTTAAAAAAGATGATATAAACCTTAAGAAGGAAGAATTTACTGTCAAAGGCAAGGGTGGCAAATGGCGCGTGGTCTTTTTATCAAATCAAGCGAAATACTGGCTAGCCAAATATTTTGAAGCGCGGCGCGACTTCAACCCTTTTATTTTCATACCTCTTGACCGCGCCCACAATCAACGAGATAAAAAAAAGACAAAAGACAAAGATTGGGAAAAGCTGACTCCGCGCAGCGTGCAACGGCTTATCAAAAGATATTCCAAAATAGCCGGCATTACCAAAAACATTACCCCGCATGTTCTGCGGCATTCTTATGCCACTGATTTATTGCAAAACGGCGCGGATATTCGCAGTGTTCAAGAGATGCTGGGGCATTCTTCCATTACCACTACGCAAATTTACACTCATGTTACCAACAAAGGTCTGCGGGAAGTGTTTAAAAATTTTCACGGAAAAAAATGACGGCCTCGTAGTTCAATGGATAGAATGAGGGACTTCTAATCCCTAGATCGTGGTTCGATTCCACGCGAGGTCAAAAATAATATATTTGTTTTACAAAACATAGCTGATTTTCCCATCTTGTGCTAGGATTGAAGAACATGAAAAATAACTTAAAAGATGAAAATAAAACAATGAAACTTTTAATTTCACCACACCTTAAACCAATTTATGGCTTTATTTTTCAATATGTTAAAAATGCTCCTGACGCAGAAGATATTACGCAAGAGGTGTTTGTGAAGGCCTGGCGCAACCTTAAAAAAATCAAACAAAAAAACTTCAAAGCATGGCTGTTTAGCGTTGCCAGAAACACCTCCATTGATTTTCTACGCAAAAAAAGAGCAATTCCATTTTCCGAATTTGAAAACGAATCGGGCGAAAATATTTTAGATGAAACCTTGGCTGATGAAACGGATTTACCGGATGAAATTTTGGCCAAACAAAATATAAAGGAACAATTAAACGCGGCCATTAATAAATTACCCCCGCAATCACGCTTGACGCTTCTTTTGCATTACAAAGAAAATTTCACTTTTCAAGAAATCGCCGAAATTTTGCACGAACCGCTCAACACAGTGAAAAGCCGCTATCGCCGAGCCACAATTCAGCTTAAAATTTTGCTCTCACAGAATTAAAATGCACCAAAATACAGGCCTCATTCGTCTAAAGAATAGAGACCTTTTTAAAAATCGAGAAACAATATGAACCAAAATTTTACTAAACTATTTTCCTACTTTGACTCTCCGGAACCGTCAAAAAATCTATTGGAAAAAATAACGCGCCGAGTCCGCGAGGAACAACGGCGCTGGGCAATTAAACAACGACTGGCTATATTTTCCATTGGACTTATTTTCTCTGTTCCAGCCGCAATTCTCTCTTTTCAACTGGTTCGAACTGAAATGGCCGCCTCGGGATTACAAGAATTTTTGTCCTTGATAATGACTGATTCGGAAATAGTGATGACTTATTGGCAAAATTTTATCTTGATCGTTTTGGAATCACTGCCGACCGTGAGTTTGGCTGTTTTTCTAGTCGCTCTTTTTATCTTTTTGGAATCGCTTAAATTATTAACGCGCGAATTAAAAAATTTCGCGCCTTTAAAAAATTAATTAAAAACATATGGACTACAACAAAGTGTTTCGCACCAAAATATTCAGAATCATCTGCTGGATAATTGTTGGATTGACTATCTTTTTGCTCGGATTTAAGGCGGGTACGGCCGTGGAATTTAGAAAAGTGAACTTCTCTTTCAAGTGGGGAGAAAATTATCACAAAAATTTCGGCGGACCAAAAGGCGGCTTTTTCAAAAACTTCGAACAAGAGGATTTTTTGGAAGGATATGGAATAGTTGGTCAAATTATCAAAATTGACGGCCTTGCGAACGAAACAATCGCCGCTAACGCTTCCTCGACATCATCATTGACTATCAAGGGACGCAAAAATACGGAACAAATTATCATCATCAAGGATAATACTACAATCAAAAAACAAAAAGAAACTATTTCGGCCAACGAACTTAAAATAAATGATTTTATTGTCATCATCGGTGAGCCAAATAATCAAGGACAAACCGAAGCCAAATTGATTCGCTTAATGCCAACTCCGCCAACGCTAATTCTCTAAATCAACCTAATTATGTTCAAAATTGTTTTACAACATAAAATTTTAGCCGTTATCGCCATTATTGTAATTGTAACGGGCGGATATTATGGTTACAAAAAAATTAAAGGCGAAACCGCGCCAACCCAATATGTTTTAGCCAAGATTGAAAAAGGAACTTTAATTACATCCGTATCCGGCAGCGGCCAGGTTTCCGTATCCGGCCAAGTGGATATTAAATCCAAGACTTCCGGAGATTTAATTTATTTGGGAATCAAAAACGGACAGGAAGTAAAAAACGGCGCCTTGTTGGCCCAATTGGACGGCCGCGACGCCTACAAATCAGTCCGGGACGCGGAAGCCAATCTGGAATCAGCCAAATTATCTCTGACCAAATTGAAACAGCCGGCTGACCAGCTCTCTATTTTGCAAGCGGAAAATTCTTTGCTCCAGGCCAAAGAAACAAAAGAAACAGCGCAAAATGACCTTCCCAAGGCCTATGATGATGGATTTAATAACGTGGCCGATGCTTTTTTGGACATGCCAACCATTATGAGCGGACTAGAAAATATGCTCTATGATGAGGATTTTGAAAAATATAAACTGAATATTGACTGGTATTCCAGCCAAGTCGTTTCCTATAATTACGACAGTCAAAACAAAATAATCGCTTACAAAAAAAACGTTACCGATTCCTACGCGTCAGCCAGAACCAAATTTGACCAAGCCTTTGAAAACTACAAAGCTGCCACCCGCTCTTCTGAACCGTCGGTAATTGAATCGCTTATAATAGACACCTATGACACGACAAAAATGATCGCCGAAGCGGTGAAAAACACCAATAACTATCTGGATTACATGCAAGATGTCATTAATCAATATAAATCCGCCAAAGTGATTCTGCCCGCGCTGGTGACCACTCATCAAACGTCTCTTGACAGCTACACTGGTACGACTAATTCGCTTCTTCTTAACCTCTTAAACATCAAGCAGACAATTGAGGATGCTAAAAAAAGCATTACTGTCTCTGATCGCGCGATCGCGGAAAAAACCGAATCCTTAGCCAATCTAAAAGCCGGTACGGATATCTTGGATTTACAATCGCAGGAATTGGCTATTAAACAAAAGGAAAACGCGCTTTTGGATGCCAAAGAAAAACTAGCTGATTACTATATTCGCGCGCCGTTTACCGGCATTATTACCGGTACCAATGTTAAAAAAGGCGACTCTCTTTCATCCGGCGCCGTCATCGCGACACTAATAACCAAACAACAAATGGCGGAAATTCCTTTAAACGAAGTTGACGCGGCTAAAATCAAAATCGGGCAAAAAGCCACATTGTCGTTTGACGCGATTGAAGGCCTGAATATCACCGGCCAAATCGGCGAAATTGACATGCTCGGAACTGTCTCCCAAGGAGTGGTTACCTACAATGTAAAAATTCTGTTTGACACGCAAGACGAACGGGTCAAACCTGGTATGAGCGTCTCCGCCTCTATTGTTATTGATATAAAACAAAATGTTGTAATGGTTCCCAATTCCGCCATCAAATCTTCCAATGAAACGTATTATGTAGAAATGCCGAATGAAACAGACCCGACTCAACCGCGCCAGCAATCAGTGGAAATCGGTTTAGTCAATGACACATCCACGGAAATCATTAGCGGACTCAAAGAAGGCGACCAAATAATCACCCAAACAATTACCGCCGCGGCCGGCCAGACCCAACAAAAAAATACCGGCTTCAAAATTCCGGGCATAATGGGCGGCGGCCGCTAAAAATATGATTGACTGCCAAGATATTGTTAAAATATACCAAAGCGGTGATGCGGAAACAATAGTACTCAAAAAAATTTCTTTTAAGATTGATAATGGCGAATTTGTGGCCATCATGGGACCATCGGGTTCTGGAAAATCAACTTTAATGCATATTTTGGGAGCTTTGGATTCGCCGACCAGCGGCCAATATCTTCTGGACGGTCAAAATGTTTCCAACTTATCAGATGATGAATTGGCTGACATTAGAAAAAATAAAATTGGGTTTATTTTCCAATCCTACAATCTTCTGCCCCGAGCGACTGTGTTGCGCAATGTTATGTTGCCTTTAATGTATGCCGGTGTGCCCAAAATAGAACGCGCAACCAAGGCCAAACAAGCTTTAACCTCTGCCGGATTGCCCGAAGACCGCTGGTTGCATCTTTCCAACCAGCTTTCCGGCGGGCAAATGCAAAGAGTCGCCATTGCGCGGGCTTTAGTGAATAATCCGTCAATAATTTTGGCTGACGAGCCAACCGGCAACCTAGACACCCAAACAGGTGAGATTGTTTTGGATACTTTCCAACAACTGAATAAAGAACACGGACGCACCATAATACTCATTACCCACGAGCGATATGTAGCTGAACACGCCAACCGCATTATTCACATCCGCGACGGAGAAATTATTAAAGATGAAAAAAACCAAAACCCACTCTCATCCAACCACCATTAATATGAATATCAACGACTTATTTCAAGAAACAATTTCAGCTATCACTGTCAACAAAGCTCGTTCAGGATTAACTATTCTTGGCATCGTAATTGGCATCAGCTCGGTAATTGCCATGGTCTCCATCGGGCAAGGAGCGCAGGGATCAATTGAAAACAGCATTCAATCAATCGGGTCAAATTTGGTGCTGGTGACACCCGGTTTCCAACGCGGCGCCGGCACGCAAGTAAGCGCTGGACGCGGCTCGGCTCAAACACTGACGCAGGCCGATGCCGACGCGATTAAAAAAGAAATCACTTTGGCCAAACATGTTGCTCCGGAAATATCCAAAAGATATCAAATTACCGCCAAGGGCAAAAATACCAACACGCAGATTACCGGCACCGTGGCGGATTATCCGGCCGTGCGCAATGTCCAAATTGATATCGGCTCTTTCATTTCCGAACAAAATGCGCAAAACATGTCAAAAGTGGCCGTGCTCGGACCCACGACGCGGGATGACCTTTTTGGAGAAGGAGCCAATCCTATCGGACAAACTATCAGAATCAAAAACATCAATTTCATTGTCATCGGCATCACCAAATCAAAAGGCGGTACCGGATTCGGCAATCAAGACGATGTAATTTTTGTACCTCTCTCCACCGCTCAAAGATTTTTGGCCGGTGATAATTATGTCACGACAATTAGCATAGAGGCGACCAACCAAAGCGAAATGTCAGCCATGCAACAACAAATAACAAGTTTACTGTTGCAAAAACACGGTATTTCCGACTCTACACTCGCTGATTTTCAGGTTATGAACCAGCAAGACATAGCGCAAACGGCGTCGGCCGTCACCAACACCTTTACTATTCTTTTGGCTTCAATTGCCGGAATTTCTTTGATTGTAGGCGGTATCGGCATTATGAATATGATGCTAACTACTGTAACGGAAAGAACGCGTGAAATCGGCTTGCGTAAAGCCATTGGCGCCAAAAGAAAAGACATCAGTTGGCAATTTTTGGCAGAATCAGTTACTCTGACTTTTTTCGGAGGATTCATAGGAATCATTTTGGGCTGGCTGCTGGCTTTTGGAGTTTCGCAATTTGCCAACATCCCCACGAGAATTTCCATTTTTTCAATTATTTTAGCATTTGGGGTTTCGGCCGCCATTGGAATTATTTTTGGCTACTACCCGGCTCGACGCGCCGCAGGACTTAATCCAATTGAAGCTTTGCGTTATGAATAATTTAAAATAATTTATTTAATTTTTATTTATGACAAAAAAGATATTGCCAATCTTCATTATCGCGCTGATTATAATCGGCGGCGGAGCATTTTACGGCGGAATAAAATATGCCGCAAAAAAAAATTCTGGCAGACAAATGCAAAAATTCCAACCCCTGGGCGCGGGCGGCGGATTAAAAAACAACAAACCGGGCGGTGTTGGAAAAGGTGATTTGTCTACCGGTGAAATAATCGCCAAAGACGACAAAAGTATTACAATAAAACTTGGAGATAGCGGATCAAAAATTATTTTCTATTCCAATTCCACTAAAATTGAAAAAACCATCGCTGGTACCGCGACTGACTTGAAAATCGGCAAAACAATTATGACCAATGGCAAGGCAAATACAGACGGCAGCGTCACCGCGCAATCAATTCAGATGAGACCTGAAATTTCCAAAGAACCAATTAAGTAAAAAACTAAAATTCCCTCCGATGGTGTCGGAGAGAATTTTTTAACTTACTTGTATTTTTATTTCACTGCGACACTGGAAACGCTGGAAAATCCAAGTGCTGCCAATAAATCAGAGGGAACTCCCATACCCGCTTCATTTAAAGCCGCCACTTCTTTTTTAGCCGCCTCTAAAAGAGCGGACAACCGTTTGAGTTTGGCAACTTTATCAGCGTCAAATTGCGCCAATAATTTTTCCTCGGTCACCGACCATTGCTGTACAAACTGATTTTGTGCGTCTTCATTGGCTTTCATAAGCTGACCGAAATTCGGCACATTCATTCCAGGCATTTTGTCCTCTTTGGCCGGACCCTGCTTCATCTGCTGTTCAAACATAGATGGCCCACTCAAATTAAGCATTTCTTCCATTTGTTGCTGCATCTCCATATAGCCGTCCAAACCGCTCATAAAATCCTCAATTTCTTCGGGCTCCAATTTATCCCAAGCGATATCCTTGACTTCGGCATATTTCTCCTTCATCATGGCCAAAACTTCTTTAACCTCCATCATATCTTCGCCCTTTTTCTCCAAACGAGCGATATTTTTTTCATATTTTTTCAGCATGGATTCAACATTGCGCAAATTGCGTTTTACATCCAAAGCCATTCTAATAATCTGATCGTATTTCCAAGCATTTTCCAAATTTTCAAACACGCCTTCGCCAATTGATTGCATCGGGTCTTCACCTTCTTCAAACTGACCACTGGCAGCCGCAGCTAAATTATTTTTAAGTTCATCAATAGCCGCTTGCCAATTTCCCAAGACTGAAGAAACATCAACTTTTGCTCGAGTAGCTTTTTTAGCCGCACTAGCATAAGCTTTTTCTAATCGTTTAATTTCCGTCTGCGCTTTTTTAATCATCTGAGGCAAACGCGACATCATCTCTAATTTTGGCATAATGTCTTGCATAACATCGCCCATTTCCTGCATTGACTCCATCTTTTCTTGTATCTCATCAGTCATTTCTGTAGCATTGATAATTGCTTCAATGGTGGCAACGGCCTCGTCAATTTTGCTCTTTATGTCAGCTGATACAGATATACCTTGTTTTTCAAATTTAGCTACTTTGACTTGCACATTTTTTAAGGCCTTTAAAAATTGGGTCATGCCTTTTTTGGCCTGTTGCAAACCTTTTATACGCATTTTCTTTTCTTGCGCTTCTCGCATTTTTTCCATTTTTTCCATTTGCTCATCAGAAGGACCAAATTGACCGCTTTGTTGCCCATCTTGCCCCATCATTCCCTGTTGAGGACCACCAAATTGACCTTGCTGGCCGCCCATCATACCTTGGCCTTCTTGGCCACCCATTTGGCCTTGGCCGCTAGTGCCCATGGATTGATTCCATTGGTCACAGCCACCTGGCATATTCACGCCATTAACCATGCACGAAGCTGTGTTACCAGAGTTTTGTCCGGAATATGGCTGTTGTTGCGTTCCGGACATTGGTTGTTGTTGCCCAAAATTACCTGTTGGCTGTTGAAAATTTTGATTCTGATAATTATTCGTCATCGGCTGTTGCTGTGTACCAGTCATTGGTTGCTGATATTGCTGGCTATCCATTGGTTGTTGAAAACTGCCAAAAGATCCGCCACTTGATGGCTGTTGCATTGGCTGCTGGAAACCACCGGAACTGTCACCGGGTGGCGGAATTGTTCCGGCATCTTGCGCCAAAACAGTCAAAGGCACTGATAAAACTAAAGAAGAAATAACTAAAAACGAAACAAAATTAAAAATTTTCTTAATCATA
>Ga0075931_115_pt2 | contig 4532 bp, 6 predicted proteins | sample RifGroA2_FD_67911 | JGI IMG/M metagenome (GOLD analysis project Ga0075931, IMG submission 67911) | Parcubacteria (Falkowbacteria) bacterium GW2011_GWA2_41_14
TACTGTCGACTATAAGCGATTTTACCGCTCAAGACAAAAAGTAAATAATATATTATAATAATTATGACGCTATCATTATCCAATATAAAACCAGCCAGGAATTCCGCTAGACTTAAGAAGAGAGTTGGCCGGGGCAATGCTTCCGGCCATGGTTCTTATAGCACGCGCGGCATCAAAGGCCAAAGATCAAGAACCGGCGGCAGAAATAAGTTAAAAAGATTGGGCTTCAAAAAAATCTTGGCGCAAACGCCGAAAATGAGGGGCTTTAAATCGGATAAACCGAAAAATCAAGTGGTTAATGTTAAGGAGATTAACCAGTTTTTTAAAGACGGAGCGAAGATCGATGCCGCGAGCTTGCTTAAAGCCGATTTGATCGAAACCGTTGCCGAGCCGGTAAAAATTTTAGGTCAGGGGGAACTAAAATTTAAAAATTTAGAATTTCAAGGAATTAAATTAAGCGCCAGCGCTAGAGCGCAAGTTGAAAAAATGGGTGGAAAAATTTTGTAATTGTTACATACAATGTCATTGCGAGCGACCGAAGGGAGCGAAGCAATCTCACGGATATCTAAGCAAGTAAATTAATGTAAGTCGTACGTTTGGTAATAAATAGGCATGCGTGAGATTGCTTCGTCATTCCGCTTCGCTTCATTCCTCGCAATGATAGAAGAAATTCTATGATGGAAAAATTAATTCAAATTTGGAAAGCGCGCGATTTAAGGAATAGCATGCTTTTTGTCTTGGCCATGCTGGCTATTTTCCGCGTGGCCGCTCATATTCCGGTTCCCGGGGTTAACGCGACCGCCTTAAAAGACTTTTTTGCCTCAAACCAAATCCTTGGCTTAATGAATATTTTCGCCGGCGGCGGCATGCAGAATTTTTCTATCGTCATGATGGGCGTGGGGCCTTATATTACTTCTTCAATTATTTTCCAGCTCCTAGCCATGATTATTCCTAAATTGGAAGAAATGAACAAAGAAGAAGCCGGCCGCCATAAAGTTAATATGTGGACTCGCTGGCTGACCGTGCCTTTGGCCGCTTTAGAAGCTTACGGTATGATCACTTTACTCCGCCGATCGTCTCATCTAATTCTTGGAGATATTGACGCCATGAGCTTAGTTACGATGATTATTACGATTACGGCCGGTACGATATTTTTAATGTGGCTGGGCGAACTGATAACAGAAAAGAAAGTCGGTAATGGCATTTCCTTGTTGATTTTTGCCGGCATTGTTTCCGGACTCTTGCAGACCGTGCAGCAGGTCGCGGTGACTTTTGATCCGTCAAAACTCTATATGATTTTGGGCTTTTTAGCCATTGCTTTAATTACCATCGTGGGCGTGGTAATAATTAATGAGGGTCAGCGCAATGTGCCGGTGCAGTACGCCAGGCAAATCAGGGGCAACCGCATGTTCGGCGGCACTAGTACGCACTTGCCTTTACGGGTTAACATGGCCGGGGTGATTCCAATTATTTTCGCCATTTCGGTGGTAATCTTTCCGCCCATGATCGCTCAATTTTTTATTAACGCGCGAACCGAGTTTATAGCCAAGGCGGCCGAGTGGACAATCGGTTTTTTCCAAAACCAATTAGTCTACGCGATTTTATATTTTTTGCTGGTCTTTGCCTTTACTTATTTTTATACCGAAGTTATTTTCCATCCGACGCAGATCGCGGAAAATTTACAGAAGCAAGGCGGTTTTATTCCCGGCATCAGGCCAGGCCGGCACACCAGCGAATATCTAGCCAACACCACGCATAAAATAATTTTTGTCGGCGCCTTGTTTTTAGGCCTGATCGCCATCTTGCCTTTGATTTTAAGATATTTTACCGGCCTGCAATCCCTGACCATCGGCGGCACTTCGCTCTTAATCGTGGTCTCGGTAGTGATTGAAACCGTTAAGCAGGTTGAATCGCAATTGACCATGCGGGAGTATGAAGGCATGTAGGAAATTTTTTAATTTTTAATTTCCAATTTTTAAACAATTTTCAATGATTTAATTTTTAAATCCCGCTTTTATGGGGTTTTTTATTTGGTTGATTTGTGGTATAATGTGCTAGTGGGCGTAGGCCTAAAGTGTTTAATTTTATGGACCTATTTTCCATTATTTTGATCGTTGCCGGCTTGTGTTTGTTTGAGGTGGTTTCCAGTATTGACAACGCGATTATTAACGCCGAGGTGCTTTCAAAAATGCAGGCTTGGGCTAGGCGTTGGTTTTTGGTTTGGGGAATGTTTTTCGCCGTTTTTTTGGTCAGGGGGCTATTACTTTGGTTAATAGTCTGGCTGGCCACACCCGGGCATAGGTCCGCTAGAAGCTTTGACCGCCACTTTCTCCAGCGATGCGCGGGTAGTTGACGCCGTGGAAAAATCCGCGCCCATGCTTCTCGTAGGCGGCGGCGTCTTTTTACTATTTTTATTTTTGCATTGGTTGTTTTTGGAATCTAAAAATTTTTGCTTAGCCGGAGAAAAATTTTGTTATAAAAATGGAGTTTGGTTCTATTCGATTGTTTCCGTACTTTTAACCGTTATCGTTTGGTTGGCTTTAGACGAAAATCCTTTGATGGCCTTTGGCGCGGTTGTCGGCTCCACGGCTTTTTTCATAACCCATGGTTTTAAACAAAACGCTGAGCAAAGAGAAAAGGATTTAACCAATCAAAAATTATCCGATGTAAGTAAAATATTTTATTTGGAAGTGATTGACGCGACTTTTTCTATTGATGGAGTTTTGGGGGCGTTTGCTTTTACTCTATCGGTTCCTTTAATATTAATCGGCAACGGCATCGGCGCTTTGGTGGTGCGCCAGGTGACCATAGGCAATATTGAAAACATCAAAAAATATCTGTATTTAAAAAATGGCGCCATGTATTCAATCCTTTTTTTAGGCATGATTATGTTATTGGACAGTTTCGGCTGGCATATTCCGAGTTGGTTGTCGCCAGTCGTGACTTTCGGCGTAGTAGGCTATTTTTTCTATAAGTCTAAATTAGTTAAGGTTAATATATAAAATATGGGCATTAAAGACTTGCCGTCAGTTGGTCGTAATTTTAAGGCCAGTAGTTTCAAATCAAAATTTGAAGCCGCCACCGGATATGGCGAACTTAAGAGCTTGGGCAACAATCCAAAAACTAAACAAGCGATTATTAGCGCCGCGACTAGATATCAAGGAAAAATTAGGTCAGGCGAGTTTTCGCGATTGCTAAAAACGGCTGTTTCAGCAAAAATTAGAGCCAGCGATAAAACCTTAACTTTTACCGATAAAGATGTCGTAAAAAAAATTTTTGACCATTTAAGCCGTGGCACCGCTGCCAAAGCAAAAAAGCCGGTTAAGGCCGAAACATCTGTTAGAGCCAGTGATAGGAATGCAGAGCAGGTTAAAAAAAATATAGCCAGATCGCGATATGATCGCGATGCTAATGGAAGACAATTTTATGGAACACGCTATGGCGGCAGAGTATTGAAGAGATCCATCGGCGCTACTACAGATCAATCAGCGTCAGCTGGCGAGGAATTTACAAGGATATCAGCTTTGGGTGTTAAAAGACAAGCCACCGGCTTTGCTCAAGAGTTTGGCAATAAAATTAAGCTGACCGGCAGCACTCCTCAAGAAGCGCCTTTAAAAGGAACCAGGCCAGTCGACCTGTAAAATTAGATAATTATAAAATTATTTTGTAATCATTTTAATATAACTATGCAAAAAAAGATTATTATTTTTTTCGGCCCTCCCGGTTCGGGCAAGGGAACGCAGGCCGAATTGCTCGCCAAAAAGACCGGCTGGAAGAAAATTTCTACCGGCGATTTATTGCGCGCCGAAGTCGCGGCCGGAACTAAACTGGGCAGAACAGCCAATAGGTACATGAAGGCCGGAAAACTCGCGCCGGATAAATTAATAATCAATTTGGTAGATAACAACTTAAAGGTAAAATCCCCGGGCTTTATTTTTGATGGCTACCCGAGAAATTTTAAACAATTGACAGACCTGCTGGCGATGTTTAAAAAAAGAATCAGCCAAAGCGATCCGGTTTATGCCCTGGAAGTAGCCGTGAGCGACTCGGCAGTGAAACAACGCCTGGGCAAGCGGAGAATGTGCGCTTGCGGCAAAGTTTATCATCTATTTTATAATTCGCCAATTAATGACGGGATTTGCGATATTTGCGGCGGCAAATTATTTATTAGAAATGACGACAAGCCCAAGGTCATTGCTCATCGCTTGAAAATATATCACCAGCGGGGCAAATCCATACTGCGCTACTGGCAAAAACAGGGCATACTTATAAAAATAAACGGCGAACAGCCGATTAGTAAGATACATGAGGAGATAATGGAAAGGCTAAGGGGGTTGAGAGTAGTTTAGTAAATGCATTTATTTTGTCATTGCGAGGAGCTCGTACTCGAGTGACGAAGCAATCTCACGTACTTGGAGTTTCGATTAAAAATTTAGGTTTAATAGACAAAAATAGTTGGTGAAAACTTTGTTTTCGTTGTAACATTAGGCATAGATTAATAACAAATTTAAATCGATTTGAATTTATGCCTA
>Ga0075931_106_pt1 | contig 3903 bp, 1 predicted proteins | sample RifGroA2_FD_67911 | JGI IMG/M metagenome (GOLD analysis project Ga0075931, IMG submission 67911) | Parcubacteria (Falkowbacteria) bacterium GW2011_GWA2_41_14
GGCAAACAATTATGCCGCAATATTTGAGAGCGGCAACGTCGGCATCGGGACGGTGAGTCCAACAGACAAGCTTCATGTGGAGGCAACAGGTGACTCCAACATAAGGACCAAAGGGATAGGAGCATCAGGCCGGGCACAGATTATACTCGATTCTCCGGATGGTATTTGGCAGATTGAAGATGCTGTTTCTGGTGTGGGAAACCATCCGGCAGGCGCTTTAGGATTTACAGAAAACGGCGTGGGACCGAGAGTGACTTTTCTAAAAGGTGGCAACGTCGGCATCGGGACGACGGCGCCGGGGGCGAAGTTGGATGTTTCTGCGGGTAATTTAGACTTGGATAACACAACCAATGCCAATCAATATGGCGTTATCTCTAAAAATGGAACAAGGTTTATTCATAATTTCAACTATGGAAATAATGGGACGGTAACTACCGAGGGACAAAATACTTTTATTGGAGAAAATGCTGGAAACCTCACAATGGGAAGCACTGCTGTAAATGCGTATGAAGCGTCATACAACACAGCGGTGGGCAATGGAGCATTGCAAGCCAACACCATGGGCTATAGCAACACCGCCAATGGTTATGGTTCCCTCTACTCCAACACCATTGGCTACTACAACACCGCCAATGGTAAAGGTTCCCTCCGCTCCAACACCATTGGCTACTACAACACCGCCAATGGTGCAAATTCCCTCTTCTACAACACCGCAGGCTATAGCAACACCGCCAATGGTCTTGGTTCCCTCTTCTACAACACCATTGGCTACTACAACACCGCCAATGGTATGGATTCCGGTTTCAATCCTTCCAACGACATAGCCCAATACCGCATAACCACAGATACAAATATGACTTTACTGGGTTATGGAGCGACAAAAAACAACGCGTCTCAACTTGATAATGGCATAGCGATTGGGGCGGGAGCGCAGGTCTTGGCAAGCAATCAAGCGGTGTTGGGGAATGACAACATTACAACGACGCTGTTGAAAGGGAATGTCGGGATTGGGACAAGTTCGCCTTACGCTAAATTGTCGGTGGTGGGGGAAATAGTATCAAGTTACCTCACCGCCACAAGCACCACAGCCACCTCCACTTTTGCGGGAGGTATGTCTGTCGCCGGTTCTTCAGGACTCACGGTTTTGCAGAATGGCAACGTCGGCATCGGGACGGCGGGACCGACACAGAAATTAGATGTTAGTGTAAGTGGAACGAGTGGTCCTAGAATTAGATTGACCAATCCTCATGCGACTTCGAGAAATGCAGAGCTTATGTTTGCTTACGGAGTTACACCAACACAGGGATGGGAACTGGTAACAGACTGGGTTGGAAATGGCGGAGATGATTTCAATGTAGCATTTGGTGGTGCTACAAAAGTCATGACATTCAAAGAAAACGGCAACGTCGGCATCGGGGAAGTGGCTCCGGGGTCAAAGCTGTCGGTATCAGGTGGAGCGACCATAGGAGCAAGCTACGACACGACAGCGGCGCCAAGTAATGGGATGATAATAGAAGGCAACGTCGGCATCGGGACGGCGGAGCCGGGGGCGAAGTTGGACATCTTCGCGGGCAACTTAGACTTGGATAACACAACCAATGCCAATCAATATGGGGTAATCTCCAAAAATGGAACAAGGTTTATTCATAATTTTAATTATGGAAATAATGGGACGGTAACTACCGCGGGACAAAATACTTTCGTCGGAGAAGGCGCTGGAAATCTCACAATGGGAAGCACTGCTGTAAACGCGTATGAAGGGTCATCCAACACAGCGGTGGGCAATGGAGCATTGCAAGCCAACACCACAGGCTATGACAACACGGCAAATGGTTATGCTTCCCTCTACTCCAACACCATTGGCTAGCTCAATATCGCATCACAGACGACACAAATATGACTTTACTGGGTTATGGAGCGACAAAAAACAACGCTTCTCAACTTGATAATGGCATAGCGATTGGGGCGGGAGCGCAGGTCTTGGCAAGCAATCAGGTGGTGTTGGGGAATGACAACATTACGACGACGCTGTTGAAAGGCAACGTCGGGATAGGGACGACGACGCCGGTGTTAAAATTAGAAGCCAGAGGAACTTCAGCGGCTCCAGCTACATCAGGCACTACACCAACAGGGGTCGTGGCGATTTCTAGTTCAACAGACAACAATCTTTATATGGGGCCGCACAACGTCTCGCCTTATGGTTTTTGGTTACAAGCGGCTCTTGGTAGTAATTTAGCAACGGAATATCCGTTGCTGTTAAATCCAAACGGCGGCAACGTCGGCATCGGGACGGCGGCGCCGGGGGCGAAGTTGGATGTGATAGGACAAATTAGGTCATACAACAATGCAACGAATTACGGTAGTTTAAATAATGGGTCTTTGAATATCCAAAGCGATGGCAGTGGTACAAATCCCCTTACTATTAATTTAACAGGAACTAACAACGCTATTGCTGATTTTCAAGATACTGGGACAAGTGTTTTGTATATCAAAAACGGCGGCAACGTCGGCATCGGGACGACGATGCCCAGTGGCGCATTGCATATCATTGGAGCTGGTGGTGCTTTTCCTGCAACATCCGGCACAACCCAAACTGGGTTAATCCAACGTTTGCAAAATAACAATAGCACGCTGGCTGTAGATATTGGGGCTTACGGTGGCAATGGCCTATGGATACAAGCGACAAATATCGGCGATCTTTCTCTTGAGTATCCGATTTTGATTAATCCAAACGGCGGCAACGTCGGCATCGGGACGGCGGCGCCAGTCAGTAAATTATCTATTGGGGGCAATGTGGAGAGTGCAGGATTTACAAATCCATTTGAAGCATGGGGGCCGAACGCAAGCACTACAGCTGCTACGATTATGAAATTTGGTATGCCTCAAGTATCGGGAGTTTCTTATGCGGTTCAGGGGGCATTCAATATGAAGAAGTGGGAGACGTCGGGCACGACTGCCAGGTCTCAGTTAGACATATTGCTCACGCATGGGGCAGTAAATACTGTTGATACCACGGTTATGTCATTACAAAGCTCTGGCAACGTCGGCATCGGGACGACGACGCCGTGGAGAACATTAAGCGTGACGGGGACGGTGGGGTTTGACGGACTGACTGGAGCGACAGGAGCCGGTTCGCTTTGTTTGGATAGCAACAAGCAGGTGGTCTACAACTCCGCCTCGGATGCTTGTCTTTCATCAACCAGAGCAACAAAGCATAATATCGCCAATCTTGATTTGAGTGGAATTTCTTTAGTCAATCAACTGCAACCCTCGTCCTTTATTTATAATCAAGGAGACGGCAGGACGAGATACGGTTTTATGGCGGAAGATACGGCTGTTGTGGACGACAGGCTTGCAACGCATAACGAAAAAGGAGAGATTACAGGCATAGACGACAGGGCGATAATGAGCGTGATGGTTAAGGCGATACAGGAGTTGAATTTGAAAGTGAGCGACTTGCAGGCAAGCGCGGCAGTCTCTAGTGGACAAACAACGGACAGTTTATTTTCGTGGATCTTGAGTAAGTTTTCTGTCATCGGTGTGATGTTCGGACAAGACAAGTTGGGAGCGAAAAAAGGCGTTTTTGAAAGTTTTGAAATGAAGGATGCAAGCACTGGAGAAGATTATTGTGTGAAAATAAGAAATGGAGAATGGGAAAAAACAAAAGGAACTTGCGGGGAAACAAGTTTAAGTTCATTATCAAGCTCAAGTGTCGTTTCAAGCAGTTCATCGTCTGTTTCAGAATCAAGCTCATCAAGCGCGGAAAGTTCATCATCTTCTTCAAGCGATACTTCAAGCTCAAGCTCAAGTTCATCCATTTCAGCTAGCTCATCTTCCAGCGAGGCGAGTTCATCATCCGAATCGTCATCATCGTCCACTGCATCATCGGCGGAATCATCATCT